>TARA_R110002012_G_scaffold321666_1_pt1 | contig 18320 bp, 19 predicted proteins | sample TARA_R110002012 | Tara Oceans TARA_R110002012 (sample SAMEA4396515) | marine metagenome | biome: Westerlies Biome; feature: [DCM] deep chlorophyll maximum layer (ENVO:01000326); material: water (ENVO:00002006), including particulate matter (ENVO:01000060) such as... | depth 40 m
TGTGAGAGTCAGCCTTTTTTCATATATTTGCAGTAACAAACCAAAAACAACGACAAATGTTAACAAAAAAAGATCAAGCACTAGCCATACTCGAAGCGCGCAGAGTGCTTAAGAAACTAGACAGCGGACACGTTGAGTACTACGGTAAAAATCCATGTTTCAAGCCTGAAACACACAACTCAGCAGTAAACCTAGCGAAAGCAGTTACAAAGGCTGGTATCAAATGCGAAGCACCAACGCTAGAGGAGTGGGAATTAATGGTAGCTGAGGACGAGCTAGGGCGTAAAATCAAACCAGTTGTAGCAATCTACAAGGCTACATTCGATTGTAGGAAAACAGACGCTATATTTGGCCCGAAGTCATTCGATGATGTGATTGTGAGTAAGACGGCGTTACTCGCGTACGTGGAAAGGGTTAAGCTATGAATCGCGAACAAGCAATTGAAGATGCTCAATATAGAGCGCAAAGCACAGGGTTAATTTGGCACGTTATCGGCTACGAAATCGACGGTGTATTTATTCACGACACAGTTAGCCAGCACGGGATAGATAACAACGACCACAGCTCACTATTTAGAGCAGTGCCTAAAGCGCGAAAGATTGGAGTACTTGACCAAGCTGTTACGGTTTCCTCGATAATGAAGGAACTAACCAACAGCGTTAAACACAGCTACGTTAGCAAAGGGCTTACAACTCCAACGGCTAAAGGGGCCGTAATTGGGTTCAGTATCTTTACGGTCGCTGAAACTGGTAATTTTGGCACTCCAACTACCTGTATAGGCGCTAATAATTATACTTGGATAGTTTTATTCAAGGACGTTAACAGGGCGTTTAAGGTTCTTAAAATGACCAACCAAATTAAATCAGAATACAAATCAACGAAAGGACTAAGACCATGTTAAACATACTCTTTATAATTGCCTGCTTTGCCATCGTTACGGGCTGCGCTGAGATTGTGGCGCACTTCAGGCAAAAAGTAGTTAAGTTCAAACCGTATTCGCGAAGAGTGAGACGAAAAGCAATGAACGGCAACAGTCGCGGGATGCTTCAGGACGGTACTATAATCGTCGGCAACAAATCGCACCTAATGAACGCTAAAGGGCGTAAGATAGGGCGTAACGAGCCTTGCCCGTGCGGTAGCGGCATCAAGTCCAAAAAGTGTTGTAACGAATCACATTTATCACTATGAAAAGCTTGCTAATTCAATGCGCTCTATACCTTATCATTTCTGGCGTTGTTGTTTCATGTATTGAAATGGGCGGATACGCTATAAAGTGTCAAAAAACGGGTGTAGTAGTACCATGCTCAACGGTTTACGACTACGAACCCGTGTTAATGAACGGGACAATAAGCGTAGATACGCCTGCTTACGTTGCGCCGTTGGAAACATGGCAGGTAGTTTACCAAGCGCTTAAGGATAGCGGCGTGCAACACCCCGAAATAGTGGTATCTCAGTCGTACATAGAGACGGGCAACTATACTAAAGGATGCTACAACGTTGCTAATTATTTTGGCCTACGCTACAAAGGTAAAAACATTGACTTTACAGAACGCGGCGGGTGGCGTTCGTCAGTGTCTTATATCAAGCGTTGGCAATGTCGATGGTATGACGGCAAGCGCGACTACTGGGAGTTCATTAAATGCCCCCGTAAGCGCACTAGCGGTGATTGTATGCACTACTGTGAAAACCCCGAAGAGTACGAAATTAAAGTAAAAGAAATTCACAAACAACTATTCAGATGAGCGACAAGAAAGGTACCGCTTACATGTGGGAGGGTAAGCCGATGCGTGAATTAACCGCGGAGGAATTACAGCGTGCCGCAATGTTTTCCGAAAGACTACCAGCAGAACAGCGGCACGAGCCTTGGTTTGATGCTCTTGACAAGGTTTTCAACGAATCGAAAATAACCAAGCCAATAAGTAAAGGCTCGCCGATTACAGACGAAGCGTTTAGGGTGGTGATAAACAGAGAGAAAAACATAGCTAAAAATGTATACAGAGAGACAAAAAAGCATAGTAAAATCTGGGATGCTCTTTGGTGTATTGGTCGAGTGGTCGGCTTATTGGAGCGAGACAAAGCACCAGCGCCAAAACGTGAGGACTGAACGCGCTAAAGCTGTAACACGTAAAGAAATTCGAGAAAAGTTTGCAAGGTAATTGAAAAGCACTACCTTTGTAAGGTAAACAACAAAACAGATTTAGACATGAGCAACGCAAATTTTTTAATAACCAACGAAAAACACAAAAAAAAATGAATGTTCAGGACGGATGTAAGAGATTTAACGCGGGTAGTGGTAGACTCATTCGCACGCGTGTAATTAGAAGGCTTTACGCAGGGTTTCGCGAAGTGCTCGACAACTACGAACTAAAGCAGGCGCATTTAGGAGCAATTAAAGGGGTTCAAGAACTAAACGAAAGGCTAGAGCGTGAGCAGGGCTAACGACTTCTTAGGAATGGTTGAAGCTCTTAAAAACGTTGCCTTTCCTACTGCAATCGTTGAAGCCACGGCAGACGAGAAGCTGAAAATTTGCCTCACGTGTCCACACGGAAAAAACGGCAACAGGTGCGAAACTACAGCTAAACACGTAAGCAAAGTAACGGGCCAAACCATAACAAGTACGGGCGGTTGCGGGTGTTCGTTTACTCTTCTGCACAGGCAGGGTCGCAAAAAATGTCACCTCAACCGTTGGTAGTTCGGTTTATTCTGCGTACCTTTGCAGTCACGAACTTTAACGAATAGGACAAAATCAGCGTGAAAAAAATCATCTAGTATTAACCAAAAAAACCAACAACATGAAGACATTAAATGACTTCAAAGCAACGAAGAAAAAGAAGGATTTAACCGTTAAGGAGCTTAAAGAAATTTGCGACGAGTGCGGAATAGCTTACACGTCAAGAGTAAAAGAAATTGCCCTTATCGGAAAAATCAACAAGTATATTGCAAATCAACCAATTGAAAAGACGGCAGAAGTAGACGCGGCAGCGGACGAAAACGCCAGCGCAGACCCTGTGGCGGAGGCATCCAAAGAGGCGAGCGACGAAGAGGTAACGCCTGAAGAGACTACCGAGCAACCAGGACCAGTGCAAGAGCCAGAAACCAAGGAGGCCGAAGAGGCTGAAACGGACGAAAGCAAAGGCGATAATGGCGAAGGCTCACCAAGAGATGAGACGGAAGAGGGCAACACCCCTGAAGTTGAAGCGGACGAGGTAGAAGAGGGCGCACAGCAGTCTATGGCAGAAGCTACACAAGAAGTAATTAACGACTTGTTAGCTCTTTCAGAAAAGGTCGGCGAAAAGTTTGCTGAACAACGCAGCGAAAAGCAATACGCTTTATCATTGCAAACTAGCAAGCGTAAAATTGACGGATTGGCTAGAATGCTAAAACGTACTCTTTAATGGTTGAGATTTTAATAAACGAGGTAGCGCATTCAGCACCTAGTGAGTGGTCGGATATTTCATTATCTGACGCTCAACGGGTGTTTGAATGCGGTTTACCCGCTGAACTAAAGAAACTTTACGACAGCTTTTTTGCACCTACTGAGAAGATCAAAGACGGCGAAGAAATCAAGCCCGTACAACTTACTCAGAAATTCTACAAAAACACTTTTCCTAAGTGGATCAAGAGCGTGCTTTTTGCCCTTACAGACATTACAGATAAGGAGCTTAAAAGAGTGTCTCAAGACGACAGAATTAGGATTTACAACGATTGTTTTGAGTGGATTGTAATAGGTGTCAGGTATGACGGCGTTGGCTACAAGTATACGCCCTCAGAGGATCAAGACGAAAACGCGGAACATCCAGTAAGTATTATCTTGCCAGACGAAAACGGCAAAGAATGCGAGTTCTTTTACCCTCCATCTATTCAAATCATGGACAAGGTTAGGCCGCTGTATTTGGAGCCCTTCATAACTTGGCACGAGATCGACGATTTAATGGGTGCAGCCGTTGACATTGACGCGGGTAACCTTAAAGCAGCGTCTTTGTGTGCTGCGATTTTACTGCGTAAAAAAGACGAAGAGTACAACGAAGCGATAAGCTTGCGCCGTTCGCTCGTATGGGAAACAAAGCTTGATATGCAAAGCATTTGGGCGGTTTTTTTTTGCACTCAAAAGCAACTCACTTTATTTTCACAAACTACCCTCTTGAAGGAAAAACAAGTCCAAGCGTTAAGTCGCAAAGGGCAATGCGGTTTTCTGGTTTAGGCCAATTCGGTTGGCGTAATCACCTCGTAAACTGCGTTCCTCAATTCGGTAGCGTTCACGCTGCACAGTATGCAAACCTTTACGAAGTTATACACCAAATTTCGCACAACATCGCTACCAGCGATTATGAAGCGAAAATAAACGAGCCTAAATAATGGTTACTGATTACGAAACATTCACAAAGCAACTCTCAGACTTTGCCGACTCAGACGCAAGGTTCGGCGGGTTGCTCATAGGTCGCGGCCCCGAAGTCCTCAACGCTTTAAAAGTGTCTGAGGATTTGCCGTATATAGTACTCTTATCCGACGAGGGTAAGTACAGCCCAGCCGAACGCGCATGGTATTTCAAGGCAACGGTTTACGTTGTTGGTAATTACGCGGCAAAATTACGCTCTAACTCTATTACTCCTACCTCAGCAGTTAGCCAGCTTATGCCGTTAACCGTTGAAGCGTTCGGCGCGTTGGTTGACATCCCTAGTTCACTGCCTCAATCTAAAGACGTGCCTTTTGACTCGTGGCAAATCGCAACGGCTCATAAGTATGTAATGGTGTCAATGACTGACACGTTCAAAGTAACGGACTGTAACACACCATCATGGCGTTAGCAGACGACATTTTAGACAAGATAGGCGAACACATCACAAGCAAGGTAATAGACAGGTTACCAAAGTCAAGCGGCAAGCTTATCGAATCGGTATCACATAAGGTGTCGACGGCACTAGGTTCGATTACTGTTGAAGGTGAAATGTTATTTTACTGGACGAACATAGAAGGCGGACGCAAAAAGGGCGCTAAAGGCATACCGATAAAGGCGTTGGCGGACTTCATTATTAACAAAGGAATCACGAGGGATTTCAAAGAAGCCAAGCCAATTGCATTCGCAATGCAAAAGAAAATCAAGAGAGACGGAATTAAGCCCAAACCATTCTTAGATAGTGCGTTACAGGCTTCAATACCTGTAATTGAGGACTTAGTAGGGCGTTACGTTGACATCGAATTAAAACAAATCATTAACCACTTTCAATAATGGCAATTACTTTAGATACAGCACCTTACATTATATCGCCAGCTTATAACGGCGTTGATTGGGTTTTAGATAGCAACACGGCGGACTTACTTAGTTTACGAGTAGACGTTTACTTTGATGGCGTTTACGAGTCTACAATAGACGTGCCTCCTAGGTTAGGGACTACCGACAAGTTTGACGTTAGAGTGGGGTCTATTGCAAAACGTATGCTTTCCCCTATGCTTGATACAGTGGCGGCGGTAGGATCATTTTCTATTACTGACGCACCAGAAGCACATACAGGGGTGCAAATAAAAGTTTTCGAGGTCTACCTACTTGCGGGCGTTATTACTACTGCATGGAACGAGACGCAGACGGGCACGCCAGATTATACCAGTACCACACCGCAAGCTGTTAGAATGGCTCTAAATGGCGTTGAAGCACTTAGCGACTACAGCGTAACGGGCGTGAACCAAGCAAGACTATTAACCATGCGTCCGCTTAACTCATTTGTGTACCAAGACCAACCGCTACAGCTTGACTTTGTTAGCGAGTTGAACAGCTTGGAATTTAGAGTAATAGAAATAGATAGCAGCGGCGGAACTCTAAACGACACTACAACGGCAACATACGATAACTCCTCAAAGTATAGAGGTAGATTTTTTATAGATGTTGCTGGGCTAGATGCCGATACGGCTAAATTTACCGTTGTCATGAGGTTTTCAGGCGTTGATAGGTCACAGACTTACACGTTTAACGTTGTTCGCGGCATCTGCACTCACAAGGTTCTTTATTGGGATAACCACATAGGTGGTTACGACTGCCATTATTTCGACGCTGGGTTGTCCGCCACCACCAAGAGCAACGCAAGCCAAATGATACCCGTAAGCACTGGATTACGAACAAACATAAGCGGAGTACAGGACGAGGAAATTAGCGTTTTTTCATCCATGCATAGTAACGATATGTTTAGAATGATTGCAGAAAGTTCGTTAAACCGCGCTGAGGCTTACGAGTTCGATGTAAAGACGCGAGTTTTTAGACCAATCATTATACAGCCCTCTAGCGGGACTAAAAAATACAGAGACACGCGGAAACACGTAAATGAGTTAAAAGTCTCTTACGTGTACGCTAAACGTTCACAATCACTAAGAGGCTAACCAATGGCAAACGTACAACTTCACTTTGAAAAAATAGGCGTAATTGATTTAGGCGACGAGGGTGAAAGTCCGATAAGGCTAAATAAATCGCTTTCGGATATTTCACTTATTCGCAAACGGTCTGATGTTTCAGCGTATGATTTCACTATACCAGACCTCAGCGAAAACACGCGGAAACTAGATTACCACTACCTGTACGGACATTACAACCACAAGAAAGTCGACGCCGTAGAGTCTTGCAATGTAGTTGTTGACGGCGAGGTGATAGAGATAGGGTTTGCCCGCGTAACATCTTCAGAAGACGAAGACGGAAAAAGGACTTACACGGCAAGCTTTACAGGTGGAAACATTAACTGGTGGTCTGGAATGGACGACTTAACTGTAGCGGATTTGGACTACAGCAGTTACACGGGAGTCATAAGAACAGAAAGCGGAATCGCTGCAACGTGGCCCAACACAGTAGACAACGGTGATGATTTCGTTTTTTCCGTTATTGACCGTGGAAGATACCCAAACTCAACGCCTTACGTTGCTCAAACTCAATCCTTTTACCCTGACTTGTTTGTAGTTCCTTTTGTAATCAAGATTTTCAAGAGGCTGGGATACGGACTAGACAGCGATTTTCTGCAAGATGCCGACGTTAAAAAGCTGATAATGAGCTACTTTAACGACCGATTTATCTGGAATAAGACGACAATGGACGAGCATTTAGTAAAGGGCGTTACGTCTATTTCGCTAGATCATAACATGTGGGGCGTACCTGTCTCAAATCTTGATGGCGCGGGATTTCCAACACCAACCCCTCAAGCTGGGTATTTTGCATCATGGAACTACCCAAACCTTTGGGCGGACGTTCAGGACGGTTTAAACGAGTTTGATACTAACGGCACTCTTTCCCCTACAATTCCGCTTACTTACAAGGCTAAGTTGAATATGAAGGTTACCAGCGACAGAAATACGCCGCCACCCGTATACATGCGCCCGTACATAGAGGTAATTGGAACGGGTCAGAGTAGCGGTAAATACAGAGGCGGTGCGTTTAAATATGAAATCCCTGAAACTGGTGGCACGGTATGGTTAGAGCATGAAATTGATTTTCCGATATTTAACAATGCAACGCAAACAGCTAGGATAGGTTTTGAGGTTTGGCGCGACTTGGTTGACGCTAATTACTCGTCAAATGTAACGGTTAGGCTTGACGCTGGATCAACTGTAGAATTCAATGTAGAGGAGGGGCTAGGTATTTACGGCCCTCAAGCTTTCGACCTTCAAGATATTTTGGACGACGAAACTAGCCTAAAAACAGTGTTTAATGACATTGTTAGAATGTTCAATTTGTACGCTGAAACTGACGCAGTTCTGAAGCGTGTAAAGTTGGAGCCTAGAAAAGACTTTTACAAAGGTCTTGAAGTAGCTGAAGATTGGAGTAAAAGGATAGATAGAAGCCGTAAAATGAAGACGGTTAAAAACTCAATCCACTACAAGCAGTTCCTAAACATGAAATACGCAAAAGACAGCGCAGACGCTTACGTAAACAAGCAATCCAATTACATGGAGTATACGCACGATTTAGGCGACAACTTCACAGAAGGAACAACGGAACACGGGTTAGAGTATTTTGGCGCAACATGGGCGGGCTTATATTGGGATGCTGCCGTAGACTTTAACGACCCAACAACCCCGCCAGTCACAGCGCGTTTGTGGTCTGACGAAGGAGAAACAAGCCCCCCGCATAACTTGGGTTTTTCGGCTAGGATCTTGAACTACGTTTACGCTCAACAACCCAGCGATAACTACGATTACGGCCATAGGGTTGGTGGAATAGTTGAAAGCATTTATAGCGGCGGTACGCTTATGAATATCATACCAGCGGCTTTACCGTTTACAACTCATGGCTACGTTGCCCCAATGAATTTGAGCTTTGACGGTACGGACGGATTATTTGATACTTACTACGGTCAGTTTGCAAGAATGATTATAGATGGTCACACATTAGAATGTTATGCTTTTTTCGATTCGGATTTATACAGAAATGCAAATTGGCGAGTGCCTAAATGGATAGGCGGAGACGAGGAAATAGAAGGCTATTACATTCTCGAATCCATCGAAGGATTTGACCCAGCTACGCCAGGGTTTTACAAGATCAAACTACTAAAGGTTTTGCCGCAAGAGCCAGTAAGAGGAGTGCAGCAAAGCGGAGGCGGCGGAGTTAGTCAAGAAAAATCTACACCAGCAACTAGCAGTCCTCAAGGCGGTAGTAAAATTGCGCTCAGTAATAGCCGATCAATTCCGTCTAGGCGTAACGTGGTTAGTGACGGGACAATAGCAAGCGGAGAAGGGCTTATAAGCACTGGAACAACGCCGCAAATAATTACAGGATCATTCAACGAGAACGCCGTAGGAGCAAGAATAATACACGGTAATGGATCGAACGGAAAACGTAGCAACTCCTCGATAGTTACAGCAAGCGGCGAGACGCTTAAAAACCCAATAGTGCTACAGCAGGACGGCATAGATATATCGTACCACACAGATGAGAACGGAAACGAGTATTTAATTTACCAAGAAACAAAATAAAGGCAATGGCTATAAGAGAAAAGACAATACCGTATAAGGTGCAGATACGCGGCACTAGTGCGGAGAAAAAAAATCTTGTTGGGTTACAGCATGAGTTTGACAAAGCCCGTTCAGCTTTAACGAGGTTCAACAGAGAGCAGCGTAAAGGAGGGAAAGAGACGCAACAAGCCAGCGCAACACGTCTTAGGCTCACGCAGCAAATGAGAGCGCAAAGGAACGCCTTAAATGACGCTACACGCGCGCAGCTACAGAATAACAACGCTCTGAGACAAAATAGTGGCTTTACGGCTGGAATATCTCAGGGCTTTAAATCGTTCGCGGCTTCGATGGTCGGCCCCGTTGCAATCATTGGCGGAGCGGTTGCAATCATTGGCGGTTTGTTTCGTGCTGTTGGAAATGCGGCTAATACCATAAAGGACTTTGAGCAAAAGGCGGCTAATCTTGGAGCGGTTGCAAACCTGACAGGTTCAGACCTTGCAGCAATGAAAACGCAAGCTAAGCAACTAGGCGCAACTACCTCATTCACAGCGAGTCAGGTACTAGAATTGCAAACAGAATTAGCAAAATTAGGATTCGGAAAAGACGAGATTCTTAACATGACTAAGAGCGTGTTAGGCTTATCGGCGGCTTTAGGTGCTGAACTTGGCGAAACCTCCGCTTTTGTTGGTGCAAATTTACGCGCATTCGGAAAAGAGGCGACAGATGCACAGGAGTTTGTAGATGTATTCGCGGCAGCGGCTTCCAACAGTTCGCTAGACCTTTCCAAAATGTCAACGGCATTAGCAGCGGTTGGACCAGTAGCGAAAGCGAGCGGACAAGATATTCAAGCTACAACGTCTTACTTAGGCCTGCTTACTGATAGGGGCTTAGACGCTTCAACGGCTGGTACTGGTTTGAGAAACGTTTTTCTTGAGTTGTCGAACAGAGGTATTACAATGCAAGAGGCTTTGCAGCAAATCGCTAGTAGTTCCGATAAGACAAAAGCAAGTTTTGATCTATTCGGGAAGCGCGGCGCGGTTATCGGTACAATCCTTGCAGATACAGCCTTAGAAACTGACGGCGCGACATCAGCATTCCAGAAGCTAGAAAGGAAGATGTACGAAGCGGGCGGCACTGCTGACAGAATGGCACGCCAACAGTTGAATACATTGGAGGGAAAAAGCAAGCTTTTATCTTCAGCTTGGGACGGCTTTATTTTGTCGCTGGATTCAGGAGACGGAGTTATTAGCAAGACAGCGAAAGGAATTACAACGCTTGCGACTTCATTCTTAGAAATGATAACGCCATCGGAGGACATTACCTTAGCGCTCAGAGCGGAGCAAGAAACCTTAAAGCGATTAGGGCCAGCACTTGCAGAAAGTGCAGCAGGAACAGACGAGCGTAAGGATTCAATTAAGGACCTACAAGATCAGTACCCGCAATTGCTTCAATTCATTGAGGAGCATCACGAGGGCATGGATTTAGAAACGGCGTCACAAATGGATTTGGCGAAAGTGGTTACTGAATTTAACGGCGAACTTTCTAAGAAAATCACCTTGATGATCGAGGAGGCGCGTGTGCTGGAGCTACAAACGCAACGCGAGGAGGACTTGGCCTCAGTAATTGAGCACAGGTTAGAAGCTGATAAATTACGAGCGGCTGGAATACCAGAATTGACAGCGGCACAAAACAAGGAACTCGAACAACTCAACGAACTGATTGAGACGGTAGAGTTTGCAATGGATTCGCAAGACGCTTTGTCATGGGCTGATATGTTTGGCGGTGCAATACCTGACGACATTAACGCCGATTTACTTAGTCAGTTGGCAGAACTCGAAGAAGCGAGAATAAAGCTTACTGACGTTGCACTAGAAGAGCAACAGAAAGTTATTGACGGCGTTAACAACGTCACCAAGGCGGAGCGCGAAAGATTTGAGTTAGAGCAGAAGATTTTTAAAGGAGCGCGAATAGCAGTCAAAAAAATCGAATCCGACAGACTCAAAGCTTTAGAACTCGCCGAAGAGGAAGAGGAAAAGGCGGAGAAGAGACGTGAGAAAAACGAGAAGAAAGTAGAGAAGGAGAAGGCGCGAAGATTAGCAGAAGAGAAAGCGTTACGTGATAGCCGTATAGCGATTGAAGACGACGAGCAAAAGAAGGCAGAAGCGAAAGCAAAGGCGGCGACAGACGACAAGATAGCGGCACTAAGGAAAGCGGATACGCTCACCAGTGAGACGAAGCAGAATTTAGAAATTGACCTAAAAAACAAGCTTGCAGCTATTGACGTGAAATTTAAGGAGCAAGCAGAGGACAGGCGCAAGAAAGACAGTAAAGATTTGGTCAACAACTTTAAAGGTAGCCTGATCGAACTTAACGACTTATACGCTGAGGGCCTGATACTTACAGAAGATTACGAGGAAAAACGTCAAGAGTTGTTTAAGTCTTCTTCCGAGGCTCAAATAGAAAATTTCGACGGAGATTTGACCGCTCTCAAATCTTTGCTAGATCAAAAGCTAATAACGCAGCAAGACTACGAAGCTAAAAGAAAGGAGATTTTAGATACCGCTGAACGAGAAGGGCAAGCAAGACAAGAAGCGGCAGCGGCTCGTGCTGGTCAACTAGCAGCTAACTTAGGGGCTAGTACAGCTAACTTTATCGCTAACTCAGATAGTGTAGCTGACAGACAGAAAGCAGACTTAGCAGAACTGCAAGCTAGTTATGAGAAGGGCTTAATATCTTACACCGATTTCACCAACGGGACTACTGAAGTAAACGAGAAGGCTAACGAAGACAAGAAGGCTAATAATAAGGCGTTCCTGAAAGACTTAATACTTAACTTGATTGATGCAGCGCACGCGCAAGTATTAGCAAGTATTGTAGCTAGTTCTGCCCAATCGTTAGCTCAACCAGATTCAGTAGCTACATTTGGTGCTACTGGTGGTGCCCGCATCGCTATACTTACTGGACTTATAGAGGCTGGTTTCCAAGTCTTTAAGGCTGGTATATCTGCTATATTTCAGGATGGTGGTAGACCTATCGACGTGCGCGGCGGAGGTTTAGCGGACGGCCCAAGACATAGCGAAGGCGGTATAAAGTTTAAGAGCAAAGCGACAGGCAACCAACAGCTAGAAATGGAGGGCGGTGAGTTCATCATAAACAGACGAGACACGGCGAACAACCTTAGATTATTAAAGTACATTAATAGCGGCGGCGTTGTTAACTCGCCGTTTAGCCCGTTGAGAACGTTTGCGGACGGCGGACAACCAGCGGCAAGCCAGTACATTAGGCCGATAGTCGCAACGGCTGACGTAAATAACACTAATTCTCAAAGCGCAGAAATGGCCGAATTGATAGGCGAACAAGTTTCAGTTTCAATGAAGGATTTCGCGGCTAAGTTTCAGGTTGTCAACGTTGCGCAAGAGACTGACAAGGTTTTAACTGACGCTCATAAAGTTGACAACAGAGCAGATTTAGGATAAAAAAATAGTGCAAAGGTTTGGTAGTCTTAAAAATTCTTCCGACCTTTGCACTTAATTAGTACTATGCGACACACCGTAACACCCCCGCGTTGTTGTTTGTTTTTACTGTTGTTACCTCGCTTCGGCGGGGTTTACGTGGTTTTTAGCGGGGGTGCTTACTTAAAATATATATTACGATGAGTAAAGACAAGCCTATTAAGCTTACGTCTTTGTCTCCTAAGATTTCCCTTAACAGGGTAGATGAGGAAACGAACACGCTGCACGGAATCCAAGTAATGAATATTGGACTCGCAGAAGGTCACGGTATGCGTATCGACAAGACCACTATTGAAATGATGATGGAACTAGGCGGAGGTCGGGACATCAAAACCTATTTCGGGCATCCAGCGGCATCAAGTCCGCGAATCGGAACGGATTTAGGAATACTTAGTAACTTTTCCGACACAGGTAAGGGCATCATTGGAGATTTAAGACTATTCAAAGCAAGCATGAAAGAAGGCGGTAACGGCACTTTTACGCAAGACATGGCTTTAAATGATCCTGAGCATATCGGCAACAGTGTCGAACTGAAGGTACATAGAGAGGCTAAAACGGTTGTACTGAAAACAGACGACATTTTAGAGGGTTACGATTTTCCTGTAGAGGATCAAACGAGACTAAAAGAAGGTCAAGCAAGAGTAGTTCAGTACTTTATGCGCCCCACGCTGTTTGCATCTAGTGCAATCGTATCAAAGGGGGCGGCAACGGATAAGCTGTTTAGTGCTGAGTTTTTTGGCGGGGGAGACATAGCGCACAAAATTACGGCATTCTTAGACGCTAACGAAGACGTCAGAGAAGTGCTAACAACTAACCCCGACATCATGGGTAAAGTTACCTCTTATTTATCTACATACAAGATTATCAGTAAAGACAATTTAACAAGTAAATTAACCAACAAACCCCATAACAACATGGATAACGGAAACGAGGCTACAAACCTCACCAAAACAGACGTTGCCGAAACGGTAGAGGCTGTATTGTCTGCGCGCGCAAAAGCAGACGCAGAAGCAAAATTACAGGCAGAAGCTACAGCGGCGGGACTAGCTGCTAAAAAAGCTCTTGACGACGAGATTGCAGAGCTTAAAGCAAACAACGAGAAGCTTGCAGCTGACTTAGCGGCCGCTAAAGGCGAAGAAGAGAAGAACGACACAGACGCAAGCGGCGAAGGTGACGACGAAGGTGATAACGACGATGGCGCAGAAGCTCCTGGCGACCTTGCTAAACTCACTGCCAACCCTGCATTCCTCAAAGGTTTCGAGTCTGCTATTTAATCAGCTTCAAAGAACAACAATAAATCTAAATCATAATTCTAACAACATCCTAATTTTACTAACATGAGTAAGACTATTCAAGGATCGCGCAACTACACAGGTCAAGACAACGAAACTGTTTTGTTTGAAGGCTTGGACGAGGGCGACAACGATCTCTTCACTGGCGGGTTTCGCGTCATTATCACAAACGAAACAACCCTAACACTGAACTGGTGGAAAGCAATTATCAAGCAGATTCGCGCATATGCTGGCGGTTTTGACGGCGGCAAGAACTCAAAGCGTACTCATAAGGTACTTTCTTTGACTCAAGTAAAACGCGAAAGCGAATTTGATGAAGAGCAGTATTACGGCACAGTATTTTATCGTGCGCGTCAAGACGCAAAAGGTGGAGCGCGTAACAACCAAATGACTAAGGGTCAGTTGCTTGCGGCTGAACTTAAGCTTTTGAATGACTCTGTAAAGCATGACGTTTATATGTTGGGTTTCTGTGGTCACACAAACAAGCCTCACGTTGATTCAGCTACAGGAGTTGCCGAGTTTAACGACAGCGATGCAAGTTACGACGACGAAAACGAAAAGGTTTCAGGCACATCCGGTCAAGATATTCGTTACAACATGATTAACGGGTTTTGGGCTGAGTTGTTCGATAACGTTAAAGATGTTACAATTGCATCTAAATTCAAAGTTTCAAGTACAGCAATTGTCACAGGTTCAACCAACAACACGCACACGCTTACCCTTACAGGTTCCAACGCTGTAACTGTTGACATTAACGGACGCACTTATACTGAAACTTACGCGTCTGACGTTACAACTACTTGCGCTAACTTCGTTGCTACTCACGGGCCTGCACTTGCGAAATTTGCATTGCATGGAATGAACGTTACAAGTGCAGCAGGTGTTATCACTTTTGCTTCAAACTTCAAAGGCGCTAAGATCGTACTTTCAAACGCCGGCACTGGTAACGCACTTGCTGAAACTGTAGCATACAACGCTGGTGTATCACTTACAACAGATCAAGCATACGGCACCATGATTGACATGGTAGACGAAGCACCACGACAGGTAACAAACTTGATTACACGCGGAAAAGCTGTTTTCTTGGTTACTGAGGACATGTACAAAAACTTGCAAAAGACGTTCCGCACAATCGGAGACTTGGAATCAATGACTAAGCGCGTAATTGACGGAGTAGACGTTACAATGCTTGAAGGTGTTGTTGTTCGCATCCAGAACATTCAACAGTACATCGAGGACGATTTTGGCGGAGTGAACAAGCACCGTGCAATCCTTACGACTCCTGACAACTTGGTAATTGCAGCTAACGCAACCGCTGGTAAGTCACGCGTATGGTACAACGAAGACGAGAACACTAACCGTACTCGTACTCAGTTCTGGATGGGTGCAGACTTTGTTTCTCACAATCTCATCCACGTAGCGGCTGAATTCTAGGATTCACAAGCACAAAAAATAAAGGGAGTAGGCGTATTGTCTACTCCCAAATTTTTCACATTTAACACAACAGAAAAATGAGTTTAGGAACTTTCACTTTCGGCAAAACTTGTACTCAATTGGGCGGCGGACTAGCTGCACTTTGGGTAATCGCTGTCGAAGATGTAGATACATTTACAGTTGTTGCGGGCGAGGTTACCGTAATTACCTTGGTAGCTACTAAGGTCTGGACAAAATTAAGCTTTGAACCAGACACAGCGTACAGAATCAACGACATGCAAGGCGAAGGCGGAGCGTTACCAGTAGCGCACGAAATGGGCATCGTTAAAAACGGTATTTCACTTGCTGACACAATCGCAATTAAAGAGCTTGCGAAACAATCACCTTGCGGGCTTTACGCAATTGCTAAAGACATGGCGGGCATGCGCTGGCTTGAGGGTTACAGCGAACTAGTCGGAAGCGACAGACCGTTAACGGTTAAGCAGGCTAAATTCGACTCAGGAAAAGCGTTGACAGATATTCCAAATATCGACCTTCAATTTTCATCTACGGATATGGATTTTGCTATGCCTTTAGCGGCTGGTGTTCCCGACCCTGCGTAGTGAGTATCAACTAAGTATTTTCATAACATAATAAAAGGGGTTGCGCGTATAGTTCAACCCCTTTTTTTCAATACCAAAAACATGGCAGACCCAAAGACAAAAAAGTACAGCGTAAAAGAAGGCTGTGAAGGACAGCAAGTTTATTGCGGTGAAGGTGTTATCGTTTTGACAGGCAACACGGCGCAGAAGTCTTTAAAATACCTCTACGACACACACAGCCACCCTTCAGTTGAGTACAAATAACCAAAACTAGGAAAACATGCCAAACCAAGAAATAGAAAATAAAGAAGCGTTTGAGTGCTTCGATGCTACAAGAGGCGAGGCTGAAACACCTAGCGAGGTTCTAGCCTCAAATGCTACTTTCTTTAGCAATTCATTTGACTACAAGCCGTTCGGCTCGGACAACCTTTTTCCTCAATCATGGGAGGAGTATATGAAGACGAGCGGAACGGCCCGTAGTATCGTTAGGCGTAAGACAGTTTTAGCGGTAGGCGAAGGCTATGATCGCGAAGGAATGACCGCTACAATTATCGACTACCTCGACGAGATCAACAAAAAAGAGGAGTCCATAGAGGAGGTAAAGGAAAAGGTTTTTAGCGATTACTTTAGGAGTGGAAACGCTTATATTGAGATAGTTAAAGGCGAAGAGTCCAACAGTGTTTTTCATCAAGATTGGACTAAATGCCGTTACGATAGGACGGGAAAATTTATAATCGTCCATCCAAATTGGGCAGAGTATGAGGTATCCAGGGGTAAAGCAACATCAATACCTGTCTATCCTAATTTCGGCAAAGTAAAGGGCAAGAGGGGTTTACGCTCCATTATCCACATTAAAAACTATGAGCCAGAATTTACATACTACGGAATCCCTGACCCTGTCGCATCTAAGGACGCAATGGCTGTAGGTTATCGAACTACTAAATGGAATAGGTCGCGCGTTGATAACGGTATGAAGCCTAGCGGCATCTTAATGCTTTCAGGAAAGTACACGCCAGAACAAGCCGAGAAGATCAAGAAAAAGACGGAAAAAAACCTTTCAGGCGCAGGAAATCAAGGTAAGATAATTACGATTATCAAAGACCTTTCAAACGGTAAGGAGGGTTCAACCGAATTTATTGAGGCTGGAACTACCGCAACCGAGGGAGATTGGACTGAGTTACACAAGCAAGCCGACACTGAAATAATCATAGGCTTTAACTGGTTCAGGTCGTTAACGTCTCTGCCTTACGCTAGTGGATTCAGTAGCGACTTAATGCAAAACGAGTACCACGTAGCCATGGCAATTGAAATACAGCCGGCACAGGCAAAGTTCGCCCGTAAGTTACGAAAGGTATTTAAGAAGCATTTGAAAATCGAAATTGAGCTTAAGACAATAAACAAAAGCCCATTCCCTATTCACCTATCTATCAACAAGGACATTGCGGCGGCGTTTAAGGTTGGCGAAGTTCGCAGTTCGGCGGGCTACAGTTTTGATGAAGAAGACGATTACCACAACTCGTACATGGTCGCTACGAAGTCAAGTAAAGACGAAGACGAAACGACTGACGACAAGAAAAAAGAAAGCGAGGAAAAGTAATGCTAGAAAATTCAGCACTTATAACGTTTGAGGACGTTAGGAAATACGCATGTCAAAACAACGAAAGTCTTGACATGACGGTTTACACTCCTGAATTCATTTACGGCGTTCAAATCGAATGTATTGAGCCTGTTTTTGAGGAGGTCTACAACGAGATTGAAGCTAAACTAATCGCAGGCGACGAGCTAGAAAGTATTGAGGTTCAGTTTATTGACAGAATAAAACACCCTTTAGCTTTGTTTTGCAAGGTCAAGATGTTGCCGCAAAACCACCTACAAGACACAAATAGCGGCGTTGCGCTAATGGAGGGCGAATACTTCAAGCAGGCAATTACTAAAGGAGTTGGTATACTTTCCGACTCTGTAGAAAGTACAGCTATTAGCTTAATGAATAAAATAGTAAGGTGGTACGCGGCACAGAGCGACTTTGAAGACAAACCAGCGGACGACGAATTTACTCACGACATAATTATTTAAGACATGGCAAACCAGCACAGCGATCTAAAAGGTAACAGCGTACACCCTCCTAAGGGGTTTGAGAACGCTAAAAGCGGCTACACGCTTATTAAAGGCAGTGACGGTTCAGTTTCTTGGTTGCCCGTTAATCGACTCCCGCAAGCTATAAGCACCGACCAAGCAAAAAACGCGGCGCCTACAGAGGTGGAAGGTGACGTATATCTCTTAACGGGCATTAGTGATACTATTGTCGCGTCTATTGTTTGGCAAATCGAAACCACGACACGCGTAACGCTAACGGCGGCGCAAACGGTTCTATCTAGTATCGCTGTGGGTATGTACGTCAATATCTCGAATAATCCAGAGCAGCGACATAATGGAGTTTTTGAAGTTACGAAAGTAGACGATGCAAGCGATTTTATAGAGTTTGCGAACCCTGACGTAACTAGTGGTACGTATGATGATAGTACAGAACTATCTACAATCGCAAATTTCGGCCACTCGTCCTACGATGGTTGCGTTTCTGG
>TARA_R110002012_G_scaffold142411_6_pt1 | contig 18299 bp, 11 predicted proteins | sample TARA_R110002012 | Tara Oceans TARA_R110002012 (sample SAMEA4396515) | marine metagenome | biome: Westerlies Biome; feature: [DCM] deep chlorophyll maximum layer (ENVO:01000326); material: water (ENVO:00002006), including particulate matter (ENVO:01000060) such as... | depth 40 m
GGCCCTAAAGGGTGAGCCTGACCGGCCGTAACAGCTTTGAAATTCTTCTTTTCCGCCAATCGGCGGATTAGGATAAAAAAGAAGAATTTCAAAGTTAAATAGTTTTAAATGCGTTTGCCCTGGGAAAACCAACTGATGGCCCGGCAAAGTCAGGTTTATTCACTATTTTTATACACAGCCCCCTCGTTATGAAAGTAAAAAGCTCAGTTATCTGCCTTATCGCCCTCCTGTTAAGCGTCGGCTGCGACAGAACAGAAGAGCCTCCAAAAGACCCATTAGCCAGCTACACATCGACCTACGAAATAATACAGGGAGAAATATGGGACGTATCCTGCGTGAGCTGCCACTCGCCCGGCACCACATTCGCCAAGCAATCGGACCTGATCCTTTCGGCAGAGGAGTCGTACGAACAGCTCATCAACAGAACCCCCAACAACGCAGCCGCAAAAGCCGATGGCTTGCAGCTAGTGGGAGACAAAGGCATTGAAAGTCTATACAAAAGCTTCCTTTGGGAAAAAATCAACATACATGATCAGGAGCATTTTTACCAGGATCACCCGCAATACGGCTCGCTCATGCCACTTGGAGGTGTGCTGACCAACGGCGAGCTTGAGTTCATCAGGCAGTGGATCATCAATGGCGCTCCGAAAGACGGAGAGATCGTCGACCGGTCGATTCTTGACGACACCACTACTTTTGAGGTGCTTCCATTCGAACCGCTGGCGGTGCCTGATGAGGGCATTCAGTTCCACCTCGGCCCATTTGATGTGCCAGCCAATACGGACAGGGAAATGTTCTCTTATAAGCTGCTCAATAATCCCGACCCCATCTTCATCAAAGAGGTGGAGTTCAGCATGCGGCCGGGCAGCCACCATTTTATCCTTTACAACTACACGAACAACATCCCGGAGCTTTTTGTGCCCAAGTCCGACTATATCAGAGACGTATATGACGCCAAAGGCGAATATGTTATCTCCACTTTGCTTGTCATGGCCTATCACCAGTTCGTTACAGGCACGCAATGGCCACGCATGCGCTATGCATTTCCGGAGGGGGTGGCTTTGAAGGTGCCTGCCAACTCAGGGTTCGATATGAACAGCCACTACGCCAACAAAACAAATGAGGCGGTTGTAGGCGAGGTGTACGCCAATATTTACACAACAAAAGAGGAAGAGGTGGCGCATGTTGCTGAAATTCTTAACCTGAACAACGACAATATCAATATCCCCGCAAAGACGAAAACGAGCCTTACCAAAGAGTTTCGCTTTGATGAGGAAAGGACAATCTTCCAGCTTTGGTCGCATGCACACAGCCATATGACCGAGTTCAGGGTGTATGCCATAGGTGGTGAAAACGACGGCAAGCTTGTATACATCTCCTACGACTGGGAACATCCACCAATTCTACAGCTTGATCCGCCGCTGGTGATTCCCGCTAAAGGTGGCCTGAAACTTGTGACTACTTATGACAACCAGGAAAATCGCAGCCTGCATTTAGGGCTGAGAAGCACCGATGAAATGATGATTCTTTTTGGAGCTTATTACAAAGAATAAAACAGTGTCGTTAAAGGCATATCTTCTCATCTTATTGCTACCCATTTCGCATTTATGCCGGGGGCAGATTGAGGTCGATACTTCTTTTAGGTCCATTTCACTAAAGCTGACTTTAGATGATGGATACCGGTCATTGACCTTTCGGAAGAACGGTGATTCAGACACGGCAATTTTCCTAAATTACTTCGTCAGTAAAAACACCGGGGACAGGACAAACCTGTCCGACGAAATACCTAACATCCGCATATTATGGGACAGTGCCACACAGCTCATCCCTATTCGCTTAACATCGGCAAACATTGGCTATCCGCTGGAATATGACGACGTGCTTCAAAACCAAATAGCCGCCTTCAATGCTTCCGGTGAGTGGAAAGCGCATGTCAACAAAAATGGCAAGAAGCTGGACTATAAATTGATCAGACAGGTCATGATAGATCATCATGTTTACGGCCCATTTGAAGACCTGCTTGCCGACTACGGCTATGCGCTGACTGATCTTTCGACCGAAAAGCATGGCTTCGTGACTAACGAAAAACTAAAAGAGCTGGTCAGAAACCCCGATGAGGTAATCCCCGTGCCTTATATGGTTTGGCTGACCATTTCAATACAATAGAATTATTTACGCAAAAAGGAATATGTTCCGTAGCGAAATACTATATTTCTCTAAAAGATATAGCGTGCTGAGTAATTAATTTACAACAAGGTCACTCTCAAATTGATTTTCAGTAGCTAATTTACCAACCGAAAAATTTCATCATTATGCAACGTGTATTAAAACAACTTTTTGCTTGCTCTGCTATTTTTTACCTTTTGACTGCCTGCGGCGGCTCAGGCCCGGCCGCCAGAAAAGACGACTTTAGCAGCCCCAAGAATCTCTATGTAGATTATATTTCCTCTTTCACGGGTGGCGTGATCTCACGTACCTCATCTATCCGAATCCGACTCGCTAAATCTGCCGGAGATTCGCTGGCAGGCAAAGCTGTTGATGCCTCTTTTTTCAAATTTTCCCCATCAATGAAGGGAACAGCGCTTTGGGAAGATAATCGCACAATTGTCTACACTCCATCCGAATACCTTCCCAGCAACACCAAATACGAAGCTATTTTCAGTCTGGGCAAGGTGCTCAAGGATGTGCCCGGCGACAGAAGTGAGTTTAAGTTCACCTTTCAAACACTCATCCAAAATTTCGACGGAATAGTCAACAACCTCCAGCCTTACGACAAAAAAGACCTTAAGAGGATGAGGATTGACGGCCAGGTACAGACCGCCGACTTTGCGGATATTGAGAACGTAGAAAATGTATTGAAAGCCACTCAGGGTGGTAAAGACCTGAAGGTTACCTGGAAGCACGGCGACAACAACATGCATGCATTTGTTGTAGAAGAAGTTACCCGCTCCGAAAAGGAAAGCACTGTGACCCTGGCCTTCAATGGCACGTCTATTGGCGCCGAAAAATCGGAAGAACAGGAGGTGAAGGTGCCTTCTTTAAGCGATTTCTCGGTGCTGTCGAGTAAATTTGTGACCGGAGCAGAGGACTACATCTCTATTCTTTTTTCAGACCCGCTGGACGACAGGCAAGCGCTTCAGGGCCTCATCCAGCTAGCCGGCAACAGCAACAGACATCGCACTGTTATCAGCTTAAATGAATTAAAAATTTACCCTACCTCTACTCTTCAAGGCTCAGTAGAGGTCACTATTCACAATTCTCTCAAAAACATCGCTGGCTACAATCTGAAACAAGATTACAGCACCAGTCTGGAAATGGTTCAGGTCAAACCGGAGATACGTTTGGTCGACACCTCGGGGAAATCTATCCTGCCCAGCACAAACGGGGTCATCCTGCCTTTTGAAGCGGTTGGGCTCAGCGCAGTCGACGTTACAGTCACCAGGGTGTTTGAGGACAACATGCTGCAATACCTGCAAACAAACAACATGGGTGGCCGCTATGAGCTTCGACGGGTGGGGCGCCCCGTCACGCAAACTGTTATCCAGCTTAACAACTCCGGAGTAACGAATCTCAATAAATGGAATCGTTTCACACTTAATCTTGAGGAAATCATTAAGACTGCTCCCGGGGCGGTTTATGAAATAAAGATAGGCTTCCGGAAGAAATATTCACTCTACTTCTGTACTGCTGAGGGCGGCGCCATTGAAGAAATGGATGATATAGAGGAAGATTGGGGAGCAGAAGAGGAAGAGTCTTACTGGGACGGCTACGAGGACTATTACAACGACGACTACCGCTACGAAGACCGGGACAATCCATGCACCAGTTCGTACTTTGGAGACCGACGCTCTATCAGAAAGGTACTTTTCTCTTCAGACCTGGGGCTCATTGCGAAGAAAAGAGACGATGGCAACCTGCATGTGTTTGCTACTAACCTGGTGAACGTTCAGCCCATGTCGGGCGTCGACATAAAAGCCTATGATTACCAGCAGCAGCTGCTTAGCTCCGGTCAGACCGACGGCGACGGCAAAGTGATCTTACAAGGCAAGGGGAATCCTTTCGTTATTATCGCCAAAAAAGACAATCAGGTAGGCTACCTGAAAATTGACGACGGCAGCTCATTGTCTCTGAGCAATTTTGACGTCACTGGCGAGCGGATTCAAAACGGACTCAAAGGTTTTATATACGGCGAACGAGGCGTTTGGCGGCCGGCCGATACCCTGCACCTTGGATTTATTTTGGAAGACATTGAGGAGACGCTCCCTTCGGAGCACCCTGTGATCATGGAGCTGTGGAACCCCATGGGACAGCTCTACTCCCGCAAGGTGAGCTCTCAGCCGGTGGGTGACATGTATCGCTTTGATCTGCTCACAGACAAAGACGCCCCTACGGGCAATTGGTTGGCCAAAGCCAAAGTAGGCGGCGCCACCTTCAGCAAACAGATAAAAATAGAAACCATCAAGCCCAATAGGCTCAAAATAGAGCTTAATTTCAACAAAAGCGTGTTCACCTCCTCCGACCAGCAAGCATCCGGCGACTTGAATGTACGCTGGCTTAGCGGCGCCAAGGCGGGCAACCTGAAAGCGGAGTTTGAACTGGTTTTATCTCCCATTAAAACCACTTTCAAAAAATACCCCAACTACAGCTTCGACGACCTCTCAAAAGACTTCTACTCCGAGCGGGAAATGGTGTACGAAGGCAGGGTGAATGCTGATGGATATTCCCGGATCAACATCAATTTGGGAGAGCCTAACAATGCTCCTGGTGCTCTCAATGCCAGGTTTCTGGGCAAAGTATATGAAGAAGGTGGCGATTTCAGCATCAGCAACGTCAGCATGCCTTACTATCCGTATTCAACCTTCGTAGGTGTAAAAACTCCGGAAGGTGACAAGCGGGGTATCATCCTTACCGATAAAGACCATGCTATCCGCATCGCATCGGTCGACGCTGATGGCAACCCTATCAATCGGCGCAATGTGAAGGTGCAGCTCTTTAAGCTGGACTGGAAATGGTGGTGGGACAATTCCTACGACGCCATCAGCAACTATGTGGGCCGGTCGTACCGTGACCCTATCAAAGAAGGGTTTGTAGACACCAACAACGGTGAGGGCTCCTGGAACCTGCGGATAGACTACCCACAATGGGGCCGCTATTTCGTGCGGGTGGAAGATCCTATCTCAGGGCACTCTGCCGGGCAGGTGGTCTACATCGACTGGCCGGGCTGGGCTGGTAAAGGCAAAAGAGGTGAGCTGGGTGGCTCTTCCATGCTCGACTTTGGTATAGAAAAAGAAGAATACAAAGTGGGAGAAAAAATCGCTTTGTCCATACCTACTACGGCCGGTAACCGCATACTGGTAAGTCTGGAATCAGGAAGCAAAGTACTTCAAACCTTTTGGGTGGAAGCCAAGGAAGGCAACACGGCTGTTGACTTTGAAGCTACCAGCGACATGGCTCCAAATTTTTACGTCAACCTTACGATGCTACAACCTCACGGTCAAACATCAAATGACTTGCCCATCAGGTTATACGGTGTGCAGTCGGTGAAGGTGGTTGACCCCGGCACCAGGCTTGAGCCTGTAATTGCTATGCCAGACGATTTACGTCCCGAGCAGTCTTTCACTATCGGGGTATCAGAAAAGGGTGGCAAGGCCATGGCCTACTCCATTGCGGTTGTTGATGAAGGATTGCTGGATATTACCAACTTCAAAACACCGGACCCCTGGAACTCTTTCTACGCCAGAGAGGCATTAGGTATTAAAACCTGGGACGTATATGACGACGTGATGGGTGCTTTTGCCGGCAAAATAGAGCGCCTTCTGGCTGTAGGCGGTGACGGCGACATAGAAGCCAAGGAAGAAACCGAAGCTAACAGGTTCAAGCCGGTGGTTATGTACCTGGGGCCGTTCTACCTTCAGGCTGGCAAGTCTGCCAAGCACAACCTCAAGCTGCCACAATACATCGGCAGTGTAAAAACCATGGTCATCGCTGCCAACAACGGAGCATATGGTTTCGCCGACAAGGCCACGCCTGTAAAGCAGCCGCTAATGATATTGGCTACCTTACCCAGAGTAGCCGGGCCAACAGAAACGATGAAGCTGCCTGTCAATGTTTTTGCCCTGGACAATAATGTAAAAAATGCCAAAGTGAAAGTAGAAGCCACGGGCACTCTAGCGCTCAACGGAGCCGCCGAGCAGTCCGTCACGTTCAGTGGGCAGGGCGACAAAGTCATTTACTTTGACCTGAAAGCGAAAGAGGTATTGGGTGTAGGCAAAGTGAAGGTAACGGCCACCTCAGGCAGCCTCACTGCCAGCTACGATATTGAGATGAACATCATTCCACGCAACCCACCGGTAACGCAGGTGGTGGAAAAGGTGCTTGGTGCGAGCGAGAACTGGAGTCTGGATTACACGCCAATTGGCCTGGCGGGAAGGAACGAAGGCGCCATCGAGCTAAGTACACTGCCACCACTGAATATCGAACAGCGCCTGGGCTATCTGATCCAGTACCCGCATGGCTGTATCGAACAAACCACCTCTTCGGTATTTGCGCAGCTCTACCTTGATAACCTGACTACCCTGCCAGATGACAAGAAAATGCAAGTGCAAAAAAATATCGATGCTGCCATTAACCGGCTGAAAAGCTTCCAGTTGAGCAGTGGCGGCTTCTCGTACTGGCCCGGCAACAGTTATGCCAACTTCTGGGGCACCAACTATGCCGGTCACTTCCTTATTGAGGCCCGGAAAAAAGGTTATAGTGTGCCAGAAGGTATGCTGGCTTCATGGATCAATTTCCAAACCCAGAAAGCAGACGCATGGGGAAGCCTGAGCGGCGAAGAAGACAACGACCTCATCCAGGCCTACAGGCTGTATACCCTGGCACTGGCTGGCAGCCCTGCAGTGGGCGCTATGAACAGGATGAAGGAGAAAGTAAACCTGCAAAGAGAAGCCCGCTGGAGACTTGCACTGACTTATGCATTGGCTGGATTTGATCAGCAGGCAACCGGCCTTGTCGAAGGCCTCTCGTCAGAAGTTGAACCCGACAACAACAGGCGTTACTACTACACCTACGGCTCACCCATGAGAGACCAGGCCATGATCATGGAAACGCTTCTGCAGCTCAAAAGAAAAGAAGATGCCTTTGGGATCCTACAGAAAATAGCTAAAGAAATGGGCAATAAAGACAACTGGATGAGCACGCAAACAACGGCTTATTGCTTTATTTCCATTGCCAAATATGTGCAGGACTTTCCTTTGGAGGAATCGCTCACAGTAGCTTTGGAGGTAGGCGGAAAGCTTTCTCCGGCGGGAGGAAAGGACTATGTGACCCAGGTATACCTTCAAACGCCCGACAAACAGCAGCCGATCAAAATAACCAATAACGGAAGTGCTCCCATCTTCGCAAGGATCATCCGCAAGGGTGTTCCGATTGAGGGCGGCGAAATTGCAGGCGAGAAGAACCTGAGCATGATCGTCAGCTACAAAACCATGGACGGCGACGGCCTTGATGTTTCGAGGCTAAAACAAGGAACAAACTTCATGGCGGAGGTTGTTGTGCGAAACCCGGGAGAAAAGGGACTGTACAAAGACATGGCGCTCACTCAACTGTTTCCTTCGGGTTGGGAAATCATTAATACCCGACTGGAAGGCACTGAAGATGCGAGCACAGGTCAAAAACCTGACTATACCGATATTCGTGACGACAGGGTCATGAATTATTTCGACTTGCAGGCAAGCAAACAGATAGTGATCAGGGTGTTGCTCAATGCATCCTACCAGGGCAAATTCTATATGCCTGCCACTTCAGTAGAAGCTATGTACGATGACACCATCTACGCCCACAAGGCCGGAAGGTGGGTAGATGTGATCACCGATAAATAGGGCAGACGAGTAGCAAACAGATGGCCTCTCATATTTTAATAGAGGCCATCTGTTTTTCTTATATCAGCTAAACTTTGCTTTCTTTGACCTACCCCAATTCAAATAATTCGATTAATCGCTCTGACTTTTAGTGACAAACGTGGCTGGTTCAGTCCTCTTAAATTTATTCCAAAGGAAGTGGTTCAAATGGATGGTGGCCTTGTTTGCCCTTCCTTTAATGCTCATCCTGTTTTACCCCCTGCCATCTCCCCTTTTTCCTAAGAAATACGCCACACTTCTTCAATCTTCCGATGGACAGTTGCTGGGAGCCCGCATCTCCTCTGACGGACAATGGCGCTTCCCCCCGGCTGATTCGGTGCCACAAAAGTTCAAAGCAGCCATTCTCCTTTTCGAAGATGAGTACTTCCACTACCATCCGGGGATCAATCCTGTATCACTTGGCAGGGCATTTTGGCAAAACATTCGGTCTGGAAAAATAGTAAGCGGCGGCAGTACATTGACCATGCAAACAGTAAGAATGGCCCTGGAAAACCAGGAGAGAACCTATCGGCAAAAGCTCTGGGAACTCCTGCTTTCCATCAAGCTGGAGCTCTTTTATTCAAAAGAAGAAATACTACGGCTGTATACTTACCACGCACCTTTTGGCGGCAATGTCGTCGGGCTCTCGGCAGCATCCTGGCGGTATTTCGGTCGCCCGCCCTATCAGCTTTCATGGGCAGAAACTGCAGCGCTGGCAGTACTGCCTAACAGCCCCTCTTCAGTATTTCCAGGAAAAAATGAAATCACCTTCAGACACAAAAGAGATGCCCTTTTAGATAAACTCAGCGCAAAAGGCTACCTCACCAGCGACGAGGCCCTGCTGGCAAAAGCTGAACCTCTGCCCGGTAAAGTAAAGCCCCTGCCCAACGATGCTTTCCACCTTTTACAACGAGCTGAAAAAGATGGTCTGGCCGGTACCATTGTGCAATCAACGCTGGACTTTGCTTTGCAACGGCAGGTGAAAGAAAAAACGGATCGCTATTCAGAGCAACTGGCCTACAATGAAATCCACAACGCCGCTGCCATTGTTATCGATATTGCTTCAGGGGAAACGCTCGCCTACGTAGGTAATTCCTTTCCCAATGGTGACGAAACCAATAACCATGGCCAGTTTGTGGACGTGATCACCGCCCACAGAAGTCCCGGAAGCCTGCTAAAGCCATTTCTGTATGCCGCAGCGCTGGATGATGGCATTCTCTTACCAAAGGAGCTACTGCCTGACATCCCTCTCTTCTATCGGGGTTTTGCTCCGCAAAACTTCGACAAAAAATACAGGGGAGCCGTTGCAGCTGATGAGGCGCTTGCCAGCAGCCTCAACGTGCCTTTCGTTTTTCTCTTACGGGAATATGGCTATGAAAAGCTGCACCAGAAGCTCCGGCAAATAGGCATGCAGTCGTTGGATAGGCCCGCCAATCACTATGGCCTCTCGCTTATTCTTGGCGGAGCTGAATCAACACTTTGGGAACTGTCAGGCATGTTTGCTGGCATGGCGAGAGCGCTGAACAACTTTCAGGATCGCCCTTACAACAGAGGCTATTCAACTGCGGACTACAGACCAAACACCTACCTTCCACTAAAAACAACCGAACAAGAAAGTGACCTGGAAGCGAATGGCCTGCTGGCAGCACCCTCCATACTTTATGCCTTCCAGGCCATGCAGCAGCTAAGGCGTCCTGAAGAAATGTCTGGTGCAGAAATGTATGGCTCGTACCGCCCCATTGCCTGGAAAACCGGTACCAGCCACGGCTTTCGTGATGCCTGGGCCATCGGTCTCAACGACCGTTATGTGGTAGGTGTTTGGGTAGGCAACGCCGACAATGAAGGCCGGCCGGGGCTAACGGGCATTCGCTCGGCCTCACCACTGATGTTCAGCATATTCGAACTGCTGGGTGGCGATGCCACCTTCGATGAGCCGTTCGGAAAGCCGGTCAGCATCTGCAAAGAAAGCGGACTTTTGGCAACCGAGTATTGTACGGAAACCACTGACACCAATTTACCTGACTATATGCTTCAGGGTAAACGATGCACCTACCATCATCTTCTCCACCTGGATCAGGCTGAAAAACACCAGGTAAGCAGCGCTTGCTATGCTGTTGACAAGATGCTAAGCAGGCGCTGGTTTGTGTTGCCAGCAGTGCAGGCATGGTACTACAAGCAGTACCACTCCAACTACAAGGAACCGCCTCCATTTTTACCCGCTTGTGGCGAACAAAATGCTAATGGCTTCATGGAATTAATTTACCCAAGGGAGTTCACCAAAGTATATGTGCCAGTTGAGCAGGATGGCAAACCAGGCCTGGCCATATTTGAAGCGGCACACCGCAATCCGGCTTCTACCATCTACTGGCACCTGGATGAAGCCTACGTTGGCTCAACGAATTTCATTCATCAAATGGGTTTTCATCCGGAACCTGGCCCACACATGCTTACCCTTGTGGATGACGAGGGGAATGAATTGAAACAGGCGTTTGAGGTATTACAATAAACTCAAACCCGCACCAATTTTCGGGATAGCCATCGCTTTGCCTTTGCATGCAAGTAGCTTAATCAATACTTTTAACTACTTAAAAACATACTTCTTTAATGAAACAACTCCTTTGCCTTTTGTGGATCTCTCTGGCTTTTGCGTCTTGTGACACCGCCATCAGACCAACCAGCCTTTTGCTAAGCCTCGACAGCGTAGAGCATATCAATGGCAAGCCGGAGTACCTGGGCAGCCCATTTGTAACTGCCGGCGACCGGGTTTACATGATTGGCCATCAGGATGGTAGTTTTCCTGATCTTGGCTGGCATGTTGAAGGAGAAATGGGCGGCATCTGGGACCATCCGATTAAATTAATGGATGGATTTTCGCTGAATATCAAGGAAGTAACCGGAAAGGAAGCCTATTGCCTCGACAAGGCCGATGAATTCATTAACTACCCTTTTGCCAACAAACACATTTTTCGCAAAGGCGATTTACTGATACAAAGAACGCAATTTGTACCTGACGATGGCATGGAAGGACTGGTTGTAGAATATGCCATTACCAATGAGAGTGAAAATGAAAAAGAGCTCGAGCTTGCCTTCACGGGCATGGTCGACCTAAGGCCCGTTTGGTTGGCAGAAAGAAAAAACGTTGAAGACGGGCGGGACACCCTCTTTTTGCAGGAGCTTTCAGAGACCTATTTAGGAAAAGACCTGAACAACGACTGGTATACAATATTTGGCAGCAGCGAGTCAGTGGTCGGATACAGAATAGATGAAAGCCCCTGCCCTCAGGAAAGAAAGGGGCTGGGCACCGACGGCACCATTGTTTCGAGGGTGACCATACAGCCTGACGAAACCTACCCGATTCAGTACTACATCGCTGGCTCGTACACGTCAGCCGATGAAGCCCACGCCACCTATGATCAGCTCAAAGGTACAGCATCGGTGGCTCTGAAGAACAAAATGAAGCGGTACGACCAAATAGCCCAGGCATCATCTATCTCCATTCCTGACAAAGACATTGAAACCATGTACCGCTGGGTGAAGTACAACACGGCCTGGCTGATCAGGGATGTGCCCGAAATAGGGAGAGGTGTTTCCGCCGGCTTGCCCGACTATCCGTGGTGGTTTGGTGCCGACAATTGCTACACGCTTCAAGGCATGCTGGCCACGGGCTCACCGGCTGAAGTGAACTCAACCATCAACCTGATCGAAAAGCTATCAATGGAGTTAAACGGCAATGGCCGAATCATTCATGAAACATCGACCAATGCCGAAACCTACAATCCAGGCAACCTTAACGAAACACCGCAATTTATTTCCCTTCTCTGGATTTTCTACCAGTGGACCGGGCACAAGGAAACACTCGAAAAATACTACCCGGAAGTAAAGAAAGGCATCAGCTGGATTGAAGCACAGGACAAAGATGGCAACGGCTATCCTGACGGCCCCGGCATGATGGAGATACATGGACTGCACAGCGAGATGGTGGATGTGGTGGTGTATACCCAACAAGCCTACGAGGCTGCAGCGCAAATGGCCATAGAAATGGGCGAACCAAATCTTGGCGCTGAATACCAAAAGAAGGCTGATGTACTAAAAAAGAAAATTAATAGCGAATGGTGGGTAGAAAGTGCCCAATCGTTCGCTGATTTCCGCTCCACAAAAGCACAAGCGCTGGAGTTGATTGATGCGGCCATCGTGCGGGCCGACACCATCAACAAGCCGTGGTCGATCAAAGAGCTGGAGCAAACAAAAAAAGAGCTGACTTCCAAAGCAACAGCTAACACCAGCGGCTACGTGGTTCACCACAACTGGGTCGTTAACACGCCGACTGAAATGGGCATTGCCGATCCTGAAAAGGCTGACAAGGCTTTGGCTACTGCCAGAAAGTACAGCAACCGTTTCGGCATGTACGTGACGGGCATGGACAGAGATGAAGCCAGCGATGCCTCCAGCAAATGGAAGTCGTTCAGCTATGTGGGTGCCGTGATGACACTACCAACAGGCGTGCAGGCCATATCAGAGGCAAGATACGGGCATCCCGACGAGGCGCTTGGCTACCTGAAAAAACTGCACAACTCATTTAGCTACGCCCTGCCTGGCTCCATGTACGAAGTGAGCCCTGATTATGGCATGATTGTGCAGGCATGGAATATCTATGCGGTGGCGGTACCTGTTGTTAACTACTTCTTCGGGATTCAGCCCGAAGCCCACAAAAAGCAGGTAACGATAGCACCCGACATGCCCGAGGGCTGGGACAATGTTTCCATCAGCAATGTGTTGGTGGGCGACAACAATATTAGCTTCACAAAAAGCTCGAAAGACAGCCTGGTCACCTATCAGATAACACAACAAAATCCTGACTGGACAGTATTATTAAAACTGCCGAACCAGGCAACTTCAACAGTTTTAATCAACGGAAAAGTGGCTTCCTCAACGGAAAAGAATAACTATGTCACTATCACCCTGACAGGGTCGGACAATATCGTATCTCTTCAGCAATAACAAGCCAACCAAATCAGGCGATTCATCGTTTTACTGAATTGGAAAAATTGCATACCTTCGACGCTGCTTTTAGCTACCACTGTTTAAACTGAAATAAGCTTATTTGTTACTCTTCTTTATTGATCAAATCATTCCAAATTGACAGCCCCACATCTCTGCACTACGAGCATTTTTTATTTACTGGTCTTTCATTCTAACCTACCCCTTCTCTTCAATAAAAAATGAAGCATATCATTCTGATTGGCTGCTTTGTAGCGGTTTCTTTCAATGGACTCTCCCAATCCTTTTTCAGCAACACACAGGAAAGCCACCAGGGAAAAATATTCCTCTATTGGGGATGGAACAGAGGTTGGTACTCCAAATCCGATATTAGTTTCGCAGGTGACAACTACAACTTCAGGCTGGACAGGGTAGTGGCCAAAGACAGGCAAACCCATTTTGATCCGTCCATTTACCTTAACCCAGGAAGGGCCACCATTCCGCAGTATGACTTTCGAATTGGCTACTATTTCAAGAAAAACCTAAGCCTCTCTTTTGGCTTCGACCATATGAAATACGTGGTTCAACAGGGCCAGCATGTGAAGCTATCAGGCCACATAGCCGAAACGGGCACACCATACGATGGTTCTTACTCCCACAGCGATGTGGTGATCCAACCTGGCTTTTTGCAACTGGAGCATACCAACGGCCTCAACTACCTTAACCTTGAGCTGCGGCACCTGAATGAAATCGCCGACTTCAATAAAGTAAAAATCAACCTGGTGGAAGGCGTTGGAGCAGGAGGCCTCTATCCCAAAACTGACGCCACGGTGCTGGGCTACGACAGAAACGACGAGTGGCACTGGTCGGGCTTTGGTATTGACGCACTGGTTGGGGTGAACGTAGAATTCTTCAAATACTTCTTTGTGCAATCAGAAATAAAGGGTGGATTCATCGATATGCCCGACATCAGGATCACTTCCGTCAAATCGGATCAGGCAAAACAACATTTTTTCTTCTCACAACTCAATGTCGTTTTCGGAGCGAACATTAACCTTTTGACAAAGGGTAAGGATTAAGCAAACAAAAAACCGTCCTCCCCTACCGATTATATAGAAATTTGCTTGGCAAACCATTTTAAGTTGTATCTTGTTAATATCAAAAGACTACAACGTGCACAAGCCAAAGAACATACCCACATTGCCTTTTTCGCCAGATGGCGGAATGGATAGTTGTGTATTGCTTTGTACGCACAACAAAGCCTTTGTAAAATAGGCCTCCCATTTCATCAAAGAAATAAGGAGGCCCGTAGTACTGTTCCTGCAGACTTGTTGCTCTAACCACACGGAGCACGTTATACAACCTACCTAGCATTTCACTTTCTGGCATAATACCACCAGACGGATGCCTTGTTCACCATGGCATTCGCCTTGTGTCATGTTCAACTTAGATACGATATAACGATGAACCCAATCATAACAAAAGCAGACCACAATACGATTAAATCCCTGATAGCTAATCTGCCCGATCATTTAAAGACGGCTGAAATACGGCAACTCACAAATGAGCTTAACCGTGCTCAGGTTGTCGCCGACGACAAAATACCGAAAGATGTTATCCAGTTAAACTCCTATTTTGAAATTGAGGAGATCAATTCAAAACAACAGATCAACTTCACAGTCACGCTTCCGAACAAAGCAAATATTGCCGAGAAAAGGGTATCCATACTGTCGCCACTTGGCATTGCGCTGATCGGCTTCAGGAAAGGCATGACTGTTCAGTGGACGCTACCTGGCGGCCCAAAAAAACTCAAGATTTTGAAAGTTGAACAAGCCATAGAAGAGGCGAAAATTCAAACGCTATGAAATGGACATACAGCATTAGTAACAAAACAGCAGCAGCAGCGCTACTCCTAACGGTTTTTTTGATTGTGCTACTCAATAACCTCAAGGAAAGAAAAAACTCGGTGAAAATCAGCGAAACGATCCATTCAATATTTCAAGACCGGTTGGTGGTGGAGAGTTACATTTTTCAGCACGCTGAACACCTCCACAAAATCGAGGGGGTCATTGATTCCGAGAACACTGAACATGCTGACAAACAACAGCAGGTGGCCGCCGTGTTCCGGCAAATAATGGAATTGAATGAATCGTACGTGAAAACTGTGCTTACTGAGGAAGAAGAAAGGGTCTTCGGCCGGTTCAACGGCCTTTGCCAGAAAATCGGTGCGAAGGCAGAACAGGGCGACTTGGCGGCTGCAAAGGCACACGCAAAGGAGGCGGCGTTGTCCCTGAAGACACTTTCTTCCATACAAGTAACCGAGGGGGCATCGCTAATGACAGACGCTAAAGCAATGTTTAGTGCAAGCACTTTGTCATCCCAATTGGAAAGTGCTATTCTACTTGTCATTGCGCTGATCATCCAGGCGCTGATTTTTGCCTCTAATTCCCTCAAAGTCAATAGACACCCCCAAAATCCAATACTCAATTGAGCGACTCAGCACAGGAAGTCCATTTACCCAAGTGATGGACTTCCTGAAAAAAAACACTTCTTTCACTACCCCATTCATTTTCCCTAAAAGGTCATTTACCCTTCTTTTCCACCGCCTCTAGCCTGTTGTGCCTGCGGAAAAAATTTAATATTGTAATTACTTACGCAACCCCAACACTGATTATTACATCTAGGCTATAAGGTCAATCAAAAACTCAATTTTTTTAGATGCGTTATTTCTACTCTTTATCCCTGCTACTGCTGGTGTCATTCACCGCTTTAGCGCAAAATACCGGCATTAAAGGCAAAGTACTTGGAGAGAACAATGAGCCTCTCCCCTTCGCCACTATCTTCATTCGCAACATCAACACAGGCACTACCTCCAACGTGGAAGGTGACTATGAGGTAAGGCTGGCTCCCGGTAAGTATGACGTGGTGTTCCAGTACATTGGCTACGAATCGACCGTGCATTTCTTTGAAGTGACTACCGGCTTCGAAACATACAACCTCACCCTCAAGCCCAGAATATTCCTTCTCAAAGAAGTAGAAGTACGCAGCGGCAAGGAAGACCCTGCCTACACTATCATGAGAAAAGCCATAGGCAAGGCCAGCTTCCATGCCAACCAACTCGATGCCTACGATGCCAAAGTATACATGAAAGGATCTGGCCGACTGCTCGACTCGCCCTTTTTCCTCCGCAACAAAATAGCGGAAGAAGGCATTGACAGCACCACCGCCTTTACTTCTGAATCGGTGAGCGAACTGCACTACCAGCGTCCCAATACCTATTCTCAAAAGGTCGTAGCTGTTTTTTCACAGGGTGACGACAACGGCACAGGCCCTGGTGAGTTTCTCACGGCCAGTTTCTACGAGCCAAAAGTTGTGGATGCCATTTCTCCGCTTTCACCCAAAGCATTTGCCTACTATCGTTTTACTTACGACGGCTATTTCCGTGAAGGAGGCTACGTTATCAATAAAATCCTGGTCACGCCCCGCAGCAAAGGAGACGACATTTTTGAGGGAACAATCTACATCGTTGACGACCTCTGGAGCATCCACAGCCTCGACCTTACCATGTATAAGCTGGGGATCAAATTCAACATTGAGCAGGTATACAATCCGATCGAGGACAAAGCCTGGCTCCCGGTAAGTCATAAGTTTGTCATCAACGGCTCTTTTTTCGGGTTCGACTTCCAGTACAACTACCTGGCCACACTCAGCGAATACAAAATCACCCTCAACCCCGACCTCGACATTCCGGTAACGGTGATCGACGAAAAAATAGATAAAGAGGCTGCCGCTGAAGTGAAGCAAAAGACGAAAGGCCAGGAAACACTGGAAAAGCTGGCTCAGAACAAGGAAGTGACCAGAAAAGACCTGCGCAAATTGGTGAAGGAATACGAAAAGGAAGAAATGGAAGATATTGAGTTTCCTGAGATTGTTTCTAATATCTCCATAAAACGAGACTCCACCACAAGCTACAACAACGACTCCACCTTCTGGACAAGCATGAGACCAGTGCCACTTACTGCCTATGAGATCAGGGGGTATACGAAGATAGACAGCCTCGACAAAGCGGAAGAAGCCGAGTACAAATCAGACACCACGAAAAAAGGAAAAAACAGAAGAGACAGAAAAGTAAGGCTCGGTGATCCAATTTTTGGAAGCTCCTACAAGCTGGGGAAAAAGGGTCGCCTTAACATCGAGTCTCCACTACAAACCATCGGCTTCAATACAGCAGAAGGTTTTAATTTCTTTTACGACATCAACTACTCACGACGGTTTGAAAATGGCAATAAACTCCAGTTCGGCCCTGTGTTGCGCTATTCTTTTGCCAGAGAAAAGCTCCTAACGAAAGGTTATGTAGATTTCCAATACGGGGAAAGCGGCACAAGAGGCAGCGCCCGGCTGGAGGCAGGCAGTTATGTGCAGCAGTTAAGTGCCCTTGAGCCCATCCACCCCTATATCAACACTGCCTACGCCCTGCTTTTGAAGGAAAGCTATTTAAAACTATATGAAAAGGATTTTGTAAGGCTGGAAAACGAAAAACGATATAACGACAAATTCTCGGCGAAGGCCAGCGTTGAGTATGCGCAGAGAAGAAGCCTGGCCAACAATTCAGACTACACTTTTTTCAAACACCCCGGAAAAGAATATACAGCCAACAACCCTCTCAATGCCAATACAGAAATAACAGGCTTTTTTGAGCACCAGGCACTGATATTTAACATTTCAGGGGAGTACAAACCATGGCTGAAGTACAGAATGAAGAACGGGTCGAAAGAGGAGATCAGGAAGTCGACGCCCACCTTCACTCTTGAGTACAGGAAAGGCATGCCCTGGGCTGAAAGCGATGTTAACTACGACCTGTTGGACGTAGGGGTGAAACACAGTTTTGAGTGGGGCATCCGTTCCAAGCTGGACGTTCGGGTGAATGCCGGGAAGTTTCTTAATGACAAGGCCATTTACTTTCCGGACTTTAAGCATTTCCCCGGCAACCAGACATTGTTCGCTACCCTCGATCCTGTGGAGAACTTTCGTTTGCTCGACTACTATTACTACAGCACCAACGATGAATACATAACAGCCTTTGTGCATAATCAATGGCGCAAGCTGGTGGTGACGCAACTGGCCTTTGTGCGGATGATGGGCATCAAAGAAAACATGTTTATCAACTACCTCGGCACACCCAATTCCAACAACTATACAGAAGTGGGCTACGGCCTCGACTATATCATGAGGGTTTTCAGGCTGGAGGCCATTGCGGCTTTTGAAGATGGCCAATATAAAAATTTCGGAGTGAGAATCGGCATTGCTACGAACCTTGAGGACTTGTTTGATTTCTGAAGTTAATGGTGCTCATTATGGAGAGCTGGTCAACATACTTCAAAAGTCTTATATTTATGAAGCATTAGCATTATGTCAGATGCCGACAAT
>TARA_R110002012_G_scaffold33347_1_pt1 | contig 18295 bp, 5 predicted proteins | sample TARA_R110002012 | Tara Oceans TARA_R110002012 (sample SAMEA4396515) | marine metagenome | biome: Westerlies Biome; feature: [DCM] deep chlorophyll maximum layer (ENVO:01000326); material: water (ENVO:00002006), including particulate matter (ENVO:01000060) such as... | depth 40 m
AAACTAACATTTACAAAAAGAGGTAATTATATTTTAACAGCTAAAGCCGATGGAGTAGCTAGTGCTACAGCTACAACAGTTAAAATACATGGCGGTTTTAGCACTACATCAGCTAACCATCAACTATATACACAAACTCATATCTTAGATTGGAATAATTGTTGGAGTGTTGGAAATGGAGTAGAATCTGACAGAATTAGAGATGATTTTAATGCTCCACAAATGGATAATGGAGTAAAAGCTTCTTCAGTGTTAGCTGAACCTATAAGAGAAGAGTTTAGAGAGCATGGGTTAATTTGGTCTGGAATATACAATTCTCAATCGGGTATAAATGATACAAATCAATTTATTCAAGCTGAAAAAATAACTAAAGATTTAAATCCAGTATACGGTAGTATTCAAAAATTATACAATAGAGATACTAGGTTAATAATGTTTTGTGAAGACAAAGTATTAAGAGCTGTAACAAATAAAGACGCTTTATACAACGCAGATGGTAAACCTCAACTAGTAGCTAGTAACGCTGTTGTAGGTGATGTTACACCTTATCAAGGTGATTTTGGAATATCAACATTTCCAGAATCTTTTGCAGCAACTCCAGGACAACTATACTTTGCTGATCCTACAAGAGGACAGGTTTTAGCTTTAGAGCCAAACGGTATTAGATCAATATCTAATTTAGGTATGAAGGATTATTTTGCTGACAATTTAAAAAAATATATAGATACAGTACAAGGTACGTATGATGAAAAGAAACATGAATATAATGTAACTATAGCTCAAAAATATAGTTACCAACAAGTTGCACCTGATTATGTAGCTACTGTAAGTTATAATGAAAAATCTAATGGATGGTCTAGTTTTAAATCATTTTATCCTGAATCAGGTGTTAGTATAAATAATCAATATTACACTTTTAAAGATGGAGAAATATATAAACATCACGATGATACAATCATAACACACACAGGACAAAAAGGTTCTTCGGCGACTAAGTTAGACATGTCTAGTGTATACGGTTTATCTGTTGGAATGGTTGTGTCAGGAACAGGTGTTGTAAAAGGAACAACTATATCTAGTATAAGTTCTTTAGAATTAACCATAAATAACGCTTTAGAGTCTAATTTCTTTTCACAAGAGTTAGAGTTTACTGCACCTAGAAATAATTTTTATGGCGGATCAACTTACGCGGCTGCTAAGCAGTATGAATCTAATATAACATTAGTATTTAATGATAAACCAGAAGCTGTAAAAAGTTTTAATACTATTAATTATGAAGGAACTCAAGCTAAAGTTACAGCTCCAAGCGACGCTGATATAGACGACGCGGCTGGTAATACAATCACATCTACAGCTTTAGATCATGGAGAGTATTTTAATTTATCAAATAAACAAGGTTGGTACGTTGATAGTATAACAACTAATAAACAAACAGGTAGTGTTATAGAGTTTAAAGATAAAGAATGTAAATGGTTTGGAGCTGTTTGTGGTGATTCTACTATTAGTAGTGGTAGTGCTATGAACATCGATGAATCTGAATTTTCGGTTCAAGGACTAGGTAACGCGTCTTTTTCTTTTGCTGGAGGAGGCGGTGGAACTCCACCTGTAAATCCTATTGTAAAGTTAAGATTTGAAAATAACACTTCATCTTCTTACGTAGGTATAGATGGTAGTGGTAGCGCTTGGGATTCATCTTCTGTAATAACAACTGAAGAAGGTCATTGGCGTGGTACTGATACTGGATTAGTGTCCGGAGCTGTATTATCAAATGAAATATCAGTTCCAGCTGGATCAACGGTTTCAGGCGGTACTGTAAACTTAACGATAACGCCTTTTATTAATCAAATGTCAAGTCAACCTGGTGCTACTCACTCTGGTTATGATTTATCTGCCGGAGATTTTAAAATAGGCAATGGTACTGAAACTTCTTCTGGATCAGGCGTTTGGAATACCGGCGCTGGAGCTTGGAATGCTGATACTCCTATAACATCTGTTACTTTTACAGATAACGGACAAGGCGGGCAGTCAAATAACACTGTTAATGCGGCAATAACATATGGTTCTTTTACAGCTCCTACAAGTGATACAACTTATTATATAGATATAGATGAAGACACATCACCAACGTTGCGTAGTAGAGCTGCTGGTATAAGATCTCATTGGGTTTATAATAGTAATCAAACTGTAACTGTTTCTAATATAGCTAATATAACAGAGACAAGCGTTCAAGCGGGATCTTCTACTACTCCTGGAATATATAAGTTTAGTGGCACAGTAACTGATGGAGTAACTACAAAAATAGCAGAAATAAGATTTGTAGCAGATAGTGGATATCACTATCGTTTACCGTCAGCTGGATTTTTAAATTTAAATAAAATAGGAGATTATACTCCTTATTATAGTTATAATATAAGACCAACGTATTCTAGTAATAAAATAGCATCTTTTTATATTGATATTTATTATACGTCTCCTGTTCCTGTTGCTTTACCAGGTAAATCTAACCGTGCAGGTTCAAATTTATATCCAGATCCTGTAAATTTTCTTGATCTTAACCATATAATAGATATACAACCTGATATTATAGATACACCAGCTGTTATAAGTAATACCGTAACGCATATGCTTTATCCGACTACAATTGGACAGCAAGCACAATCAGTTCCAGTGCGTGTGTTTGGTGTTGTTTCTACAAAGTATACAATACAGTTTACAAAACAAGCTAGTACAACAAGTGATTCTGTCGCTAGTAGTAAAGGTTATTGGAATTTTACGAATGGTACTTGGCAAGATTCTTCTTTCACGTCAACAACTCAAACTATAGGCGAGGATGGATTTATAGCACATGATATATTAATACCTTTTTCATTAACTGACGTTAGATATGATATATTATTAGCTAGTGTTTCTAGTTCAACTATACCTTCAACTTTAGATGGACACGGAGAGGCTAGTATTACTCAACAAGGATTCAAAACAGTTACTTTAAAAACAAAAACATATAACGCTTCTAATTATGGAACGATTCATGTTACTGGTAATACAGAGTCAACATCTATAGCAACATCAAGACCTGTTAATTTTAGCAATACTATATGGAAAAATAATACTGTTATCGGTGGTAATAATAATATTACTGGAACACAAATAACAGTACGTGACTCGAATAAATTAAAAATTGGTATGGTTGCGTCATTAGGTAATTGGCAAGTTAAAAGTGATGGAACATTGCAAAAAAGTCTTTATAATATAAAAATTAGTTCTATTGATGACGAAAAAATAACACTAGACTCCGCGGTGGCTATTCCAGATGGATCAAGTATAACATTTTTTGAATTAAGTGGTAGTATTATTCCATTTAGTTTTACTATTCCACCAGGAAAAACAGTATCTCAATTATCTGTAGAACCTGGAGGTGATGTCGGTAGACAACCTAATAATTTTCAGCTTGTTCCATTAACTACAGCTAAAGGTGACATAGATGGGATAGAAGGGGATGTAACAATATTAACAAACGGTGGTACTGATGGTGATGGTAGTGAAAGCACAACTTTAGTTTTAGACACAACTAGAGGTGTAGTACCAGGAATGGTTGTTACTGGAACTGGCGTTTCAGGCACGGTTACGGTTAGTTCCGTAAATAGTATAACGCAAGTAACTTTAAGTTCAGCTCAAACTATAGCTAACGATGTAAGCTTAAAATTCACTGGTAATAGTGGTGATTTGATAGCTATTGAAGCGGTCAAAAAAGACGGTAATATGTTAGTTCAAGGTTACTTAAAAATTGATCAAATTGATTATACAACAGATATACATATACGTATAGACGACTTTATAGAAACATACTTTTTAACAACTTCATAAATATGGCATTATTAACATTATCATTTACAGAACCATTAAACGTTTCTTGTCAAGTAGGAGACACGGCTTATTATGTCACAACAGCCACCTCTGGTGGTTTCACAGTTAACGACAATAACGTGACAGAAATAGGAGCTATACAAACTATAACAGGAGCAACTACATCATCCCCTACTATTGTTGTAGATACTAATTTACCTAACACTTTACATGGTGTTTCTAAGTTTATATTGTTTAGTAAAGACAATAAAGCTAACTTAAGTAGTATATTAGGTTATTACGCTGATGTTAAACTCGCGAATAACTCAACAGTACAAGCTGAAGTATTTGGAGTAGGCATGGAGACGTTTGATAGTAGTAAATAAAGTGCAAAAAGTGTAACTATATATCAATAGAATTAAATTTAATATAAATGGCAGATATAGAAAAAGGTATAAACGATATAATAAAACAAATAAAAGAAGCTCCTTTAAATAAAGAAGAAGCTAAGATTCAGTTTGTTAAAGTAACTAAAGACTTAGAACTAAAACATACATTTGATTTTGACACCGCATGGGAGGTTGCTGAAGAAATTAAAAAAAGAAAACAATTTAGAGAAGCTATAACAGTTCTAGAAGATAAAATAACTAAAACAGAAGGCGGTTTAGTTGGAGAAAAACTAAACAAAGCTAATCCAGTTAAACATAGTTTTGCTGATGGATGCTATATTCGAGAAATATTTAATCCAGCTGGCATGTTAATAGTAACAAAAATACACAAAAAAAAACATCCATTCTTTTTAATGCAAGGAGATATGTCTATAATCACAGAAACAGGCGTAGAACGCATTCAAGCTCCCCACCAAGGTATAACAGTCCCCGGAACAAAAAGAGTTATATATGCACACACGGATTGTGTTTTTGTAACTGTTCACGCGACTAAACATACTGATATTAAAAAAATAGAAAAAGAAGTTATAGCTGAAGATTTCAGTGATCCTAAAGTGGCTTTACAAGACGTGGAGTTATTAAAAAATATTAAACTAATTAAAAACAATAAATTATGAGTTTTGCAGTAGCAGGAACAATAGCGGCAGCGGCAGCTGTTTATAAAGGCGCACACGGTGTGGCTAAAGCCGTAGACGGAGCACAAAAAGCTAAAAAAGCTAAAGAAGAAGCAGCTAGAGCTAAAAAAGAATATGAACAAAATAAAGCTATGTTTGCTAGTTTAGATACTAGTAATCCTTACTTAAACATGGAAAATACTATGGAGGATTTAACCGTTAATCAAAAAGAAGCTGAGTTTATGAAACAACAGCAAACTCAACAACAAGCTAATGTAATGCAACAAATGAGAGGTGCTGCTGGTGGATCAGGTATAGCGGCTTTAGCACAAGCTATGGCTGGACAAGGTTCCCTGGACGCTCAAAGAGCTGCGGCCTCTATAGGACAACAAGAAGCGTCTAATCAAAGAGCTAGAGCCTCAGAAGCTTCTAGATTACAAGGTATGGAAAGACAAGGTGAAGTATATAGTAGAGGACAAGAACAAGCTAAAGTTACTAAACTAATGGGATTATCTCAACAAGAGTTAGCTACAGCTAAAGCTGAAAGAAGAGCAGCTGAAGCACAAATTCACGAAGGTATTGCTTCTGTTGGTGACGCAGCGGTAGATTATGCTACTGGAGAATTGGGACCTGTTATGGGAGGAAAACAAGACGTATTAGATGATGCCGGAAACGTAACAGGTCAGCAAAGACAATATTACAATCCAGGCGGTGGTGGTAGTAGTAGTCAAAAAAATAAAATGGCAGAATTAGCAGAGATACTTAATGATGAAGAAAAAATGAAAGAACTTGGATATGGTAAATTATAAAATACTTAATAAAAAACAAAACAATGAGTAAATTAACAAAAAAAGCAATAGAAAAAATAGAAGTACAAGGTTCTGTTTTTAATAATAGAGAATATAGTGGTGTAATAGGTTTTATAAAAAAAGTATTACTTCCTAAATTTACAAATGCTGGAAAAAACAATAACAAAGAAGAACAAGGTAAATTACTAAGAGTCTTAGGTGATATTAGTGGTCAAACAAAAACACTTGACAGTCTTAAAAAAACAAGTGTTGAAATAGCTAATGATGATAATTTTTCTAACGGTATGACAAGTAATGATGACTATATGTTAAGTAAAGCTCTTGAAGGTGATTATGATTTTAATATATCTTTAGACGAGGACTTTAAGGTAGATCTTAAATTAAATATACCTATAAATAACGAAAGCGCTCTTACTTTTACAGAAGGCACATCAGAGGAGCCATCTTATACTCAAATATCAGTAGGAGACATTAGTGATATGATAACAAAAAACACTAAAGACAAAACATACGGTGGTCTTATAAGTGAACTTCAAGTGTTTAAGAAAAAAGGAATCGATGGAGAAATAGCAACAAAAATGATGTGGGATCAAGTACAGAAAAGTAATATGGATAAATTTACACCTGAAAACATGCGCTCTTTATTATATGATCCTATAGTAGGAACACAAGTAATTGCCAACCACCTTATAGAAGGACTTCCTGGATTACAAATAGATTTACCTTATAAAGATATTAATGGAAATGGTGTTTTAGAAAAATGGGAAAAAAAGGCTGTACTTGAAGAATACGTAAACAGAGCTGAACAAAATCCAGAAGGACCTGAATTTCAAGAACTACAATGGAACTGGGCACATGGGGTAAAAACACTAGGACAAAAAGCAGCTTACAATGATGGCGTTAACCAAGCTAATTCTAAAAAACAAAATAATCAAAAATCTAACTTTGACGCGAACTCGTATAAAAAAGTTTAATTAAATGGAAAAAAAACAAATAGATGTTGATGCATTAAAAAAGCTACACGAGTATTATAAAATCGAAGAGCCTTTTTCTGTGTGGTATGAAAAAATTAAAAAAGATACCCCAGATAATAGAGAGTATAAAAAGAAAATACACGGTGATATAATAAGTAATCCTAATATTTTACCTGATTATGAAGTAGATGAAAGTCGTGTAAACTTTGAAATTAAAGGATTTGGCGCTGAAAATATAAATAAAAATCCAGATGGTATTGAAAATTATAATGTAGATTTATCTACAGGCGCTGGTTATATAACTTATCAAGGTCCTCTTTCTGACGATAAACCTATTGTTGTTGATCCTACAATGCCACAGCATGTCGATTTTATAAATACTATCCGTACTCGCGATGAGTTTAATAAGTTAGATTACTATGCTAAATCAGACGAACCTGGAAATTTCAAATTCCATCAACCAATGTTAGATGAAATTAAGGTAACAGATTATACTCCTATATCAGATTTTCATCCAACAGTAGATGAACTTGATTTATTTAAACAACCTAAATTTTTTTTATTACCAGGTAGCAGACATAACGTAACAAGAAGAGCTAAAGTTATGGTTAACAATCTTAACGAAGCTTATTCCACAGATCATATTAAATTCTCTGTAGATGGTCAATCTATAGTAGTTCACCCCACAAATACTTTAAAAGATAAAATAGAACCTATATATTTAAATCCAAAAGATTTAGATTATTATACTAGAGACAATAAATCTATATTAGATAGTCCTGATTTATTTATGAAACGTATACAAGACTACGTGGATGTAAATAGAAATATGAGAAAACAGATACAAGAAGGTGGTGTTGATTTTGATGTAAACAACATGGTCTCAAAATACCAAAAGTCTGAGTTTTATAAAAACCAACAAATGACAAATGATTTTGCTATTGATGATAGCGAAACAATTAACGAAAGAAAAGCTAGAGAAAATAAACTAAGACAAGCTTGTCAAAATGGAGACGAAGAAGCGTGTAAACAGCTAAACGACATGAAAACAGATATCCAAGATAACGATAACTTTGTTTTAAATGCTGGCGATAAATTTCAAATAAACGGTAATCAAGTACTAGATTTACACGAAGATTATGAAAACTCTTATAATGAAACTAAAGAACTAGTATGGGCACCTTATTTAGAAGAAAATGGTTTTGTACCTGGAACTGAAAAATATGATAATGAGTTATTAAAACTAGAAAACAAATTTAATGAACAACATTGGTTAAACAATGGTAAAGATTATATTAGATTAACAAATTTACCAATTCAAGAAGAACTAAAAATGGTAAGTGAAATGAAGTTAGAGGCTATACAAGAGTTAAAAACACCTAGAGGTAGAAACTTTCTTGCAAATTTGTTTCCAGAGTTATATGGTCAAACAGAAATATATGGAATAGATAAACCTATCGACGTTAGCAGTTGGTTAGATAACGAATATCAATTATTAGATGGCATGTCGTGGCAAGATTTAGAAAGACTAATAGGTAGAAGTATAGTATATGGTGATGCCACGATAGGTAGAATGTGGAGTGATGATGATAAAGAACAGTGGTTACTTAATAAAAAAAATGAGCTTTTATCTAAAAAAGTAAATACACTTAAACATGAATCTTATAAAAACGAAGACGAGAGTATTAATCTTAAAAATAGATACAAGGATATACAAGATAAAAAAAGCGTTTTAGAAACTGATATAAATGAATATCAATTTAAAAGAGATGGAGAGTGGAAAGAAGTTATTAATCAAGTTGAAAATATTATTATACCTGAAAAAACATCAAAAGAAGAAGAATTAAATAAACTTTCTGATAATGTAGAATTCCTTAATGGAAGATTTGAATTTATGAAAGAAAACAACATTCAACCTAGTAATGTTTTTGTCATGGATTATAATAATAAGATAGAAAAATACAAAGATAATCATAAAAATTATTTAGATTTTTTAGAAAAAAACAAACCTATTTTTAATAAATATAATGAAATCGCTAAAGAAGGTAACTCACTTAGTAAAAGAAGTGATGTTTTAGAAATTGAAGGTAACAAATGGAATAACGATAAAGATGTTTTTGAAAAAAATGGAGAAGCTATACAAAGTCAATATGCTAATGCTTTTAAAGACTTAAACTTTAACGTTGCTGAAGGAGTATTTAAAAACAACTTTCAATCTACGGATCAATATTTTAAAATGTTACAAGATCATAAACTTAATAATGGACTTGTAGATCCAAGGTTCTATCTTGATATAGCTCAAGGTTTAAGTCAAACATATTTAAAAGCGGTCTCAGGGCTTGAGCATTTTGTCGCAAACACTTTATATGAAGGCACTGGGCTAAGAAAACTTATCAAACCTGATCACGATATATTTTATGGTCAATGGGATTTTTTTGGAGATCTTTTAAATACAGTTTCAAATTATAACTTAGCGGGTACAGCACCATTAGATGTGTACCGTACGGATAAAAATCTAGGATTTTTTGACGGTGTTGTAGATATATTTAAACAAGATGGTGGTGGCGCGGCGTTAGGAGCACAAATGTTTCCATTTAGCGCGTCGATTATACAAGCTGCAATAAAAAACCCTACAAGAGCTACAGGGTTATATCAAACTGTATGGAGAACTTTTGGTAGAAGAAAGAATATTAAAAACAAAGCACTTATGCGTGACCTGAGAATGGTAGACAGAGCTTTTCAAATTACATATTCAGATTATCTTGTTGATGGAAAAGATCTAGGTTTAAGTGATATGAAAGCCAATATATTTGCAGGAGTTTTATCTACCGTAACGGGATTTTCTCAGTTAATATTAAAAGATCCTAGACTTATAGGTCTTGGAGGTATTACGCCTAAAAGTGGTAGTAGTAGTCTTATTCGTTCATTTGCTAATAATTTAAAAACGGCCTCAACTCTTGAAGGTGTAAAAAGCGCTACATTAGGATTTGGAAAAAATACTTTGATGCAATACGGTGAAGAGCAAGTTGAAATGATAGGCCACGAAATAGTTAACACCGCTTTTGGTATAAGACACATGTCAGAATTAACCGACATACAAACACAAAAACAAGTATTAGCTGGTGTTACTATGTTATCTGGTTTCTTTTCGCCAGCACAGTTTGTTAATGATTATAAAAGAGGAAGAAACGGTGTTTTTAATGAATTAAAAGTTCATAAAGATAGTGTTTTATTTGAATTAAACGAAGATATAAAAGCCTATAAAATAAAATTTGATGAAGCTGTAAAAAATAATAATAAAAACGGTGAAATAACTTATGGTACTATTTTAGACCAACTTAATAAAAACAAACAATATATTATTAATTATGAAACAGCAATTAATCTATTCCCAAAAGATGTTAAATTAGATTATGATGTTTTAGAAAAAATAATATATAAACAAGATCTTATAAATCAAAAACAAAATTCAGATTCATCTTTTCATGAAGAGATAGATAGAAAAATAGAAAAAGTAGATGAAGAAATAAAAAACACTAAAGCTAACCAAAAAGTAGTAGAAAAGAAAAATAGAGTTAAAATAGCTGTAAATAGACAAATAACTAAATTTAAAAACATAACTAAGAAAAATACTACTGTTAGTGAATTATCTTCATCTGAAATAGAAACTAAACTTAATGAAGATTTTTTAGAAAATGAAGCTTATTTCAATGCTGAATTACGTGAAATAAACAAAGAACTAAACAATCCAAATATAACTAAAAGACAGAAAAAACGACTTAACAAAGCTGCTGATAATATTAGAAAAGCTATTGATGATAATATAAATAGAAGTAAAGCGGGTAGTCAGGAATTTGCTATATTTTCAGTTAATGAAAACGGTGATTTTGATATATACCTAAACAAGGATAAAGCTATGGTAGGATCAGAGGCTCACGAGATAGGGCATTTGATTTTAAACAAAACTCTTAAAAATAATACAGTCTTACAAGACAGTTTAGGTAATGCACTTTTAAATCACTTAGGTAAACTAGAAGGATCAGAGTTTAACGCTGTTAAAAAAAGACTTGGGAATTACGGAACATGGATTGAATTAAAAGATGGTTCATTTGACTTCATAAAAGACAAAAATTTCGGAGAAGAAGTTATGACTATAATGTCTGAAAGTATTATAGATGGAAGTTTAAAATATAATGAGAACTTATTTAATAAAATAAATAATGGTGTTAGAAGATATTTTCAAAAAAACTTTCCTAATACGAGACTAGGACAAATAAGATTTGATGATGGTAAAGATGTGTTTAATTTTGTAAAAGATTTTGCTGATAGTATTAATAAAGACTATATTAATCCTGCTATAATGGATGTAGCTACTAAGGGAGCTGAAGGTAGATTGCTAGATGTAACTAAACCAAAAGAAAAAATTGATGTTAAGGGTGTTAAATACTCTAAAGAAGCTGCTGACACCCCGGTATCATTTAATGATAAATTCACGACTAGAGAAGGATATATTATTAATAAATTTGCTTTCAATGAAGACGGCTCTTGGATGACGAAAGAACAGTGGGATAAGGTTGGTGTTAATAAAGCTCTCGAGGAATTATATAAAGAAGATAGTATTTTTGGGCGTAAAAGACGATTGTACGAAGGTCGTGTAAAGTGGGAAGGGATAGTTGTCCCAAGTGCTAGAGCTGGATTTGAGATAGATGAAATAAACCCCAACGTATTCGGCGTCTCAATGGACCAATTTGTAGAGGAGGTAAAATTTGGAAGTGGCGTCAACACTGGGATAAAAGGAATATTAGAAAGATTTAACCCGGAAAATCCAGCACAACTAGCAACAAAAGATTTATCTGCGTGGATAAATAGTCAAATAAACTTTAGAAAAGGTGAAGTTGCTACTAAATACAAAAACAGAGTTGAGAAAGGTGGTATATCTATAGATAAACAAATAAGAACTGAAACTGGTCAAACTATAGCCTCACAAATAATGGCTGAAAAAGATGTAGATATAATTAAATTTGAAGAACAAGATTTAACTAAAAGAGAAATAGAACTAGCTCCTAAAAAATTCATAGATACAATAAACGTTAAAAATACGGTAAAAAATAATATAAAAGAAACTGTTGGTAAGGCTAATATAAATTTAAAAGACTTAACATACAAGGGAGTTAAAAAGCTTTTAACAGGTAAAAACGCACCATTAAAAAATGTGCTAAGTGATATTAGTAGTTTGTTTGGAATACCTATTGAAAAAATAATAAAAAATGCAGATTTAAATAGCGAACAAAGAAGAAAAGCCCAAAATTATATAGAAAAAAATTCACAGGAGTTGATCAACATGTTACCAGAAGGAATGACTGTTAGCGGTAAAGCAACAGGTGTAGCGCCTACGTTATTAGAACCTTTTTATACTAAAGCAAAAAGAGTGTCTATGGCTAAGACTGGTAGTAAACAAGGTCTACCAGCTCAAATAAAAAATAAAAATATAGATGTAGCTACGTTTAGAAATGTTTTTGGTATTAAAGGTATAGATAAAAATATAAATAATAAATCTGTTGATGGTCCTATTAGAGCTTTAGTTACTCAAGCAGCTATGATTACAGCTAATCAAAGCATAAGAGAAAATGCTATAAACCATGACACTAATCCTTTTAATGTTATAGCTTTAGTTGGTGATGGTAAATCAGAACTAATGTTTTCTAAAGATTCTATATTTGATAATAGTTTAAATCCTTTCACTAACGAACAAGCTAGAAATCTTATTAATACTTATGGAACATCTAAATATAATAAACTGGCAGATACTATGGATCCAGTGTTTGTTAATTTAGTAGAACAAATAGCGTTAAATCAAAATCGTAATTTAGGTCAAGGTAAAAGATATCAAGTTGGAGTTAGTAATTTAAAATCTATACCGGAAGTAATAAAAAACTTTATAACAAAAGGTGGTATATGGAGAGGTCCTAAGTTATTTGATAATGCTGGCAATGGGTATGGTTATGTTAATAATAACCAAAAAACATATGTTAAAGAGGTAACTAATATTGGTGTTAATTTTCATCCTGATATATTGCCTAAAAATATAGCTTTTATATTTGGCATTAAAGACTCTGGTAGTAAAGTCTATAACGGTAAACTATCATATAGTAGTAGATCTATAAACCCTAAGGCTCACCCTGAAGCTATAACTGAACTAAATAGAGATCGTGAACAAAACCGTGCAAAAGAAGAAAAGTATTGTAAAGATAATAACATAGAGTTTGAATATTTTAAATACGCTACACCAATGGTTTTTAAAGGACGTATAAAAAAAATAATAACAGATATAAAATCTCAAAAAGGTTTAATAAATAAAATAAAAAAACTAAAAGAATACAAAGAGGAGATACAAAATATAAATAGAGGTAATAGAGCTGTATTAAAATATACAACATTAAAGATAAATGAAGCTTATCAAAATAATAAAATTAGTGATATAAATGTTTTTCATTTTGGTAAATTTCAAACAAATATTGTAGAAGGTATTAGATCTTTAAGTTCTTTAGATTGGTTGTATTTAACAAAAGAAAAACAAACTAACAACAAGGGACAACTAATTGATGAATACAACGAGCATGTAGGAGCTTCGTCCACGACCAACACCGAAATAGTTTCTTATATTTTTTCTAACGGAAAAGATATATCTATAGATATGGTAGGAATTGATCATAAAAGCTTTTTTGGACCAAAAACTTTAATGAATAATTATTTAGATGCTAAAATAAAAGATCCTAAAACAGACAAAATGATTGATAATAAAGTTAGTTTAGAGGGTCCTTTTAGATTAACTAAGTTTGCTGGAGTTGATAGAAGAAATATATTTCACATAACAGCTGATGTAGATGCTAATGGTAATACACAAAACGATGCTGCTGATTGGATTTCTAAAAACGAAAGTATAGTTGATGTTGTAAATAATATAATACTACCAAAATATGACATGAATAATATCGTAGCTAAAAACATGTTACAGTTTTCAAAAGATTTTACAAGTGATCCTAAAGGTATTAGTGTTTTAGATTTTGATGACACGTTAGCTACAACTAAATCTAAAGTATTATATACAACTCCGGATGGCGTTAAAGGTGATTTAAACGCTGAAGAATACGCTAAAAATTACACAACACTAGCTAAGCAAGGATATAAGTTTGATTTTTCAGAATTTAACAAAGTTGTTGGAGCTAAAATAGCGCCGTTGTTTAATAAAGCTTTAAAGCTTGCTAGTAAGTTTGGAACAGACAATATGTTTGTTTTAACAGCTCGGCCAGCTGGCGCCCAACGAGGTATACATGAATTTCTTAAATCACAAGGATTAAATATACCTTTAAAAAATATAACTGGATTAGGTAATTCAACAGCTGAAGCTAAGGCCTTATGGATAGCTGATAAAGTATCAGAAGGATATAATGATTTTTATTTTGCAGACGATGCTTTAGCAAACGTTGAAGCTGTTAGTAATATACTAGAGCAATTTGATGTTAAAAGAAAAATACAACAAGCTAAATTAAAGTTTAGTAAAGAGGGCGGAACTCAAATGGATAACATATTAAATGAAGGCGCTGAAGATCTTGATCTTGATTTTAATATAATATTAGAACAAACAAAAGGCGTTGAAGCCGAAAAAGAGTTTTCAGCTGCAAAAGCTAGAATAAGGGGTAGTAAAAAAAATAAGTTTAAATTTTTTATACCACCATCTGCTGAAGATTTTGCTGGATTATGTTATAGCTTTTTTGGTAAAGGTAAAAAAGGTGAAATACATCATAAGTTTTTTAAAGATAATTTATTTGATCCTTATAGTAGAGGTATTAGAGCTTTGAACTTAACAAAACAAACAGTAGCTAGTGAATTAACATCGTTAAAAAAAGCTTTCCCAGACGTTAGAAGAATCTTAAAAAGAACTATACCTAAATCTGATTATTCTTATGAACAAGCCGCAAGAGTTTATTTGTGGAATAAAAATGGATATGATATTCCAGGTTTAACAAAAACAGATAAAAATAAATTGATAAACGTTGTTAAAAACAATCGTAATTTAAACACTTTCGCAAATGGAGTAGATGCTATAATATCTGAGCGTGTAGGATATCCAGAACCTGATATAGCTTGGGTGGCTGGCTCTATATCTTATGATATTAACGAAGCTACACAGGGTGCTAGAATTGAGTTCTTAAGCCAATGGTTGGAGAATAAAAACATAATATTTTCTGAAAAGAATTTAAATAAAATAGAATCTATATATGGTTCAGATTATAGAGACTCACTTGAAGATATATTATGGAGAATGGAAAACGGAACCAATAGACGTACTGGACAAAACGCTATGGTTAATAGTTTCATGGATTGGATAAATGGATCTATAGGTGCAACTATGTTTATCAACATGAGGTCTGCTGTTCTTCAAACGTTATCAACAGTTAACTTTATAAACTGGCATGATAATAATCTTATGAAAGCGTCAGCCGCGTTCGCGAATCAAAAACAATTTTGGACTGATTTTTCTATGATATTTAATTCCAATTGGTTAAAGCAAAGAAGATCTGGATTACAACATGATGTAAACGCTAATGAAATGATGCAAGCTATAGCTAAAGCTAAAAGTCCAGTTAGAGCCGCTATAGGTTATATACTACAAAAAGGTTTCAAACCTACACAAATAATGGATAGTTTTGCTATATCAATGGGTGGATCTTCAATGTATAGAAATAGAATTAAAACATACTTAAAACAAGGTATGAATCAAAAGAAAGCTGAAGATCAAGCTTTTATTGACCTACAAGAAATAGCTGAAGAAACACAGCAATCTGCTAGACCTGATAGAATATCTGGACAACAAGCTTCTGTGTTAGGTAAATTAATATTAGCTTTTCAAAACACACCTATGCAGTATATGAGATTAACTAAAAAAGCTGCTTTAGATTTAATAAATGGTAGAGGTGATTGGAAAACTAACTTGTCTAAAATTATTTATTATTCAGTTGTACAAAATATAATATTCTATAGTATGCAGTCTGCTTTATTTGCTTTAGCTTTTGATGATGACGAAGATGAAGAAAAAAGAGAAGACAAGTTACATAAGAAAAAAATATATACTATTAATGGAATGTTAGATAGTGTTCTTAGAGGAAGTGGTATAGCTGGAGCTGTTGTTTCAACTTTAAAAAATATGGTTATTAAATACACTCAAGAAGAAAAAAAGAGAAGTCCAGACCACGCTTATACATTAATAGAAATGTTAAACCTGTCTCCACCTATAGGAATAAAAGCTAGAAAACTTTATGGTGGTTTACAAACTTGGGAATTTAATAAAGATGTAATGAAATATATGTCAAAGGGAGATATAGATAATCCATTTTATTCTGGTTTATTTAGTATAACAGAAGCCATAACTAATGTTCCTTTATCTAGAGCTTATAATAAAATGAAAAACGTAAGAGAAGCGTTAGATGGTGATAATAAAACCTGGCAACGTGTTGCTTTATTTTTAGGTTGGAATAGATGGAATCTAGGTATACAAGATGACAAGATAATAAGTATAAAACAGGAGATGTCAGAAATGAAAAAAATACGAAAAAGAGAAGAAAAACTACAAGAAAAATACCCAGGTAAAACAAAAGAAGAAATAGAAGTATTAGAGAAAAAAGCCGAAATAAAAAGATATAATAGAGATGAACAAGAAAAAACTTTATTAGATTTAGGTTTAAATAAAGAAGAAATAAGTGATCTTAATAATGAAGAAGATAGAGTTGAGAAAATTATAGAATTTCATAATAAAAATTCTTTTGAGGTAGATTCTATTTTAACGACAAATAAAGGATATGAAGCTCCAGTAGACAAAGAAAAAGAAAAGATAAAAGAATTATATAATTACAGTAAAGACGAACAAACAAAAACTTTATCAGACTTAGGTTTAAGTGATAAAGAAATATCAAAACTTAAAAAAGAAGAAGATAGAGTTAATAAAATATTAGAACTATATAATGAAGATCCAGAAAAAGTTGATGAGACTTTATCATCAAACGAAGGATATACTAAACCAAAAGAAGATAAAAAGAAAAAGAAAAAAATAACTTCTACAGAAGATAAAGTATATAAACTTAAAAAATCTCAACAAGTTAAAACATTATCAGATCTAGGTTTAGAAGATGATGAAATAAAAAAACTTAAATACGAAAAAGATAGAGTTGAAAAAATATTAGAGTTACGTAAAGAAAATCGTAACAAAGTAGATTCTGTTTTATCAGTAAATAAAGATTACGAAGTAGAAGTAAAAGAAAAAGAAGAAAAAGAAGATATTGAGATTGTGCAAAAAAGATTTTTACAAGATCAAGAAGATGAAAGAAATGAAGGTAAATCAGAGTCTAGAATAACCTGTGCGGCTGTAAAAAGTGACGGTATAACTAGATGTGGAAAAAAAATAAAAACAAGAGGGAGTAGTTACTGCACAATTCACGAAAAGGTTGAAAAAGTAGAAGGAGGCGAAAAGAAAAGATGTAAGTACATTAAACCCGATATAACACGATGTAAAATACAAACTAACAATAAATCAGGCTTATGTTATTATCACGATTAATTATACTATTTTTATTAATATCAAACTTGGCTCATTGCCAAGATTTTTTAAAGAAAACTTTTAAGTTCTCTACGTTTTATGTAGCGGCTAATGGAGGTACATCTATATCAGATGTAGATGTTTTTTCTGTTACTGACGGATTACAAACACAAACTATTAAAACGCCTTTTGATTATAACTTTACATTCGGTGTTAGAAAAATAGCTAGATTTGGTTACGAAAATAGAGCTAGTACTTTTTATGATGGAACTGAATCTTCTTTTTCTGATGCGGCTAACATAGGTAAAGTAAAAGGTTTTGAATTTTTATTTGAAGCAGATATTAAAAGACAAGAAGGTGTAGATTATTTAGATCAAAACCACTTTTTAAGATATGTTTCTTCTAAATATATATTTAAAATAGAATACCTACAAGATGGTTTTGCTGATATAGAATATTTTGAAGCTTCACAAAGATATAGACATAAAGTAAATAATAAACTTTCTTTAAATGTGGGTATATTACAAAGATTTGCTGAACCTTATGGTTATGATCCATTAGAAGAATGGACTTTAGCAACAGGTGATATACATTATACATATTTAGCAATACAAGAAGGGTACAGTATAGACGTGTTTAATAGCGAATATAGAGATCCAAATGGTGAAATTGTAGCTACAAACGTAGAAGTTTGGGAAGCTGTAATTGTACCAGACATGCTATCTAAATATGTTGAAAGAAAAAAAGACGAACTACCCGTGCAATGGAACCATTCTTTAGTTTTAGGTTTTGATTATTATCATTACACTAAAAACTTTTGGTTACATTTATGGGGTAACCTACTTCCATATCATTATGATTTAGAAAATGAGTATTCTTATCATAATTATGTAGGTGATCAATGGCTTGATTATTCAGGCGGTTTGATATTTGGATATAAAATAAATAAAAACTTGGGTTTATTTATAGAGGGTAAATATAATAAATATTGGAATAGAGAGTGGTATGACTTTAA
>TARA_R110002012_G_scaffold95271_1_pt1 | contig 18251 bp, 16 predicted proteins | sample TARA_R110002012 | Tara Oceans TARA_R110002012 (sample SAMEA4396515) | marine metagenome | biome: Westerlies Biome; feature: [DCM] deep chlorophyll maximum layer (ENVO:01000326); material: water (ENVO:00002006), including particulate matter (ENVO:01000060) such as... | depth 40 m
CCTTCGGCGTATTTGTTGGTCAGGACGGAACCCTGCGCAGCCATCACCGCTGCCGACACGATGTTTTCTGACGCGATTAATTCGATTTCATTGCGCTGACGGGCCAGCTCGTCCGTAATGGACCCGAAGATTTCGGGATCTGCTTCGGATAGGGGCGTTGTGAAAAATCCGGACATGAGCGTTTTCCTTTGGAGTGAGGCTAGAGTTGGGGCTATCTAGCTGAATCCTAAACGGGGGTGAAGGTCGATTGCGCCACAACCGGCTTTATATACGTCAAAGCTGGTAGCCATCAGCAGAATGTGGTTCCTTTGGGCAAGAATGCCCCTCATTGGAAATACGTACCCATGAAGATCGCTTTTACTGCCAGCCGCTCCGAAGTTGCTCAAGAGGCATTAACAGCCCTTGGGGCACGTTATGGCAACGCAGATCCCGCCCGGGCAGATGTGATCGTCGCTTTGGGGGGGGACGGGTTCATGTTGCAGACTCTGCATGAGACCCAGGCGCTGGGCGCACCGGTCTATGGTATGAACAGGGGAACCATTGGTTTTTTGATGAACGAATACGCCGAAGAAGATCTGGTCGAGCGTTTGGATGCAGCAGAAGAGGCGGTCATCAACCCATTGGTCATGGTGGCCACCCATGCGAACGGGAGCACGTCAAAAGCGCTGGCCCTGAATGAAGTTGCACTGCTGCGCGAAGGACCGCAAGCGGCCAAGCTCAGGATCAGTGTCGACGGTCGCGTTCGGATGGAGGAGCTGGTCTGTGACGGGGCCTTGCTGGCGACACCTGCGGGTTCTACAGCCTATAATTATTCTGCCCATGGGCCGATTTTACCTATTGGTGCAGATGTGCTGGCGCTGACGGCGATGGCGGCGTTTCGCCCTAGACGTTGGCGCGGTGCGCTGCTGCCAAAGACCGCAAAGGTACGGTTTGATGTCCTTGAACCAGAAAAACGTCCCGTGATGGCGGATGCCGACGGTAACTCTTACCGCAATGTTTTATCGGTTGAAATTAACTCGGACCCGTCGATTGAACACAGAATTCTGTTTGATCCGGGGCACGGGTTAGAAGAACGTCTTATCAGTGAGCAATTCAACTGAAACCGTTTGCGTCATGGAACCAAATTCAGCTTGCTACGTTTGATTATACGAACTGGAAAAAGCCTCAGAGAGGTTTTTGACTGGCTGTATAAACAAAGGAGTTATGCTATGAATTGGGATACAATTAAAGGTAACTGGAAACAGATGAGCGGTAAGGTTAAGGAAGAATGGGGCGATCTGACCGACGATGACGTCACTGAATCCGCAGGGGAGCGTGACCAGTTGGTCGGCAAGATCCAAACCCGCTATGGCGTTGCCAAGGATGAAGCCGAACGCCAAGTAGACACGTTTGCAGCAAAACATCGCTAAGCATTGCATTGAATATGAAAGGCGGCCGTTCTGGCCGCCTTTTTGCGTTTTACATTCCAATTATACCTCTGCTGCGTACCCTACAGTTTGAAGTGATTGCTTGATTTCGTCTAGGATATCAGGGTCATCTATTGTCGCGGGCATCTTGAAAGGTTCGCTATCTGCCAGCTTGACGATCGTCGCCCGGAGAATTTTGCCGGACCGGGTCTTTGGTAGACGATCCACAACAAGCGTCAATTTGTATGCGGCCACTGGGCCGATCTGTTCTCGAACCATCTTGGCACATTCTGCGCTGATTACGTCGTGGGGGCGGTTTACCCCTTTGGAGAGGCATACCAAGCCCAATGGTATTTGTCCCTTTAAGGCGTCACTGACTCCGACAACTGCGCATTCGGCGACGTCGGGATGATTTGCTAGGATTTCTTCCATGGCACCGGTCGACAGGCGATGCCCCGCAACATTGATCACGTCATCGGTGCGCGCCATGATATAAAGATACCCATCCTCATCGATCATCCCGGCGTCGCCGGTCTCGTAATAGCCTGGGAAGGTTGTAAGGTAGCTTTTGCGAAACCGATCTTCGGCATTCCAGAGGGTTGGCAATGTGCCGGGGGGCAGCGGTAATTTGATTGCGATCGCGCCCAATGTGCCGGGCGATTGACGATGGCCTGCTTCGTCCAAGATCTGCACATCATAGCCCGGCATCGGCACTGTGGGCGAGCCAAGCTTGACCGGCAGTGCCTCTAGCCCGGCGGGGTTGCCCGCGATAGTATAGCCGGTTTCGGTCTGCCACCAATGATCATACACGGGCTTCCCTAACTTGTTCTGTGCCCACACCACCGTGTCGGGGTCGGCACGTTCACCTGCAAGATACAGCGCACGCAAGCACGAAATGTCGTATTTACCGATTTCTTCGCCTTTGGGGTCTTCGCGTTTCACCGCACGGATGGCGGTCGGAGCGGTAAAGAAACTGCGGACATTATGTTCGGAAATGATGCGCCAAAACGTGCCCGCATCGGGCGTGCCGACGGGCTTGCCTTCGAATACAATGGTCGTATTACCGTGGATCAGAGGACCATAGCAGATATAGCTGTGCCCCACGACCCACCCGACATCGGACGCAGCCCAAAAGACATCACCGGGATCGACATCATAGATGTTTTTCATCGTCCAGTTCAAGGCGACCAGGTGGCCGGCTGTTTGGCGTATGACACCCTTAGGGGCCCCTGTGGTACCGGAAGTATAAAGAATATAGGCGGGATGATTGCCTTCGACGGGAACGCAGTCGGCAGGAGCGACACCAACCTGCGCTGCATGCCAGTCAAGATCGCGACCTTCTATCAAGTCGCACTTAGATTGTTCGCGCTGCAAGATCAGGCAAAAGTCAGGCTTATGCTGCGATTGTTCGATGGCGCTGTCCAGTAGAGGTTTATACGCGACAATTCGGTTCGGTTCGAGCCCGCAAGAAGCGGCAATGATTGCCTTTGGGGTGCAGTCATTTATGCGCACGGCCAGTTCGCTTGCGGCGAAGCCACCAAACACGACCGAATGCACGGCACCGATCCGAGCACAGGCCAGCATTGCTTCGACAGCTTCGGGAACCATCGGCATATAAATAATTACGCGGTCACCCTTGCCGATTCCATTGGCCCGCAACACGCCCGCTACTGCGGCGACACGGGTTTGCAATTCGGCAAATGTAAATTTGGTCTTGGTGCCGGTGATCGGGCTGTCGTGGATAATCGCAACTTGATCAGCTCGGCCATTGGCAACATGCCGATCCACTGCATTGTAACAACCGTTTACCTTTGCGTCGGCAAACCATTCGTACAGATCTTCACCTTTTTCGAATAAGGCTTTGGTGGGGGCCTCGGTCCAGTCAATAGCTTTCGCCTGCTCCAGCCAATAGGCTTCGGGGTCGTCTTGCCAGCGTTTGTAAGTCTCGTGATAGCCCATGTATTGCTCCCTCCCGTGATCGCATGGGAATGTGGTATGTCACCATAGCGGGGAAGGGCAAGGATGTTGAGCATGACGTTGTCGGGTTATGCTGCCAAAATAGCGCCGCGTCGGACCTTACCGCTCATGATCTTTCACGCCGTTAGCAAAAACTTAACTGCCCTCATTGTCGAAAACGTGCAGAAATGTCGATTTCATGTCAGAAGTTTTTAAGAGCTGCCCCATGGTTGGGTCACGGGCGGCACATGGCTGCCTCACAGTCTTTGATCAAAGGATTAAGACAATGGGTGATAAGATCGCGAATAAAAAGAAAAAGGCCAAAGCGGATGCGCGTCCTGCCAAGCCGATGGCGAGCGTTGTAGCAGATATCAAACCGGTGTTCGCCGCGAAAGGCGGCAAATCAGTAAAGTAACCCGGTCTGAGTGATGAGGACGCCGCCACCGCAAAGGCGGCGTTTATCCCTTCATCAGCTTGCCAGCATAGGTTAGCCGTATTGTGCCACTGGCGTGCCTGCAATGGCACCGACGTTCAACAATCCACGTGCGGTGATTGAAGGGGACACTATATGGGCGCGATTACCCATCCCCATCAAGATCGGCCCTACTTCTAGACCTGCGCCCTTCATTTTTAATATGTTGCGTACTCCTGATGCCGCATCGGCATGCGCGAAAACCAACACATTAGCGGCACCTTCCATCCGGTTGGACGGAAGCAGGCGACTGCGCAGCTCGGGATCCAAAGCTGCATCAATGTTCATTTCCCCCTCATAGCAAAAATCATGGTTACCTTCGTCCAGTAACTTGAGCGCTGCACGCATGCGCTTTCCCGTCCCTTCGCCCTGGTTGCCGAACTGGCTTTGAGAACACAGAGCAATTTTCGGTTCAATCCCAAAACGCCGCACATGTCGGGCGGCACCGATGGCGATTTCAGCGATCTGATCTGGCGTGGGATGCAAATGCACTTGGGTATCTGCAATGAAAAGCGGGCCGTCTTCGAGAATCATAAGTGACAATGCACCATGCGGGCGACGACCATCTCGACCTAGAACCTGGTCAACGTAGTTCAGATGCCACCGGAATTCGCCGAACGTGCCACAAATCAGACTGTCGGCTTCTTCTCGGTGGACCATTACGGCACCGATGGCGGTGGTATTGGTACGCATTATCGCGCGGGCGATATCGGGGGACACGCCGCGGCGTGCCATGAGTTGGTGATAAGTCTCCCAATAATCTCGATAACGCGGATCGTTTTCGGGGTTCACCAAATCGACGGTTTCGCCCAATTTTATCGTAAGTCCTGCCTTTTCAATGCGCCGCTCAATCACTTCTGGGCGCCCGATGAGGATGGGACGTTCGCTGGTTTCTTCGACCATGGCCTGAGCGGCCCGCAATACGCGTTCGTCTTCGCCTTCGGCAAAGACGATACGGCGCGGCGCGGCGCGTGCGGCTTCAAATACCGGACGCATGAGCATGGACGATTTGAAAACCGAGCTATCCAGCTTGTGGCGATAGGCGGCAAGATCGTCGATCGGGCGGGTGGCGACGCCAGTTTCCATCGCGGCCTTGGCGACGGCGCTGGACACGACGCCGATCAAACGCGGATCAAAGGGCTTGGGGATAAGATATTCAGCGCCAAAGGTCAGCTGTTCGCCTTGATAAGCTGCGGCTGCTTCGGCCGACGTGGTCGCGCGGGCAAGAGCGGCGATACCGTCAATGCACGCGATCTTCATTTCGTCGTTGATCGTGGTCGCGCCCACATCAAGTGCACCGCGAAAGATGAACGGAAAACATAACACGTTATTGACCTGATTTGGAAAATCCGAACGCCCGGTTGCTATGATTGCGTCCGGTGCCACCGCACGGGCCAACTCTGGCATGATTTCAGGCGTGGGGTTGGCAAGTGCAAATATAATAGGACGAGCGGTCATTTTCTGAACCATCTCTGGGCTAAGGACGCCCGGACCGGAAAGCCCTAGAAAAAGATCGGCATCGTGGATCACATCATCCAGATCGCGCAGGTCGGACTTCTGCGCATATTCGGATTTGATCGGGTTCATGTCGATCTCTCGACCTTCATAGACCAAGCCATGGATATCGCAGAGCCAGACATTTTCACGCTTCACCCCAAGTTTCAGCAGCATATTCAGACAAGCGATGCCCGCCGCCCCGCCACCGGTAGAAACAATCTTGATGTCCTCGAATTTCTTGTTGGCAACGAAAAGCGCGTTTTTGACTGCCGCACCGACCACGATCGCCGTGCCGTGCTGATCGTCATGAAACACTGGTATGTTCATGCGTTCGCGGCAGATACGTTCGACGGTAAAGCAATCGGGGGCTTTGATGTCCTCAAGGTTGATGGCACCGAAGGTGGGTTCCAGTGCACATACCAATTCAGCAAGCTTTTCGGGGTCATGTTCGTCAAGTTCGATATCGAAGCAATCGATGTTGGCGAACTTTTTAAATAGAACCGCCTTGCCCTCCATCACCGGTTTCGACGCCAGCGCCCCTATATTGCCCAACCCCAAAACCGCAGTGCCGTTCGTGACCACGCCAACTAGATTGGCACGAGTCGTGTACAGCGCGGCCGTCGATGGATCGGCTTTGATCTCGAGACAGGCTTCAGCTACGCCTGGTGAATAGGCGCGAGCAAGATCGCGACCGTTTGCCAAGGGTTTGGTTGCGCGCACCTCTAGCTTTCCAGGTTTTGGAAGGGCGTGGTAATCGAGCGCGGCTTGGCGCAGGTTAGGCGCATCGGTCATGTTGGGTGGTTCCTTGAAAAGAATGGTTTAGCGTTAAACTATTTTTTTGAGTGCGCCAACCGGGCATTTGACACACGTCTTCCCTTTGCACGCGGGGAGGGGGCCAGCCCCCATCGTGGCACGCCACGATTCCCCCGGAGTTTCCTTGGCAAAATGAAGCCGGGGTTTTTATCTCTTTTGCCATCGCAACTTTGGGTAAAGGTTTTTATAGTTTTTACAAACGGGGGAAGCATGACAGACGATCTACGTAAAAATGCCATTCAAGTATGGGCGAATGCCTATGCGCCATATTCGAATTTTAAGGTCGGAGCTGCGTTCCGTGGCGTGTCCGGCAGAATATACGTCGGCTGCAATGTCGAGAACGTTGCCTATCCTGAAGGAACCTGCGCCGAAGCTGGGGCCATCGCTGCGATGGTGGCCACATGCGAGACCGAATTTGTTGAGGCTTATGTGATTTCGGGCAATCCTTTGCCGGTGACGCCATGTGGCGGCTGCCGTCAAAAAATGGCGGAGTTTGGCAAGGCGGATGCAATGGTCACGATGGGCACGATGGCGGGAGTCGAAGAAACGATGACACTTTCTGAGTTATTGCCCGGGGCGTTTGGCCGCGCGCATATGGAGCATTAAGTCGTGAGCGCCCGCGCCATTCTTGCCAAGTTGCGGCATCGACAGTCACCCACCCGCGAGGAACTGGTCTGGTTTGCGACGGCGTTGGCGGATGGGCGTGTCAGTGATGCCCAGGCTGGTGCGTTTGCAATGGGGGTGTGTCAGGTCGGGTTAAGCGATGTCGGGCGTGTCGCGCTTACCTTGGCGATGCGTGACAGTGGACGAGTGTTTTCGTGGAACTTGGACGGGCCAGTGCTGGATAAGCATTCGACCGGTGGGGTGGGCGATTGCGTCAGCCTTATTTTGGCCCCGGCGCTGGCGGCATGCGGTGCCTATGTGCCGATGATCTCGGGGCGTGGTTTGGGGCATACTGGCGGCACCTTGGACAAGATCGAGGCGATCCCGGGTCTGAACACTCAGGTCGATGAAGCGAAGTTTCGCCAGATTGTCATGCAAGTGGGCTGTGCAATAGTCGGTGCGACAGATGACATAGCACCAGCGGACAAGCGGCTTTACGCAGTGCGAGATGTGTCTTCGACGGTTGACAGTCTTGATCTGATTACGGCGTCGATATTGTCGAAAAAGCTGGCTGCTGGCCTTGATGGGTTGGTATTGGACGTCAAGGTGGGGAGCGGGGCCTTTATGAAGGACCTAGGGCAGGCGCAGGCTTTGGCTGCCGCGCTGACCAAGACGGCCAATGCCAGCGGTTGCCGAACCACAGCGATCATCAGCGATATGAGCCAGCCTTTGGTTCCGAGTTTAGGAAATGGGCTGGAAATCGCTGAAGTGATGCGGGTGCTAACGGGGCAGGTCAGCGGCCCAGTGGTTTCAGTTTGCGCGGCCTTGGGCGGTGTGTTGCTGGCCAACGCGGGTCTGGCCGGGGATGTTCAGACGGGTGCCGATGCCATTGTCGGTGCGATCCGTTCAGGTCGCGCCGCCGAGAGATTTGGCAGAATGGTCGCCGCAATGGGCGGACCCACACAATTTGTAGAGAACTGGAGCCGGTTTTTACCCGAGGCAACGATCATTGGTGAGGTGTGGTCGTCAGCAAGTGGGTATGTAACTGCCATTGATGGGGAGGCATTGGGGCTTGCCGTGGTGGCATTGGGTGGGGGGCGTGTGATCGAAGGCGACCAGATAAACACCGCCGTGGGAATATCCGATGTGGTGCGTTTGGGGGCACGTGTATCGCAGCGCTCTCCGCTGGCGGTGGTGCACGCCGTACGCAATGTTGACGCTGAAAAGGCGGCAAAGGCTATCCGCGCGGCGATTACGATTTCGCCTGAGCCAGTTGCACCGCCTGATTTGATTGTGGAGCGGGTTGGCTGATGGCGCGCGCGTTTCTGGTTGTCATGGATTCTGCCGGCATCGGTGGCGCACCTGATGCGCATACGTTTTTCAATGGTGCGGTGCCCGATAGCGGGGCGAATACGATTGGGCATATTGCTCAGGCCTGTGCCGAAGGCCGAGCGGACGATGGCCGTCGTGGGCATCTACATGTGCCGCACATGATGGCGATGGGTTTGGGCCGCGCTGTGGAGCTTGCAAGTGGCATGCGTGTCCATGGATGGGATCGGCCTTTAACCGGCACATGGGGAGCGGCCACGGAGGTTTCGCGTGGCAAGGATACTCCGTCGGGACATTGGGAACTGGCGGGACTGCCTGTGCCTTGGGCATGGCATTATTTTGACGACGTTACGAATTCTTTTCCCGCTGATTTGATTGCGAAACTTGCGTCATTGGCAGGCACCGCAGGAATTTTGGGAAATTGTCATGCGCCGGGCACTGCAATTATCGAGAAACTGGGCGCGCAGCACATCGCTAGCGGCTTACCAATTTGCTATACTTCAGCGGATAGCGTGTTGCAGATCGCAGCCCATGAGGAAAGCTTTGGGTTGGCTAGGTTGCTGGATCTGTGCGCCCGAATTGCGCCGGTCGCCCATGAGATGAAAGTGGGACGGGTGATTGCTCGCCCTTTTACCGGGAACGCCGAAACAGGGTTCGTTCGAACGCCGAACCGGCGTGACTTTGCCATTACGCCGCCGGGGCCGGTGCTGAGCAACTGGGTGCAAGACGCGGGAGGGCGGTCCTATGCCGTGGGCAAGATTGGCGACATCTTTTCAATGGCAGGATTCAATGAAGTGCGAAAGGGGCCCGATGCCGACTTGATGACCCATTTGAATGACCTTGTCAAAACCGCGGAAGATGGCAGCCTGACATTTGCGAATTTTGTGGAATTCGACAGCCTGTACGGGCATCGGCGTGATGTGGCGGGATATGCGCGTGCGCTGGAATGGTTTGATGTGGAGCTTGGGAAGGTGATCGGGAAACTGCGGGTCGGTGACATACTAGTGCTGACAGCGGATCACGGTAACGATCCAACATGGGTTGGAACGGATCACACGCGTGAGCGCGCGCCTGTGCTGATAACGGGTAGCGGGCAAGGAAGCTTGGGAGAAATTGGGTTTCGTGACGTAGCGGGGCTGATTGCTGGTCATCTCGGCATAGCGGTCCGTAGGTAGCGGGTAGGGGGCCAGCCCCCATCGCGGCATGCCGCGATCCCCCGGAGTTTATTTGGCAAAATGAAAGTGCGATGACGTTGGGAAGGTTGCGAAGCCAGGCTTTTCGAGGCAAGAGTTCAACAAGTAATATGGAGAGCGCCCGTAATGTCCCAGTCTGATGATCACCTGACCGTTGTCAATCACCCGTTGGTCCAGCATAAGCTGACGATCATGCGCGACAAAGAGACGCCAACGGCAGTGTTTCGGCAGCTGTTGCGCGAAATCAGTCAGTTATTGGCCTATGAGGTGACGCGAGGCCTGCCGATGACCACAAAGCGGATCGATACTCCGATGCAGCCGATGGATGCGCCAACGCTGGATGGCAAAAAGCTGGCGCTGATTTCGATCTTGCGGGCCGGCAATGGTCTTTTGGATGGTGTGCTGGAGTTGATCCCATCTGCGCGGGTTGGTTTTGTCGGGCTTTACCGAGATGAAAAAACGCTGGAACCGGTTAAATACTATTTCAAGGTGCCCGAAGGAATGGATGACCGGCTGGTAATTGCGGTTGATCCCATGTTGGCGACTGGGAATTCATCAGTGGCGGCAATTGATATGCTGAAGGAAGCTGGGGCAACGAATATCCGCTTTTTGTGCCTGCTTGCCGCCCCGGAAGGGATTGCACGCATGAAACAAGCGCATCCTGACGTGCCGATCGTGACAGCGGCAGTGGATGAAAAGCTGAATGAATCCGGTTATATTGTGCCGGGCCTCGGAGATGCCGGTGACAGGATGTTCGGCACAAAATAGTGCTAGGAATTTGGCGCGTATCGGTAAGCGACTCTTTACTCTGATCCAGTGATGGCGCATTGTTCACCTACTATATTATGTGGGGGCGCAGATGAAGATAACTAAAATCGTTGCGATTGCTGTCGGGTTGGGGGTGTTCAGCGGAGGCATTTTGCATGCGCAATCCTTTCGCGATCAGCCTGCCGAATTTCCACCCATGTCCTATAAGGGCAAGCAATATGTAGACAGCAAAGGCTGTGTTTTCATTCGCGCGGGCATAGACGGGAACGTCACATGGGTACCAAGGGTGTCGCGGAAGCGTCAGGGGGTATGTGGTTTTAAACCATCAAACGTCGGAACCGCCGCAGCGAACCCGTCAACGAACACAAACACAGCGATACAAATCACGCCGAACAACGGCAGTGTTGCGCAGCCCGCAGCCCGTGTCGCAACAGCGAATGTAATACCGCGCCCCGTGCCGACACGGCGTGCCGCACCGGTAGTGGTGCGCAAGGCCGCCCCGAGGGTCGTGCGTCAGACCGCACCGCGCCCGGTTTTGGTTGCGAAGGCACCGGTCCCTGTCGCTGTACCTACTGCCAGGGTGCCAGCGTCAAACGTGCCCGTAGGGGGAGCGTGCCCAGGCCGATCAGCCTTGAGCCAGCGTTACTCCGGTTCGAATAGCCGCGGTTTGGCTGTTCGCTGCGGCCCGCAATCTGCACCTATTGTGGCATCGCAATCCGCACCTATCAGGGTACCGCAAGCCGGGCGCGTGGTTACGGTGCCTGCGGCGCAGCGTCAACATGCGGGTGGGGTGACCACTATACCCTATGAACGTAGTGTGGCCGGTGTAACCGCCACGACCCGTATCGTGCCGAAACACGTAGCCCAGAATCGGTTGAACACCTCTGCCAATGTTGCCGTCCCACGCGGGTACAAGCAAGTCTGGACCGACGACCGTCTGAACCCCAATCGAGCCGAGCAAAATCTGGCCGGACGAGCCCGTATGCTTTTGATCTGGACGAACTCGGTCCCCCGTAGGTTGATCAATCGATCCACGGGCAGAGACATGACGGCTCAAATTCCGCTTGTTTACCCTTATACTTCGATTGAACAGCAGCGCCGCGAACTGGGCGAGGTTACATTTGCGACGCGTGACGGTCAGCTGGTCAAGCGCATCGTGCGCAACACACATGCTGCACCGGTTGGCCGCAAGCCGGTTGTGTCCAGCAGGTCTGCGACTAAACCTGCCGTCACTGCCGCCCCTCAGCGGGTCCAGACAACGGGAAATAGCTATGTGCAGGTCGGTGTGTACAGTCATAGCGCCAATGCGCAAAAGACCGCGCGGCAAATTGCAAAGATGGGAATGGGCGCACGTATCGGGAAAACGACCCGTGGCGGCAAGACCTTACTGACGGTGCAGGCTGGACCGTTCGGGAAGGCTTCGGCCCCGTCGGCTTTAAACTCGCTGCGGCGTGTTGGCTTTCAAGACGCCTATATCCGCTGAGCCTCGAGCGTCGGCAGCTACATCAGGCCAGTCGGAGATAATCCGGCTGGCCATTTCTTTTCCCCATAGCGCATAGATCTCGGGACCGGGGTGATATCCGTCTTCGGCTAATTGAGAGTGTTTAAGCGGGATGTTGAATGGCACATGGCGGACATGAGGATGCAATTGGGCCTGGCGCACCAGTGCCGTGTTAAAGCGCTGCGCCTCGCGGCCAAGCGACCACCGCAACGGCTGCGGGAGTATGGGAAAATCACCCAGTGGCGGGACGCCGGAAATATAGATCAGTCGCGGCGCATATAACGTGTCGAGCCTGTCGATTAATCTTTGTTGCTGCCGTACCCAAAGAGACCTTGGAACGGCATGTGTCACATCGTTGACGCCAAGCGCGGTTACGATGACGTCGAAGGGCACGGGTTTTAGGCGGTTCAGAGTGTTGAGAGTGCTGCGTGTGGTTGCACCTGTCTGTGCCACCAACCGCCAGTCGAGTTTGAAATGCTTACCAAGCGACTGGGCAAGCTGGCCTGAAAGCGCTTGTGATTGTTGGCCGACACCGACCCCCGCCGCCGATGAATCACCCAGGATCAGGATCGAAAGCGGCGGGCCATCGCCAAGCTGACCGAACCGGGGGCCATCGGCTTCGGGAAGGCGCAGGGCACGCGCCCGTACCCTCACACCTTGCGCGACTAAAATGGGAAGCATCACCAAGCGAAGACCGATATCGAACATCAGCAGCGCCTATCCTACGCAGATATCTTGCAATCTAAGCCAATCAGCGTCGTTTAGAAGCGGTGCCGTTTCCTGACCGTTCATTGGGTCACGTTCAATCAGTGCGCGAACCGTTGCATCAGTCTTATCGCGCGCCTGGGCAAATGGCGTACTGTGGAGCCTTTCTATGGCAAAACGGCCCAACAATGCATCTGTCGATGGTGGCTGGCCTTTCTGGCTCATCAGATGTTCGGCATAGCTTTCGAGGGCAGCGTCGGATACGTCACCTGTGGTTAACAACCGAAAGTTTTCACGCAATCCGATAGCGGAAAGCATATCGGCCAGAGGGTCACCGACCTCACGATGCACGAGCTCTGACAGAATGAAGCCGCCAGCCACGTCTGGTGAATCGTAATTTTCAAACAGGGTTTTGTCCAATACGATCATGCCACCGGGGAGGTGCAAGCTGGGCCGCGTCATCGCCGGTAGCACGACCAGCGGCCCTGCTGACAGACGCGCCCCCAGTTTAGCAAGGGCTGTGCGACCCCGAGGAGGGTTGCAGGCCACACCTGAGACCCGTTCGATCTGTTTAAGCAGCGCCGCGCCGATGGTTGCACTTTTGACCTTAGGAACGACGCGCAATGTATGGTCTTGCACGGCTTTTGGTAGCCAAAAAATTGCAAGGGCCGCCACCACAAGAAACGACGCCAGAACGCCGTAAAGCCGAAGTCTGCCCGGTCGGGGTCGCCCTCGGTCCACCACTTTGCGCAATGTTTCGATTGCATCGATCATCTCGGCTTCGGAATCCGGAATTTCAAGGGTCTCGGAGGGGTCGCCGTCGGGGTGGTAGATAGCAGGCCGTAAACCAGGATTTTTACGGTCCACCGCCGCCAACGACCAATGGGCGAGCGCTTGATCTTTCAGGTTCGATATCACCAAGGTCGCATCACCGATGGATACGATTACTTCGCGCCGCTGTTCATCGGGACCAGCACGCCAAAGGCCCGTTGCTTCTAACCGGGCATATTTTGAAAGCGCCGTCATATCCTGTAGTATACTGCCATATCGTTTTCGCTAGTCTACCATCTGTTACGGGTTGAGCAATGGGGGCAGTTGGGCCAGCATGTGACAATTCTGAAGGAGATATGCATATGAAGATAAAACCTGCTCAGGTTGCCGATACAGCAGTTCTCGCTGACGTGTGGTATAAGGGCTGGTATCAGGCTCATGCGCAAATAGTACCGCCTGCGCTTGTTAATCTACGTACTCCGGCAGAGTTTGCTGGGCGCATTGCCGCCCATTTAGGGCAGACCCATGTGGCGTGGCAAGATGATCAGATCGTCGGATTTTTCATGCTGGACCAAGATGAGATATATCAGTTTTATGTGAACCGTCCGTATCAGGGTACTGGCGTTGCGACAAGGCTTATGCAAGCGGCAGAAGATGCATTGGGCGATGGGTTGAAGTGGTTGGCCTGTTCGGTCGGCAATGAAAGAGCCGCCGCATTTTATGAAAAATGTGGTTGGACGCAGGCAGGAGCCATCCCTTACGAGGTCGAAACCGGAGAGGGCCCTTTGGTGGTGGATGTCTGGCGGTATGAAAAAAGATTGAGAATAGCTTAAAAGAGCTGACGCCTTGCGACATAAGCGCAACCCAGTTGGAGTATTGCGCAAACCGACCCAAATCGGGGCGGTTTCGGCGCACAGCGCTTACAGGATCGCAGCAGATTTGCGCAGCTCGAATTTCTGAATCTTTCCCGTCGAGGTTTTCGGAAGTTCCTGAAACACAATCTTCTTAGGCGTCTTGAAGCCCGCCAGCGTTTGGCGGGCAAAGGCGATCATTGCGGCCTCGTCACCGACAGTGCCAGCTTTGAGTTCGATGAAAGCGCAGGGAACTTCGCCCCATTTGTCGTCCGGCTTAGCCACTACGGCCGCCAGATTAACATCGGGGTGCCCCATCAAGACGCCTTCAACTTCCACCGATGAAATATTTTCTCCGCCCGAAATGATGATGTCTTTGGCGCGGTCCGCGATCTGAATGTGTCCATTTGGATGCTGGACAGCTAAATCGCCCGAATGGAAATACCCCCCTTCAAAAGCCTCGCGTGTGGCGCTTGGGTTTTTGAAATATCCTTTCATCACCGCGTTGCCCCTGATCATGATTTCGCCTTGCGTCATGCCATCCAGCGCGACCTGCCCCATCTGGGAGTCTAGAACGGTGATGTCCTCCATCATTGGCATAGCCACGCCCTGACGGGCTTTCACCGCCGCGCGGGGTTGGCTTGGCAGGGCATCCCATTCAGGATCCCACAAGCATTCAGTGACGTGACCATAGGTTTCGGTCAGGCCGTAAACCTGCGTGACGTTGAAGCCCAAAGCCTCGATCTTGGTCAGGGTGGCAGGGGCCGGAGGTGCCCCAGCGGTAAACACCTCGACAGTGTGATCAAAGGGGCGGCGTTCGTTCTGCTGCGCGTTGACCAGCATGTTCAGCACAATAGGAGCGCCACCAAAATGCGTAACCCGATGATCTGCGATTGCGTCATAAATTGCTGTTGCGGTTATATCCCGACAGCATACCAAGGTCCCCCCCAGCAGAGGCATCATCCAAGTGTGATTCCAGCCATTACAGTGGAAAAGGGGTACGATCTGCATAAACACCGGTCGCATGATCATCCGCCAACTGACCACAGTACCCATCGTCATCAAATATGCCCCACGGTGATGGTAGACCACTCCCTTGGGCCGCCCGGTCGTACCCGAGGTATAATTCAGCGCGAGGCTTTCCCATTCATCTTGGGGCATGACCCATGCGAAATGAGAGTCACCCCCTGCAATCATGGTTTCATATTCGGGGTGCCGCCCTGACGCCGTATAACCAGCACCGGGGTCGGATACCTCGATGATCACCGGAGCCGTTGCGCCGACTTGGGCACAGGCTGCTTCTGCCAGCTCGATGAATTGCGTATCGGCCAGCAGCACCCGGGCTTCGCCGTGATCAAGAATATATGCGACGGTATCGACATCCAGCCTTGTATTGATAGTATTCAACACCGCCCCGCATGCTGGCACACCAAAATGGGCTTCGGCTTGGGCCGGCACGTTTGGCATAAGGGTTGCAACAACCTGCCCGGGGCGGACGCCGAGGTTGACCAAGCTCGAAGCCAGCTTGCTGCACCGGTCATAATACTGCGCATAGGTATGTGACTTCGCGCCGTATGACACAGCCGTCACATCATGAAACACCTTGGTTGCGCGTTGCAGATGCGACAGGGGGGTAAGTGCGACGTAATTGGCGCGACATTTGTCCAAGCCTTCTTCGTTTGTCATCCAACCCATCATTTTTCCTGCCATTTAGGACGTTATCGGCATAAGTATTGCGTGGGAGCGGGGATTTTGAAAAGAGTGAAACTGCATAGCCATTCGGAGACTGTCGTATTTTGTCCACAAAGCTGAATTTGGGCTGCAACCGGGCGTGTTTCTTTTATCGTCTGCGCCGCCAGACGGGGAGCGCGACGTGATCATTAGCAAGGGTCGCGGTTATATCTTTGTACATATTCCCAAAACCGGCGGTACATCGTTGGCATTGGCGTTGGAAAGCCGCGCCATGAAAGACGATCTGATGTTGGGTGATACGCCCAAGGCGTCGAAGCGACGAAAGCGGTTAAGCGATGCAAAGACTGCGGGTCGGCTTTGGAAACATTCCACTTTGGCGGATATCGAGGGCTTGGTTCTCCGTGATGAGATCGCGCAGATGTTTACCTTTACACTTGTGCGCAACCCGTGGGACCGGATCGTTAGTTATTACCATTGGTTACGTGATCAGAGCTTTGACCATGCAGCGGTGGTATTGGCAGGCCAGGTAGATTTTGGCACTTTCTTGAACACGCCCTTTGTACAAGAAAGCCTCCAAGCGGCACCCTACGGATATTATTTGCGCGACAGTCTGAAACAAGAGCATTGCAAACTGTTCATCAGGGTTGAACACTTTGCTCAGGATGCAGCCCCGCTGTTTGATCATCTGGGGTTTAATCTGACCCTTCCGCATAAGAACACATCGAACCGCAGGCTGGACTATCGGGAGTATTACACAGTGCAGACACGTAATCTGGTAGCCGGGCTTTGCGCCGAAGATATCGCGCGTTTCGGGTATCGTTTCGACGCCTGAACATGAGAACGGCCAGCAGGACTGCTGGCCGTTTCAGGGGTGTTAGTCGTTAGATCAAAGCTGCCCTAAGCGGCCTTTGCATCAGGGCCGAAGCGGCCATAGAAGGTCTGGTTCTTTTCGGCCATTTCACGCAGCAGGTCTGGGCACTTGAACCGATCCCCGAACTTCTCGGTCAACTGGTCGCAACGTTCGGCGGCATAAGGTGCGCCGATGATGTCGAGCCAGCTGAACGGGCCACCGGACCAAGGTGCAAAGCCCCAGCCAAGGATCGCACCCACGTCGCCTTCGCGTATGTCCATCAACACGCCTTCTTCCAACGCGCGCACGGCTTCCAGCACCTGAACGAACATCAGACGGTCCTGCACATCGCGCAGGTCGGGCTGTTCATCGGCCAGCGGAAATTTGTCGTGTATGCCCTTCCAATAACCCCGACGCTTGCCCTTTTCGTCATAGTCAAAAAAGCCAGCGTTGGCCTTGCGACCCAAGCGGCCCAGATCTTCCATCCAGAAGATCAGATCGTCGGCTTGGGATGCTGGATAGGCGTTACCCATGGCCTCTTTCGTTGCGCGGGCAATTTTGGCCCCCAGATCAATCGAGGTTTCATCGGTCAACTGTACAGGTCCTACGGGGAAGCCCAGCAACTGAGCCGCGTGATCAACCAATTGCGGTGCCGTACCTTCGGTGATCATCCGTGCGCCTTCGTTGGCATATGGGATGATACAACGGTTTGCATAGAAGAACCGCGCATCGTTTACGACGATCGGCGTCTTGCGGATCTGGCGCACGTAGTCGAGCGATTTGGCCACCGCACGGTCACCTGTTTCCGCGCCTTTGATGATCTCGACCAGCAGCATCTTCTCAACCGGTGAAAAGAAGTGGATGCCGATGAACTGATCTGCACGCGACGACGCCTTTGCCAGCTCCGTGATCGGCAAGGTAGAGGTGTTTGAGGCAAAGATGCAATCATCGGGGATCACCGCTTCGACCTTTTTGGTCATCTCGGCTTTTACTTTCGGATCCTCGAAAACAGCCTCAATGATCAGATCGCACCCCTTGAGCGCGTCCAGATCGGTTGTGGCAGTGATCAGATCCAAAGCAGCAGTTTTCTTTTCCTCGGTGGATTTTTTACGCGCAATTCCCTTGTCAAAATAGCTGGCGGAGTAGGCTTTGCCTTTGTCTGCGGCTTCTTGGGTCTGGTCGATCAGGACCACTTCGATACCGGCCTGAACCGATACCAACGTAATGCCCGCACCCATCATGCCCGCGCCCAGTACGCCCAACTTCTTAACGCGCTGGTCAGGCACACCTTCGGGACGCACAGCGCCTTTCTCCAAAGCTTCCTTGTTCAGAAATAGCGACTGGATCATCGCAGAAGACGACGGGTTCATCAGGATGTTGGTAAACCAGCGGGCTTCGATCTTGAGCGCTGTATCGAAAGGCACCAAAGCCCCTTCGTACACCGCGCTCAGCAAAGCTTTGGCGGCGGGGAACGCGCCTTGGGTCTTGCCGTTGACCATTGCGTTGGCGCCGACGAAGGTCATGAAACCAGCAGGGTGGTAAGGTGCACCACCAGGCATTTTATAGCCTTTTGCATCCCATGGCTTGAGAATGTCGGCGTCCTTGGCGTTCAACACCCATTCTTTTGCAGCCGCCAACGGGTCAGCCACAACTTCGTCGATAAGACCCGCTGATTTTGCCGATGCAGGCGCGACCATTTTGCCTTCCAGCAAGAACGGCGAAGCACCCATGGCACCCAGCTTGCGGGTCAGGCGGGTCGTGCCGCCCGCACCCGGGAATATGCCGACCATGATCTCTGGCAAGCCGATACGGGCTTTGGGATTGTCAGCGACAAAAATGCGGTG
>TARA_R110002012_G_scaffold76198_7_pt1 | contig 18248 bp, 14 predicted proteins | sample TARA_R110002012 | Tara Oceans TARA_R110002012 (sample SAMEA4396515) | marine metagenome | biome: Westerlies Biome; feature: [DCM] deep chlorophyll maximum layer (ENVO:01000326); material: water (ENVO:00002006), including particulate matter (ENVO:01000060) such as... | depth 40 m
TGCGTGCGCGGCAGGATGTGGGGGTATTGCTGCCGTTTCTGGATGTACTGCCTTTGGTGGTAAAAAAAGAAAGGCAAAAAAGAAACGTCGTTCTATGTGTACTCGTTTAACGACTAAAGAATGTAAACAGCCAAGATACACGAAGAGGTGCAAAGTTACAAAGTCTAAAAATAAAGGTAAACATTCTAAACGCCCTCATTGTCGAACTAGAAAAAATAAAAGAAGCAAGTAAAAATAATAATATTTTATTATTATATAACTATGGTAGCAAAAGTAAAACATACCAAACGTACAAAAACGCTAAAACACAGAAAGGGAAAATTGATGAAACGTAGGAAGGGAAAGACTATGAAACGGGGTAAAAAGAGAAAGACTATGCGAAGGGGTAAGAAAGGAAAGAAGAAGGGCAAGAAGAAGCGCGGTAGAACGATGAGGGGGGGATTTGTTAATATTATTAAAGACGCTTTAGTGCCATTGTTATTCACCGCTTCTGTAGTAAAGCGTGGTAAAAAGAAGACGAAAAGTAAATCTCGTTCCAGAAAGTAAATTGTATACGGAAAAATAAATAAAATTAAATATATTAAATAGTATAGTTTAATATATTTAATGGACTTTGAAAACGATGTTAAAAATTGGGTAATGATTGATAATCAAATCAAACAAAACTCAGAAACTGTAAAAGAGTTAAGAAAAAAACGCAATCACTTGACTACTAAAATATTTAGCTATGCTGAAGAAAACAATTTAGAAAATGCTGTAATTCAAATTTCAGATGGGAAATTGAAATTTCAAGAAAGCAAACAAACGCCGCCTTTAACATACAAATTTTTAGAAGAATGTTTAAATGAATGCATACAAAACGAAGACCAGGTAAAACAAATCATTAAATTCATTAAATCCAAACGGGAATTTAAGTATGTTAGTGATATAAAACGCTTTTACAATGTTTAATAATACGTGTCAAACATAGAGGACCCTCGTATTGAGGAAGATATCAATTAAAAAACGTAGACAATAATAATAAGCCTCCTGTTGCTGTTAAATTTTTCATAAAAGCATAGTAACTAGACCCTTTTGGTGGAAAATGGTATATTAAAGTTGCGAATACGGTAAACATTGCTAAACCAATACTCGAAAAATAAGCCATTTTAGACATTGTATCGGTTTGGATAGAATACAATATAATTATTGGCGCGACGATTTCTATTACGACAACCAACACAATAGCAAGTTGATAAAATAAATTCGGTAATTTTTTCAAGAAAAATATGTTTTTAAACCCACTAACAGTAGCATTAAAATTTAAAAATTTATTTATACCTGCAATAAAATACATCAATAAGATCATGGTTGCAAAAATAAGCAAATACATGATTATATATATATAATACAAAATCTCTCCCCATACACTAAAATTAATATAGATGAGTTTACAAAGTTCGAATAAAGATTAAACAATAAACATATTAATATTAATATTAATAATATATATAATAATATGTATCAACACAAGGAAACTATGAAAACGGGTATAAATATTTCCAATTTATATAATTTAAATAAAGAGATGATAAGTAAAATAGGTCATTTAAGTATTCCAATTGGATTGTATACAAATAAAACAGTTCGAGGGATTGTTAAAAATATATCAGACGGCATGAATGTTTCTGTTATAGATTTGGGCGATAAAGATGCCACGATCGAAGAAGATGTATTTTCTGATTTGCTTAGTATAACAACGTCGCGTGATAAAATGAAAACTAGAAAAAACAAACATATCGCAAAGAAATCACAAGTATTAAAATTAAATATCAAAATTAATACAGAAAAGGGAGAGAAACGCGCTACAAGAAAACGTACAAGCAATACTAGAAATAATACGAAGAAAAGAAGCACAAAAAGAACTAAGATTAAGAACTAAGATTAAGAATTAAGATTAAGAATTAAGATTAAGAATTAAGATTAAGAATTAAGAATTAAGAATTAAGATTAAGAATTAAAGAAATTAAATATATTATAAAAATAACATATTTAATAATTAAACTAAACTAATATACGATTAGCATTATATTTACCACTTCCACTTTTCCATATTAAATGGATTAATTATTAATTTACCATCCTTCATCATTTGTTTGTATTTGCTTACATTTTTATTAAAATCCTTATCTTTTTGTGATAAAGGATATTGTTTTTTCTTCATTTCATCCAACATAGCCATTTCAAAATCAGTAGGCGACCGTTTAATACCATAGCAGTTCGCTCCAAATTTTGCTTTCGTATTTTCAATGTAACCTCCATTTATACCAGGTCGTCCACAGTCATTTTCATGTCCTTTAATTTTTTGTAGTTCGTTCCATGTACTCTTTTGTGTCGGGAACAATATCATTTGATCTTTGGACCAACCATAACCGCACCATTCGCTGCCTTCTTTGTGCGATTTTTCGATTTGATTGTAATCTGCCAATTCAGCATCGTGTGCTTTACATACAGCCTTTGCTTCTTCATACGTATATTCGTTATCCTTCAAATAAAAAACTTCCTTTTTATCTTTTTTTTGTTTCTCACGGCGTTCTTTTCTTAATTTTACATCTTCGCCAATTGAAGGCAGCGTTTTTTTTAACAATGATTTTGACTCGTCGCTTAATTCTATACCTACTTCAGGTGTATCTGACAATAAATTTTTAACAGATGCTTTAGCCTCGATACCGAAAAAGTATTGCAATCCGTTTGCCAATAATAAAAACAAAAATACCGTCCAGAGTATTATCTCTAAAATATTTGTTCCGGATGAACTAGATACAACGTCCGTATTTGCAGAATTACCACCTAAATTACTAAATAAAAGGGAAGCTAAAATTAAAAGGGCAATAAATATCATAACACTTTTGCTATCTAATGTACTCCCAAAATTAGTATTTAATTTGTCGTATAGATTGGTAAATGATTTTGTGGGGGAGATATCAACTGAATCCATATATATATAATTAACTTCATTTTTTTTTACGATAGAAAAAGCAATACGCTTGTTTTGTTTTCATTGAATTAAAATTATTTACCTTATTAACATTCGTATCGTTGAAATGATACCAATTATTATTTGCATTCTTAACATATGATGTATAATGCCCCCCGTGAACTCCTCCTGTATGATTACATATACCAAATAGTTCATAATTATAACTATTTTTATTGTAACCTATAACATATTTACTTAAATCAATCGTTTCGTCAAAATCGACAAATGCTTGATTTTTACGTATAGAAACATTTGATACATTAAATCGTTTTAAAGTAACTACTAGAATATGAGGTAAACTCCAAAAATGGATTGATTTTTCAGCATCTTCCCTTGTATCTGTTTTTTCATTCAAAATTTGGTTGTCTTTTTCTAATTTTTCTTTTTTAGTATATAAATCAAAACAATCCATAATATGATGTTGTTTGTTTTCCTTTGCCAACGGAATAGTAATATTAAAAAATGGTTCCGGGATAACATTCAAATAATCACTTGAAAGAGACTTAATTTGAGATACGTGTATGCCATAAAATAAATCAATAAATTCAGAATATTCCTTGCTATACATGGTTTTCATCATTTCAAAGCATTTTTTAGCAAGCAGATCCGTTTGACTTTCTGGTGTACCGGTTATATTCATTTTAACGTGTCGTTTAATGGAATTATTAAAACAATCTATTACAAATCCTAAAAATTCAGTTAAATCATTTTGAGCGAATCCAGTAAATATATCCTTATCCTTTACTCTTGCCACTCTTTGTATGGATTTTACAAACCCATTTGGAGAAATAATACAGTTTTCACTCCACATTAATTTTCTTAATTTATCCCATTCTATTAGTATTAAACTGTCTGGTATTTTATTTAACTTATTTTTGTATGTTCCTTTTTCAAGAAAATTATTTAATTCATAACAATGAGACAAACATTGCAATGTCGAATTTAAAAAACACGTATTCCCTAAATTAGCCAGACCAGTTAAACCTTTATTTTCATATGTATTGATAGTCGTTTCTATTTGTAACGCCATAAATTATAATATATATTAAATAATGGATTTACATTTAAACATATTTTATAAATATTATTAAATAATGAATGATAATTTGATGAATATAACCAATTTAATTCACCGTCAATTGGATGTATTGGATCGGTATCATACTAACGTGAACGACTCAACGGAACGGATTGATAATTGTATTCAAGAATTATTATCTCTTCAACAAGGCAGGGATAGAGATGCTAGATTATTTAGAAGAAGAACGAATGGCAATAGCGATTATAGAATATATAACAATCCTATGAATAGAGTACATTCGTACATTCCTCCTTCTATGCCTCCGTCACCTCCTCCGCCTCCACCGTCGGTATCCAGGCAAAATAGAAGCACGACAGCAACAAATACCGTTCCAACTAGACGTCCATTTCAAATGAATACTACTAGACGACCAGCAGTACACAGAAGATGGTTTGAAAATAGAAGAAATACAAATTTAAGAAATACAAATAGGCGGCGAAATAGACATAGAATGACATTACAAGAATTTATTAATTCTACGCTGAGTCAAGGAAACCCTAGAATACCCGCTACTGAAAATGCTATTATGCAACAAACTACAATTATAAATATAAATGATTTATCAGGGACAAATATCACACGGTGTCCTATTTCACTTACAACATTTGATAATTCAACTAATATTTTACGTATAAATCAATGTCAACATGTGTTTGAATCGGATAGTTTAATTAGATGGTTTAGATTAGATTCACGCTGTCCTCTATGTAGATATAATATAAACACACCGCCAGATAGCAGTGGAAATGTGAATGATGATGTGAATGATGAGGTGAATGATGATGTGAATGATGAGGTCAATGGGAATAATAATAATAACGAACCAGAAAATCATCACTCTACAACGGCAGATGTCGAAGAAGACACCACCGATGAAATAGAAGACGATTTTGATAATGAAATACCATCAAATAGTACTATCATTTACGATATTTCCTTTTCTATTCCTCATTTATTCGGTCCAAACATAGAAAATACGCAAATGAATAGTATTATAGACAGTATTACAAACACAATTACAAACTCTATGACTCAAAGTTTATCGGATTATACAAATACTTTAAACAGCGACGAAGAATTGGTCGTAGAAGAAATGATTATACAAACCAATGATGGGAGAGAAAATACAGAAGAAGAAGAAGAAGAAGAAGAAGGAGGAGAAGAACCCGATGAAACAAATGAAGATGTATGATTAAATTCATAAATTGATTTACATTAATTATTATTAATCTAAATTAATTCGATAAATACGTTAACACATAGAATGTATACAACAAGAATAAACGTTGTCCCATGGACTCCCATAGTATTATGTGATAAATGGAGCGAATCTAAGTATGGAACTACTAGTAGTGAAGCAAGTAATTTAAAGTTAATTAATTATTTGGAAACCAAATATTTGGTACACGAAATATTTGATACGGTGGATGAATGGAACGAACATATAATGGAAAATAGAAACTTCTTACTACACGAGCAAAAAAGTTTTCGTTATATGCTACTGAAACACGTTTATTGCTTTGTCAGTCGGTATTTCGTGTCTAGACACTATGGTATTGTAAAATTTCAACGATTATGGAGATTGTATTATAATAATAAGTTACGCCGTTCTAAAAATATAAAGAACATATTAATGAGACAAATTACTGGTAAAAAAATTAAATAATATTATAAAAATTTAATATTATTTGATAGTTGTATTTTTATATTATTTGATAGTTAAGTTGTATTTTTATATTATTTGATAGTTAAGTTGTATTTTTATATTGGAAGATACGGTTTGGAATTATGAATAACCACTGAAGAATGATTTCATCGCTATATTTTTTTTGTTTGAAGCGCACTGTTTAACAGATGTTTGAAATATCAACTTGTTTACGTGCTTTTCTCGTTCCTTCGTCTCATACCGTTGTCCTTTTCCCACGTCATCTTTGTGTTTTCTATGTATTGTTCTAATCTGTCGTTGGAATCCCTTTAAAAGAGGGCGAAACTCCTTTATTTGCTCCAATACCAGACAGAAGACTTGCATAACAGGTTTTTGTATTTGATTTGTAATATAGAATGAGAAGTCGGGTTTCAGATTTTTACGACGCACGTAATTTGGATCTTCAATTCTATCACCCTGTAATTTCACCTTTCCCTTTGTTTGAAAATACACAAATGGGATTCTACTCCCTACAGCAGGTTTATTCCCTGGTTCTCTCTTTCCTATTCGTTCAGCCAATACCTTATGAGCGATTTGATTTGGGTTTTTGTAAAATTGGCGAAGGGACTTTGATACTATTAATTTTTCTAATGGAAATTTTTCGGCAATCATATCCAATAAGAATTGTTTTGTGAATTCAACCGCCTTATTGACATCTTTTTCCTTCATTAATATGTCGATAATTCCGCCATAACAGTCCTTTACAATAGGAGCATTATCCCTACGTTTCAATACGATTCCCATAGATTTTCTCTTGCATTTATGCGGGTCGTGTTCGTACAGCATACCAACATATCGCTTTTTAGACAACAATAAGAAGGGCATGAATGTTTTTTCATACTCCAAATCATGGGGCAGTTTTAAGTATTTTGTAGCCAATTCACCTGCTTCGATTGCCAATTCAATTGTAATCTCCAACGCTTTTTGACCTCTTATTGGTTCGCCTTCTAATGTTTCTGGATTGAATTTAAAGAATATAGAATCCGTATCTCCGTATACATATTCAGCATTCACCTTAATTTTACCGTGTTTGGTATTTGTAATGCGATTTGTGTAACATTTTTCAATAATATTTTTACCGTAAATAAGTAGTTTTCTACCTGTTGCTGTTGTAGAAGCCGCAATATCTTTTTCATAAAACGCACTTGTTTTTGCCCCACACTGACCGTACAACGAGTTGGCAACAATCTTCTTTGAAAGTTGACGTTTATCCAATACATTTTTCATAAAATCATCAAAACGGTCTTCCACACTCTCTACATTTTCATTTTCTATTTTTTCGACGATTTTGTTTTCCTGAAGAACTTCATGATGTGTATCTGTTTTAGTAAGCAGACCAACCACTTCCTTACCTTCTAGAGTAGTAACTATTTTGTGTTTTGCTAGTTTTCTAGTAGCCTTTCTAGAAGCGAGCAATTCTGACAGTACACTAGGCATAATAGCCTTTTCCCCATCTGGAAATTGAGCGTATCTACATATTTTATACCCTGTTTTTACTTTTTTTGCGGCTGCGTTGGGTCGCGGTCGAATCCAAGCAAATGTATCGTATTTTACTTCTACGTATTTGTACTCAGGAAGGTTGTCGTATACAAAATTTCCACTAGGGTCGCGTAACCCCCATATTTTTGGTTGTTTTGTTTTTGGATTAATTGACAATTTACCGTCGAGATCATACTCTTTGGACCATACCTTACTATCGTGTGATATGTTTTCACTAATCATACAACTAGGATACAGAGAACTATAATCAACGCACGCTACCGGATCATCCGGATAAAATCCTGTTTTTGGGTCCAACACAATAGCACCTTCGTATCCAGCGTTTGAATTATCTTTTTCAACGGCAGGCATCAACGTATTCATTTCTCTACATTGCTTAGCAATAAAACTAAGTAGTTTAATTCCTTGTCCTCTCATAATAACGAAATTCATCGGAACGCTACAAATCGACGCCAATTCAGTCACACCAGTAAGTATATCATACTTCTGCATTAACGTATGACACAGGTTACAATCCTGGAAACAGTATTTTGCAATAATTGCTCGTTTGTCTGGTCCCTGATTTGTATATTCAAAGATTTGATGGTGGTCTATATCATCTTTATTCAAACACCATTTAATTTTTAGTTTTTTATTTATATCGAGTTTATAGTCTATTGTAAACTGTTTTTTTATTGGGTCGAGATGACTTATTTTGAATTTTTTTCCATTCTTATACATATCCGATGAATGGGCGATGATTTCAAACGAAATAAAGTGCCCTGCCTTTAATCCCATTAAGTTTGAACTCTTAATAGTAGTTTGACGAGTTGTTTCATCGTACGTATAATCACTGATGTAATCGCTTATAAAGTGTGATGCTACATAGTCCAGTTTGTAAGACGGTAATTGAACCTCCTTTCTGAAATAATTCAAAAGATCTATTTGTAGACGACCTGGAATATTAAGGTACATATCATCGTATGTTCCACTTGCTACTGTGGTAGACGTAATTTTAACGGTACAGTCTGTTTTTTCTTCGTACTCATGCGTGGATCGATTGAATTTTTCGGCACATTTGTTTCTTGACATTTTAATAAAATCGTTCTTTGCGTCTAATTCGTCCGCTCTGTCTAGCATAAATTTCCAATCAAAACCGAATATGTTGTAACCGATTATTATATCGGGGTCTTCTCGATTAATAAGATTGGTCCATGCCAATAGTACTTCTCTTTCTGTATCGTATGTTTCTATTTCTCTGTTGGGAACTTCAGGCGTATCATTACAACTATTCAATACAATCATATGATTTAAATAACTGTCTTGTTCGTTGCATTTCATAAATGTAGTTCCTATAAATGTTACTTTATCGCCTTCTAAACAAGGCATGTATCTTCGTTTTTTAAGGTTTTTATCAATATTTCCATCCCCACCCGTAAGAGCTATATCAATAATAGTTTGCTTATCGACAGGTTCAATGCTGGTTGAATTTAAAATTTCTAGAATAGTCTTCTTCTTGTGCGTTCGAAGAAGTATAAGGGTATCCAATAATTTATCGTCGTCGTCAAAATTGGATAGTTTTACCTGCTGTTCGATTGTATAGTTTGAAAAGTGTTCGATTATTTCCTTAAGTTCATCCTCTGTTGGACGCTCGTCTTTTTTGGGATACAGTTTGCTTATATCATATTTGTATGTATCTGAATATGAGAACGCATTCAACAGTATATCATATAACAGGGTTGTATCTTTTACCTTTTCTTTTTTGTCTACTACTTTTTTATTAGACGAAGATGATCTGGCGCCACGCGTTGGTTTTGCAGTATCAGACACTAGTATAATTTTATTATACAACTCAATCAGTTCTCCTAAGAATTTTTTGTATGTTTTTTTAGGTAGAGGAAAATCACCGTGGCTAGAAGAGGCTTCAATATCATAAGACGCTATTTTGATTGGAATACCCGCCTCTTTTTCTGGTTGGGGGATAACATTTTCAAACGACGATTCATATTCGAAATCACACGTTGATAGTTTAGTCGATTCTCTTACTTTTTGCGGTTGACGTTTAAATGTAATCCAACCAGAGGGTGAGATTTTTTGTATATGGAAGAACCGTAGAAACGGTGGAAGTGCTGATTCGTATAATTCCATATTGATTCCTGATATATTTTGAAGTCTTGTTTCTTTCCATGAACTACGATGTTTTTTTGGGTCAAATTGATGAATTTTAATATTCGGATTTACCAAAAGACCTTCGTTTATTTTGGAAATATTAAGTTTTATATCTCTATCTTGAAAATTACCGAACGACCTCGACGTATTCCGTGGACCAATAGTATACATTTTTTTACCGGTCTTTTCTTCATAGTACATACGTTTTACAACTCCAGATTGTTTGATTTTCTTTACATAGACTGGATCGTCTACAGTAGGAGCCGTCCATATACGGCGTACCTGATTGTATTCCGACATAGACGGAAATGTTATTTTAAGGAACAAGTATTGTTTATGATTATCAAATCCATATAATTTATGTCGTTTTACCAATTCAATAGAATCGATGTATTCTATCTTTTTTCCGTCTTCAATCCTTAGATAATTGCATTTATAGTTTATGTACTGTCGTACTTCATTTATACTTTGTTTTTTATACCTAAGACATCGGTTTGGAATTTTAACAAATAAGAACGGTTTAAAATCATCGATGATAACCGAATAAGTAGTACCGTTTTCATTCATTCCAAACAATTGAATGCGAAACGCTTTTCCTTCTTCGTCGTACACATTATCGAGTTTAACGTCGATTAATTTAATAGAAGGGGTAGAAGACGGAGACTTTTTTTTATTGGATTTCATTTTTAATTCTTTGCTTTCTTTACTTTTTTTAAGACTAGATACCTTTGATTTCTTAATCTTAATCTTTTTCTTAATACGAACGTGTTGTTTTGTTGTTGAAGACGATGGACTGGAACTCATTATAAATGTTGTGTTTTTGTGTATATTAATATGAGGAGTGTTTAATTCAATTTTATTGAATAAATATTTTGAAAATATTTTGAAAATATTTTGAAAATATGTTGAAAATATTTGGAATGCGACAATAAAAACAAAAATATAATTTGTGATGTTGGATATATATGTATGTATGTATGTATGTATGTATGTATATAATATGAGTAAATGGTAATAGTAATGATATTAATATAAATTAAATAGGAAATCGAGGGAAAACATGGGGGCGGTTAAGAAGGCGGTGGATAAACTGTAAAACAACGCGGGTCTATTACCTTCAATATAGTGTCCGAAGAATTGTACTCCCCATGCTAGCAGGCAAATTGTAAACATAATTGAATCTGTTATAAACCGCGATTCGTAATGATTCATTAATTTAATTTGAAATCTATTCAACGCATGCATTATTCCTTCGAAATAAAACATCATTGCAAATCCCACGGTCCAGGACCAGGTAAAATAATAAGAACAATACGCTACTTGAATGATACTTAATGTATTTATTGAATAATTAACATTTAGTTTTGGACGACGATTAATGAGCGTTTCATCATCGTACACAATATGAAGTTTTTCAAGAAAATGAGCGGTTGTTACAATAATAATAGGTATTGTAACAAAATGAATTAATTTATTGATTGCGTTTTTATGATACAAAGAGTATTCTTCGTATACGGTTAGTTGCGTATTACACAAACAATCAATGGGAGACTGATGCGATGTATTATTTCCAGATAGAGAATATAGATTAGACATAAGGGTGTTGATGTTTTCTTTAATATAAATATTTCAAATCAATTTAAAATTTGAAATTAAAAAAAGGGAGAGATAATGATTTTTTCCTACCCTTCCCTTTTGATTTTTTTTTCATTTTTCGAGTCTTACAGTTCCTTTTAGATTTGCGTCCTCCCTTCATTAATTTACCTTTTTTTGTTTTACTCTTACTTTTTCTATTCTTTTTACTTTTACTCTTACTTTTACTTCTACTTTTCTTTTTACGAATTGTTTTACTTTTACTCTTTTCCATTTTTTCAGTTTTACATAGTGGTTGAATTTTGTTAATATGTTCTATTAACGCGTGTTCTGGTAATCCACCTAATTTTTCATCCATTGTTTGTTTATTTTTGATTAGACGAATGGTTGGGTACCCACGAATATTATGGATATCTAAATCATCCGTAGTGGTAGATTGAATCGTGGCTAGTATTAGTTTTTTCTTTTTTTGTGTTGGTGTCCGCGAAGACATGTATTGGTTAATAGTTGAATTCCACACCGGCTTAAATTGTACGCATGCCCCACATTCGTCGTGGAGAATAGCAGCCAATATTATGTTATTGGGGTCTTGCATTAATTTCTTCATATTTGCAACAGACGACATGTTGTTTGAACGAACATTTATATTTTCCATGTATATAGTAATTTTATATTTTATTTAAAAAGAATATAATAATTCAATATTTATAATAATTCAATATTTATAATAATTCAATATTTATAATAATTCAATATTTATAATATTAAAATATTATATAGAAATGAAAAATAATAATTTGATTATAACAGTAGCTTTAATAATTTTTGGATTAGGTATTGCACATAATGTTTTGTATACACGTAAAGAAGTATTGGAAGGTTACAGTGGAGGTCGTGTGTGTCCTAATTTGTTGGTGAAAAAAGGAGGGAAATTTGTATTGGTAAATACTAATTTAAAGGAAATTCCAGGAGTAAATCCTGTTGAATTTGATAGTTTAGGTGAATATGCCGTGTTTGTAAAGCACCAAAAGGAAAATGGTGTACGATGTCCTGTTCTTTATTTTGAAGAAGCATACGACGCACAAAGCAATCGTGGTTATAGACAATACAGTGATCCTCTAAATAAAGAGGGTGGTGCGGCTAGTTACAAAGAAGCCATCGCGCATAAAGAAGAAGATATGATGATGACTGATGCTAACCGCGATAATCCCCCTTACAATCAAAACAATTATGCCGGATACGATGCGGACGATCAGGAAATCGGTTTAGTTACCCCGTTGGATAATGTAAAGTCTCCTTATAAGCCTTCGCCCAATCCTATGGCAAAAAATTGGGGCGGGCATGAGTTTACCGATAAATTGCTTAAAATGGGAGTATTTAAAGGTCGTACCAGAGAACAAAAATAATGGAAAAATAAATTTTCCATGATTTTTGTTCCATTATTTATAAAAATATTGAAAATTTTATATTTTTAATATTTTTATTATATTTTATGGATTTAGTCTGTTAATAAAAATGATGAAAATTTTATATTTCCATTATTTTTATTATATTTTTATGATATTCTTAATAAAAATGATGGAAATTTCATATTTCCATTATTTTTATTAATTATTGGGAAGGAGGAGGTCCGGGTCGGCGGAATTTGGCAACACATTCATTAATTTTTGCTGCTTCTTCTAGTGTAAATACACCCCTTCGTTGTGCCAATTCCAGAAAACCGACCATATAATTCAACGCATCGTTTTCACTATTAACTTTAAGTTCGCTTAGTTTCACCTGTTGTTGTTGGGCTTGTTGTTGTGATAGGGGATTAGAGGATTGATTCGACTGTTGCATGACGGGCGTGGATACTTCTTCTACTTTCATTTCCATGATTATATTTGTATTTTGTAAGTTGTCTTTAAGTAAATAATTTATACATTTTTGTTAAAATGTATAAATTATTTTTTAGGGTAGTTTTATTTGTCTATTTACCCTGAACTAGGACTCTCTAGATTGGATAATCGTGTTAAGATATCGGCTATTTGCGTTTCTAGGGTTGATATTTCGGTCGCCTGTTGTTGTATAGTGGTCGCCTGCTGTTGTATTGTAGTATTAACGTTGGAAAGATCGGTTTGGATTGTTTGTACTTTTATTATTTCTTGTAGTTGCTTTCGGTCTATTTCCTGAGTAGCACTGAAATTAAGAGAAAATAATTTATTTTTGTCTAACGTGTGAAAATCATCGACTTCTTTACCGTAGCAAAATACATTATTGTACGATGTATCAAAAGTAAAACTATTGTCGCCATTCCCAACTACGTCTTCCTTGATTTCATTATTTCCACTAACATCATTACTAACATAAAATCGGTATTTTATTCCACTACAATCGCTTAAATCGGTATAAAGTGTCGCACCGTTCCAACTTAGATCCATCAAATTCCTCATTTCATTTGGAATAATATTAGTTTGAAGTCCTACCGCCATCGGCAATACTTGTTTTACCTCTTGTGCTATAAATCCTATTGTTTTGTCTTCTCCATTTTTTTTATTTCGGTATTCATAATACCTTACTGGAATATTTCTTACCATTTCCAAAGCAAGATTATCAGGAACATCTACGATATTTTTTTTTATTCGTTCATCACTACTAATGATAAATCTCCCTCCACCATTTCCATCAATCCATATATATTCTTCGGCTCTAATAGCAATTGATTGGTTTCCATAATTGTGCCTGCCTGTTCCACCGTCAGTTGACAAGAAACCTGGAGAACCATATACAGAAGAGTTTTGTGTGCTTGTCGTTAGAACATGAAGTCCTGCTTGAGGACTAGTCGTTCCTATTCCCACGAGATCCTCTGCTAAAATCATTCGCGGCTTCAAATTTACTTCATTTGGACTTCCTCTGTTGGTACTGGTTGTGCAGAATATTATTTCACCTTTATAATTACTGTGGGTCCCCACACGTCCACCAGATATTGATGCGTATACTTGAAGATGCCCCGACCCACTGGTTGGATTATCTCTTGTTTGTGCGCAAAAGTGTATCCTTGGACCGATATGCGTTAGACTATTCATACCAGATCCAGTATAATTCGCAATAAGGCTAATAGCAGGGTCATAATTGTTTCTACCATAAGACGTATTACCCGCACGGCTAGTCGGGTTCGATAAATGTTGAAATATTTTTAAAGCCGCATGCGGCTGGTACGCGTCGCTATGGCCGATATTGTAGTTACCAATTGTTTGATTTGGATTTTGATTGTCAAGTATACATACACCACGGTCTATAGTTGTCGTTCCAATTCCTACCCTTCCATCAGATTCGATCCAAAATCTCCAGTTGCTATTGGTTAACACTCCAAACTGGTTGACGCCGGGAAATCCGAACTTTGAAGTCTGCGTTGTATCCTCGTATATATAATTACCGCCCAAGTATGTGGCTGAATTTAAGTGGGTGCTGCTACCGAAGTAGGTAGTGCTTCGAAAATAAGCAGTACCATTTACGTCCAAGTTATAAGAAGGGGTTCTCCCAATTCCCACTCCAGTATTATTAACAATAAGTCTATCGCCGTTATATGTTTTAACTGTAAATGTGTGATTGCCGCTAAATCCAAATTGAGTATTGGTATCATTAATATGGTGTATCCAATCTGGTATGTAAACGCCCGAACGACAAATAAAAGTACCATTTACGTCCAATTTATAACTTGGAGACGTCGTTCCAATTCCTACATTTCCGTTGTCTTTTAATGTTAATATACTTTTACTAACACTCATACCTGTGCTATCGCCATAATATCCCAAACACATTACTCTTGGAGTTGAGTAGGTTTCAGCACCTATAAAAAAACTTCTATTGTTAATACTCATTCCACTGGTGTCATTATAACGGTTCGTAATAATAAGACCTCTTAATGAATCATTACTAGGAATAGTATGATTTGATGTAATTAATATATCACCTTCGTCTATGTGTAATTTCTTTAATGGATTCGTCGTTCCGATTCCTACATTTCCATTTTCAATAAACAGATTTCCATCAACCTTTTGTCCGCCGATAATACGCGACACAGGAGGACCAAAAATATAGGCAGAACCCCCGTCGGAACTAGCACCACCATCATCACCGACTGACCCTACAATCGCGTAAGTACCAGAAATGGCTACGGATTTTCCAAGATAATTATACGCAACAGCATCACTGGCGGTAATTTTTTTTATTTGTGTACCTGTTGTTACGTCGAAAATCCAAGCAGAACCAGTTTGGCTGCCACCGTCGTCATCTAAATACCCCCCTACTATTGCATAAATACCGGAAATGGCAACTGAATACCCAAAATAATCATTAGAACCGGCATCACTGGCGGTAAGTTTAACCACTCGTGAACCTGTGGTTACATTATAGACACAAGCAGAACCACTTGCATTACCAGCGTCGTCGTCGTATCGTGCTCCCACAATAGCATAATTACCGGAAATGGCTACGGAAAATCCAGAATGATCGTCCGCGGAAAGCAGGCTTTCATTTATAAAGTGGACTTCAGCGCCAGTGGTGACGTTAAATATGTAAGCGGAGCCACTATTATTCCCCTGATTATCATTCATTGGTGCCCCCACAATAGCATAATTACCGGAAATGGCTACGGAAGTTCCAAATTCATCACTACCCGTGGAATCGCTGGCATTAAGTTTATGAACTCTTGCCCCTGTGGTGACGTTGAAAATATAAGCAGCGCCTGTGCTGCTACCTTGTACGATGTTGTCATCATTTCCCTCTATTTCTCCCACAATAGCGTAATTACCATCAATTCCTACACTATATCCAAATTGATGGCCCTGACCGGCGTCAGAACCAGCAGTTAATTTATGAAGTTGTGTCCCGGTGGTTACGTCGAAAATGTAAGCAGAACCACTTTGCGACAAACTACCTGTGGGGTCATCGTATTTTCTTCCTACAATAGCGTAATTACCGGAAATGGCTACAGACCATCCGAAACTAGTATTAGCAGATTCATCATCTGCCACCAGTTTGTGGAGTTGTGTGCCAGTTGTTACGTCGAAAATGTAAGCAGAACCACTGTCTACGTTACTATTATTTATATCGTTCCGTTGTGCTCCCACTATTGCGTACTTACCTGAAATGGCTACGGAGTTTCCAAATTCATCACTATTACCTGGATCGCTAGGAAGGATCTTTTTTTCTTCGCTAAAAGTATAGAAATTAAAATCACCTACACCTATATTCGCATCGATTGTGCTCGTAGTTCCGCCGATATCTAGTGTGGTTTGGGGGGTGGATTTCCCAATTCCTACGTTGCCTTCATCGTCCAATATCATACGAAGAGTTGCGCTATTGGAACTTATATCACCGGTTGGTGCCGTATAGAATTTGATTTCATTGTTGCTAGAGTCAGCATTCGGTTCGGCTACCGTGATTTTTGTATTTTGCGCAACATTTATCACCCCTCCCAACGATCCCCAATTTCCACCAGGACCATACCCTTCAAATTGACTGGTGGTTGTATTGTAGCGTATCATACCGTCCGACAAATCAGTTGGTCGTTCATCACTTGTTCCTATTGGAATGAGAAGTGCGTCCGTAGCAGATATATCCAGAGTACATCGTGGGGCGGCAGTTCCTACACCAACATTACCACTAGAGTCTATTATCATACGAAGAGTTGCACTATTGGCGCTTATATCACCTGTTGGTGCCGTATAGAATTTGATTTCATTGTTGCTAGAGTCAGCGTCTGGTTCGGCCACTGTGATTTTTGTATTTTGTGCCACGTTAATAACGCCTCCTAAAGACCCCCAATTTCCACCAGGTCCATACCCTTCAAATTGACTGGTTGTTGTATTGTAGCGTACCATACCTTGGTATGCTGGATCTGGACGTTCCCCTGCTGTTCCTACTGGAATAATAAGACCATCTGTACTATTGATATGGAACGTTGATGATGGATTTAATGTTTGAACGCCTACTTTGACGGCACCGGTACCACCCCCAACTACAAGATTCCCTCCATATTTCTGCATAATAATATCTTTGTGAACGTTATTTGTATTGGCATCAATAAATGTATCTCCTAATTGATTAATACCGACTTGTAAAATACCTGAAACATCCGTTGCGCCGATAACAAGATGCGCTGGAGAAGTTCCGTACGTATTTGCAATATCTGTCATTTTTGGTCCGGATATCTCTAAAACACCTAAATTGTTACTAGTTGTTCTTGATATGCCATTAGCAGTTGAAACGGTTAATTTTGAACCTTTCTTAATATTTGACATATTATATATAATGATGTCTTAATAAATTTTTATATAATTATCGAGGTAAAACATATTTTTATTTATTATTAATTATTTTTATTGTTAAAAAGAAAAAATATGTTTTTAAATTAAATATATAGCAACGTGTTGATTAGATCAAAGACCTAAATGTCCTTTTATTATGGCGATTTCATTTTTCAATTGTTGGTTTTCTTGTTGAAGTTGATTAATTTGGTTGTTTGAATCAATATTGTATAATTTCAATTGTTCGATTTCTTGTTGTTGCTCTTCTATGGTTGTTTGTTGCTCTTCTATGGTTGTTTGTTGGGATTGGACAAGTTCTTTTATTGTTTCTATTTGTATTTGTTGATTTTGGACGATTTGGTGGAGTTCTTTGGTTGCTGCTATATGGGTGCAATGGATGCTGTTGTAGTCTACGCCCAACGGGGTAGTGTTTTGAACCACAAATCTTAGTTCTGGTATGGATTGTATTTCCTGTGCGATGATACCCGTCTCTACGGTGTAATCTTTGTTGAGGATAAGAGGGGTGTTTGAAATATTAACCGGTACGCCATTTGCATTTAATACAAAGTTATGAGAAGCATCGTATAAATGACTACCTGTTTTAAAGTAATGTTTTGGTGTTAGTTTGGATATAGTAGAAAGAGCATTTACAATGGATTGTTCGTTATGCTTTACACGGTCGTCACTAGTAAGAACAGACCCACTCGATGTCACAGAACCGGTAAATATCCCGTCGCCTACAACATCCAATTCTTTTGTTGGGTTTAACTTACCTATACTTACTCTCCCATCATTGTTTGTATTGTATGTAAATCCATTATATGTAGTCGTATTAACATTAACATTGGCGTTTGAAATGTCGGCTACATGCATTTTATTATTATTTTCTAATAAAATGGCTATTTGTGTTGT
>TARA_R110002012_G_scaffold51174_5_pt1 | contig 18239 bp, 12 predicted proteins | sample TARA_R110002012 | Tara Oceans TARA_R110002012 (sample SAMEA4396515) | marine metagenome | biome: Westerlies Biome; feature: [DCM] deep chlorophyll maximum layer (ENVO:01000326); material: water (ENVO:00002006), including particulate matter (ENVO:01000060) such as... | depth 40 m
ACAGCGGTAATGACCTTTCCGGCTGTGCCAAACCCGGTATCCAGAGAGCCATCGCCATTTAGACGAGTCAGAGCAAAATCCAGGTTTCCGGAATTGTGGGAGCCGCCCACCACTATTTTGCCATCAGTTTGCAAGGCAACAGAATAGGCCTGGTCATCTGCTGTCCCTGATCCAATGTTCACCGTGACCTTTCCGTCGGTATCGAAGCCAGTGTCTAAGGAGCCATTAGCGTTGTATCTCACCATGGTAAAGTCCGCCTGTAAATTGGTGCTTGTACCGGCCAGAACAATCTTGCCATCCGGCTGAATAACAATAGACCAGGCCTCGTCACCGGCACTCCCATTGGGGGTTGTCAGTTTGCCATCGGTGTCAAACGAAGTATCCAGAGAACCATCCGTATTGTAACGCACCAGCGCAAAGTCAAAATTTGAACCATTGTGACTCCTCCCTGCTGCCAGTATTTTGCCGTCGCTTTGAATAGCTACGGCAAAGGCTTGGTCATCGCCTGTACCAATAGCCGTTGTGAGAATTCCGTCAGTATCGAATGAAGTATCCAGGGCACCGTTGCTTGTGTAGCGCACCAACGCAAAGTCTTCGTTGGAACCATTAAATGAGTAGCCAGCCACCACTATTTTATCATCCGACTGAATGGCCAGTGACCAGCCATAGTCGTCGAAAGTACCGATAGGTGTGATCACCTTTCCAGCGGTTCCAAAAGTGGCATCCAGCGACCCGTCGGTGTTGTAGCGGGCAACCGCAAAATCGTCGGTTGTGACGAAAGAATAGCCGGCGACGATTATTTTTCCATCGCTTTGAAAACCAACGGCGTAAGCCTCATCACTAAGACCCCCAAAATCCGTTGTTTGCTTTCCATCTCCCGAAAAAGCAGGGTCAAGAGAGCCTGGTTGGGCAAGTACATTTTTTGAGCATAAGATCAGAAGCGAAAACAACAAGGTACTGAGGGACAATAACTTGCGGGTAGTGAGCTTTCCGGTAGCACTTTTCATAAAAAGTTATCGGTTTTTACTTACTTGAAAAAATGTATTACTCCTCTGATAACCAGAGAACTAACTTCAATCAAAGCTCACCAAAACAAAGAAGGAAGTAAATCGCATGATGATGTGACGGGATTGTGAAGGCAGGTTACAGAAAGTGAGTAGGCAGTTCCAATAGGGGACAGCAGTTGACAATGAGCCTAAACCAGCCCCTCATTGATCGCCTTACTCACAGCTTCAGTTTGGGAGTGCACCTGGAGCTTTTCGTAGATTCTTTTGATGTGGGTGCGAACAGTGTCTATGCTTATTGCAAAATCGCTAGCAATCATCTTGTAGCTGTTGCCCTGGCTGAGGGAAGTAAGGATTTCTTTCTCTCTGGGGGAAAGCTGATAATTGTTTTCCACAGGCTTTTGCCTCATCGAATCAATTACCATACGGGCTATGCTGGGCGACATGGGGGCACCACCAGCCAGCACTTCCTCTACGGCGTTGAAAAGGCGGGTAGAAATATGTTTTTTTAGCAGATATCCGGAAGCACCTGCGAAAATGGCATCAAGTACGTGGGTGCTATCATCAAATACGGTAAGCATGATGATGGGCAATTCCTGATTGGAGGCTCTCACTTTTTTCAACGCTTCTATGCCGGTCATGCCAGGCAGGTCAATATCCATGAAAACCAAATCGGGGCGGAGGTGCTGGATTTGATCGGTCGCCTGTAGCACGTCGCTATAGGCACCCAAGCATAGAAAGTTTTCATTGAGGCTAATCATACTTTGCAGACTGCTGCGAAGGAGCTCATCGTCTTCATATAGCAGCACAGAAAGGGGCATAACGAGGTCGATTAGTGGTAAATGATAAAAGTCGGCTAATACCTGAGTTGATACAATACCCTAATCATGTGATAGGGAATTCAAGATTAATATGTGTGCCGTTTCCAATGGCGCTGGTGCGGCGAAGTGCGCCGAGCAGGCTTTTTGCCCGGGCTTCCATGTTCTTCAGCCCGTTTCCGGGCTTCACCTTCTCAGAGTCAAAGCCGTTGCCATTATCGCTAATGGAGAAAATGATATTCCCATTTTGGCCTGCCACCTGAATGATAATTTCTGAAGCGTTACTGTACTTGGCTGCGTTGTTTATGGCTTCTTTGAAAATGAGGAAGACATTTTTTCTCTTTTCAGAAGCCAGCACGATGTTCTTTACTTCGTCGACCCCCTGAAAGGAAAAAGCGATCCCTTTTGGCTCGAGTATTTCGGCAGCGAATTCCTTCATTTTCACCAGAACCTGCTCCAGCGAGTCGTTGTTGGGGTTAATAGACCAAACAATGTCCGACATGCTCTCCATGATCTTGGACGAGTGCTCATGGATACTCTGAAAATATTGCCCTGCCTGCCCGTTATTGTCTTTGAGGGCAAGTTGGCTCATAATATTGATGCTGGAGAGCGTTGAACCAATGTCATCGTGAAGGTCTCTGGCAATGGTGTTGCGCATCCTTTCCATTTCTATTGTTCGTTTGGCACGAGCCACCACCCTGTACCTATTGACAAGCAAAAAGCCGGTCAGCACTACTGATACCAGTATAATGGCGATGATGATCACATTGGCTCGTTCCCTGTCCAGTGCCAGGGTCTGAAGCTCCTGATCCTTTTTTAAAAGTTCAATTTCCCGCTCCTTTTTTTCAGTTTGATATTGTCCCTCCAATTCTTTTAACTCCAGCAGCACCTCTGTGCCCTCAATTTCATCCTTTAGCTGCTCATATTTTTTCAGATACTCATAAGCCTTTTCAAATTGCTTATTCATTGCATAGTACTCACCAAGCCGACCATACTCGACCAACTCCCCATCTCTATTCCCGGCCTCAATCACTGTTTTAAGACTGGCAAGGAGGGTGCTTTCGTCATTTTTTTTGGTCTGCCGTGCAATGTCGATTCCCACCAGCTCCGATTGGGCCTTGGCGCTGGCAGTGCTGTCGCCCATTTGCCGTGCAAGGAGCAGGCTACTGGTAATGTTTTTTATCGCCTGATCAAAGCCTCCCATTTTTTTGTACAATAACCCTATCTGGTAAAGAGGTTTCATCTCCTCTCCACGAAGCTTCATTTCCCGGGCCGCAGCTATTGCTTGTAAGTAATACTTCTCAGAAAGGGCATATTGCATTAGCTGACCATACACGTCGCCAAGACCTGTCCAGGTGGTAATCAATCCTCGCTTGTCGTTAAGCTGCTGCTTGATTTGCATCGCCTGGAGGTAGTATTTCTTTGACAACTCGAACTGACTGAGATGAAAAAAATCATTTCCCAGGCTGTGCATGCAAAATGACTGGCCTCTCAGGCTGCCGACCTTTTCGAAAATGGTAAGTCCCTCCAAATGGTAGTGCATGGCGTTGCGATAGTCGGAGAGATTGAAATAGAGGTTGCCAATGTTCAGATAAAGGCCCGCAGTTCCTTCGCTGTCAGGCTCAGTAAATTTGAGATTTTCGAGCAGATAGGGTAGTGCCTTGTTGTAATTGCCCTGGTTTTTGTAATACAACCCAGCCGACTGATTGTAGTTGACGACTAATTTCCAGTCAGAAGGATTAGCCTCTGCTAAGGCCTTCAATTGATCGAGGTAATAAACAGCGCTATCCTGTTGAGCAGCGTTTTGGTAAATAACAACGAGGTACAAGTAAGCAACACTCAATCCCCGCAGTTGCTTAAGAGAGTCCGCAAGAGGAACTGCCCGAAAGGCAAGCGATTTGGCCTCTTCCAGATCGGTTCTCAAAAATTCGCTCGCAAGCCCTAGCAATGCATTCACTCCTGTTGTGTCTTTGGGGTGCTGCTTTGCTACCTGACGAAGACTGTCCACTTTAGGGCCTTGTGCAAATGAGCATAAAGCAATTTCAAAGAGTAAAATGCAAATGGTAATGGCTCTTTTCAAGGCAAAACTTTCTTGTCAATTTAGTGAATAAAATGGTAGATAGGCTGCAACAAACGACGGGAATTTAGCAGCAATACTTCAAAATGGCAGGTTTCTCAGGGAGCTGTAGCAGGAGGGAGGCCATTCATCCCTTTCATGGGTGTCTGCTACACAGCATTGTAGGTAAATTCATAGTTTCTGGCGTAATTACAGTTGATACATAAACTTTGATTGAGCAGGAGCCTGAGCACTTTTCATAAGCTGAGATGTGCAGGGCGTGATATACTCGCATGTTTACTTTCTATCAATTATTTACGAAGACTTAAAACCCCTAAAAACCATGTTGAAAAACATACTTTCATTGCTTTTTGCCATTTGTATGGTGTCTGTTGCACAAGCACAGCAGTTCAAAGTGCTCCTTTTCACTAAAACAGCCGGTTTCCATCATGTGTCTATTCATGAAGGAGTAGATGGCGTCCGTGCGCTGGCAGCTCGCCACAATTTCAGTGTCGACTGGCAGGAAAATGCGTCGGTTTTTAACGACAAGCAGCTGGCCAACTACGATGTGGTGATCTTCCTCAGCACCACCAGCGACATCCTGAACGATGAGCAGCAGGCTGCCTTCGAAAAGTACATTAAGTCCGGTAAGGGCTGGGTAGGCATTCACGCCGCAGCCGACACTGAATATGAATGGGAATGGTACACCAAAATGGTGGGAATGATGTTTCAGGTTCACCCCCAGCAGCAAACCGCCTATTTGGATGTAGTAGATAGTAATTTCCCTGGCATGGAGCGCTTTCCCAAAAGATTACTATGGACTGATGAATGGTATGAGTACCAAAAGCCATTTAAGTCTGATGATTTGAAGTTTCTACTGACTGTTGATGAAAAAAGCTACGATGCGTCAACCAACTGGGGAGGCACTGCCAGAAAGGGCATGGGCGATTTCCATCCAATTGCCTGGTACCACAACTACGATGGGGGCAGGGCTTTCTACACAGGCCTGGGCCATATTGGTGCTATTTACTCTGATCAAACCTTCCTTGATCACTTATATGGTGGTATTTATTGGGCCGCTACTGGAAAAGGGATAAAAAAATAAGGCCTATCATATTGAATACAAAAAGCAGCTTTCGGATACGGGGGCTGCTTTTGTCGTTTAATCGGGGAGGTGATTAGCCTAAAGTGATGAGGCAGTGTCACCTTTTGAGTCACTAGCCGTAAATTGGAAGTAATCGCTTTTATGGATCGTCAACTCAATGTCAAACCAAAGAAAAAATTTCGCTTATCGAAAGTGGCCTGGTTAGTGTTTGGGCTATGCTATGTTTATGGTATATACCTGATCGAACCTTTTAAGATTCACCGGGAACGCCTCGCTGCCTCTGACATTGGTGGCTCGGCCTACAGCTATGGCTTGGCCCCCAAACCCGAACAGTATGAAGGTGCGGTGATCCAGGTGTATGCCGCTCGCACATGGGGTGCCAAAAAAATACTTGCTGTACACACCTGGATTGCCACAAAACGCCAGGGTGCTGACCACTATCAGGTCAGCCAGATCATTGGTTGGGCGCTAAGCAGAAATGGAACTGCCTTGTTTACAGAGCCTGGTATTCCCGACAAAAGCTGGTATGGCAATGAACCCACATTGCTGTTGGATAAAAGGGGAAGCGAAGCACAAATGCTCATCGGCCAGGTGGAAGCAGCTATTGAGAGATATCCATACGCTGATACTTATACAGTTTGGCCGGGGCCCAATAGCAATACGTTTATTGCATGGCTTGGTCTTGAAGTGCCCGGGCTTGGTCTCGACCTTCCATCTACAGCCATTGGAAAGGACTGGCGGCCATGGAAAGAAACCTTTGGATGGTCAGCCAGCGGAACTGGTGTGCAAGCTTCCGTATATGGCTTACTGGGTCTGACAGTAGGTTTTCAGGAAGGCTTGGAAATGAATGTGCTGGGGCTCAGCGTGGAGCTGGATGTTTTTGATTTGGCGCTTGAGCTTCCAGCCGTTGGGAGAATTGGAATGGCACCAGTGGATGTTGATGCCAGTCCTTCGTCCACAAAAACAGATTCAGCAGGACAGTGAAGGTTAGGTCAATCTAACTGGACTCTAACTGGACATTAGGGACCATAGTGGCACTAAAATGAAAAGCTGTATCTCACCAGCTCATGATAAATGACTGGAAACAAAAAAGCACCCATCTCACTAAGACAGGTGCTTTCCTATTCGACTATGACTTACTTTCTATTTATTTGAGAAAGCTGATTTTATCCAGGCTCATCAGATTAGTTTCCTTTTCAGGATGAGAAATAACAAAATACAGATTGCCAATCTGATCCACTTTACCAATAGTGATGTCAGCATTTGTCCATTTGCGATCTCTCCATGAACCTTCGAATGCAGGTACATCCACCGTGCCTATTACCTTGCCTGTGGGGCTACCTGAAACAATATTGATAGTTCCACCTTCCACAGCCATTAAGGTCACAGAAATTTTGCTGATTCCCTTCAGGTCAATGTTTTTGTAGCCAATATATGAGCCATCGTTGATGTTGCTCAGGAAGGCAAAGTCGCCACCGTTGGGCCGCTGCTGTTGCACATCGTTGAAGAAATTGTAGTTTTCAGCCTCGAGTACTGGCGCCTTGATCATAATCATCTTTGAAGACTCGATGGCAGGAATGGTGCCATTTCCTTTGTCGGTATACCGAATGCCGACAACATAAGCGCCTTGGTTTTCAGCGGTCTGTTTAGTCAGCGTAACACTGCCCGTCAAAGGCAAACTTGTCGTAGGGCTTTCCTTCACCAGCGACAGGATATAGTCCACCATCACCCTTGTTTCGTCGAGTGTTAGCTGCGGGTGGGCTGCCATCAGGCTGTGGCCCCAGTTGCCATTGCCGCCTTCGATGATTTTGCCTGCCAGCATGTCTCGTGATGATGGATCATCAGCATACCTTTTGGCAATTTCGATATAGGCCGGGCCTATCGACTTCTGATCGACGGAGTGGCACGACAAACAATCACTGTTAGCGATCATGTTTTTGCCCTTCACATTGATAGCAGGGTTCTTGAAGAAATCCTCACCCAGGTTGGCCTGGTCGTAGCCGCCTTCCAGATAGCTGAAGTTGACGCTTACTGCCTCGCTGGTAATACTGCCATCCTCTGTGCTGCCGTCTTCTTTGTCGGTTACGATTACTTTGTAAGAATTGGTTTCCTTACCAAAATAGAAGGATTGGTTACCGCTGTAGTCAAAAACGATGTTGGAAGGCTCATTACCGGCTATGATCCTGGTAAAGGCTGATGAAGTTTCGCCTTTGGAGTCAGTAACAGTAAGCTTCACTTCTTGTTCACCGGGTTGATCAAAAGTAATGCTCACATCACGGCCTTCATACTTCTTGCCGTCTTTGGTTGTCCAGCTAAATACCAAAGCATCGTCTTTGTCGTAGTCAAAAGAGCCCTGAGCTGAGAAATTAACGGTGAGGGGTACTGCACCTTTTGTCTTATCTGTGGCTATCGCTGGCACAGGCGCCCTGTTGCCTTCGGCGTACTCAATCCTTACCAACCTTGCGTCCACATTGTTGGCAAAATAGTTGGAGCCATACTCCAGCAGGTACATCACACCGTTTTTGTCAAACTCCATGTCGATGGGCTTCACGAATGGCTCGTCAGGCAGAAAAGATTCAATTTGCGTCGGGTTCCAGTCCTCGTCAAACGATACCACCTTGATCCAGCTACGTGCCCACTCATAAATGAAGAGCTTACCATCGTAATACTCAGGAAATCCAGCTTTGGAAGCGCCAGCTGGCTTGTAGTACATAGGGCCAGACATAGCACTTCTGGAGCCGGTGCCCAGCATCGGCCAAATGTCCGACTGGCCGTAAGGATACCAAATCATGGCAGGCCTTGCAGGAGGCAATTCTCTGGAGCCGGTATTGTTGGGCGATTCGTTGATAGGATGGGCAGGATCCTGCTTGGGGCCAATTTCATCTGTTGCGAAATCAACCATAGGAAAGGCAATGTTGTTCGCTTCGAAGTAAGGCCAGCCGTAAAAACCAGGTGTTTTTGCCTGGTTCCATTCGTCGTAGCTTTGAGGGCCTTTTTCACTGTCTCTGCCAGAGTCGGGCCCCACATCGCCCCAATACACGTAGCCGGTCTTCATATCTACTGTGAACCGGAATGGGTTTCTGCAACCCATGACGTAAATCTCGGGTCGTCCCTGTGAACCGTCCTTCGGAAATAGATTGCCATCGGGGATGGTGTAGGAGCCGTCCGCTGTAGGTTTGATCCTTAGAATTTTACCACGAAGATCATGCGTATTGGAAGAGCCCTTTTGTGAATCGAAAGGCCCACGGCCAGGGCGCTCGTCAAGAGGGGAGTAGCCGCTCGATTCCTTCGAGCTGGTGTTGTCGCCCGTGCTGAGGTAAAGATGACCATTAGGGCCAAACACAATACCTCCGCCCGAATGGCAGCAGGTTTCCCGTTGCACGCCTACCTCCAGTACAATTTTTTCACTGCCCACTATCAGGCTGTCGGCCAGCAGCGTGAACCTGGATAGGTTTTGCCTGGAAGCACCACCAAGGGGAGAGTAGTAGATATAGATCCAGTTGTTTTGGTCATAGTTCGGGTCTACTGCCAGGCCAAGCATGCCGTCTTCGTAGTTACCTTCAGTATTTACTTTGAAGGTGTGAAGAATCTTTGTTTCGTTCGACTCCGGATCAAACATTTTCAGGTTGCCTTCTCTCTCGATAAATAGCAGCTTGCCATCAGGAAGTATATCCAGCTCCATTGGCTCGTTGACCTCAGCGTCGAGAATGATTTTGGTGAATCTACTGACATCTGGTGCGGCTAAACTTTTCACACTTTCTTCCACGATAGCGTTGTCCGATAACGAGGATGTGATCATCTCACTGCTCAAGTCGCTTGCTGTGAAAAAGGTGATTTTTCCACCATCATAGTTTTTTGAGCCGGTTCCTCCTGCCGCATATAGCCAGGGCCATTGATATTGGTTAACCGTGTCGCTGGGAGCGAGGAGCGCTCCACCTGTTTGCACATAACGTTCAATGTCGGTCTGCCACTGTGGAGTAAAGTGATTTGTATTTGCCAGCAAAAGTACTCCCTTGCTTTTCCAAAGATTGTCGCCAGGGCGTTCGCTGGTGATAGACAATGTATCGGTCTTTATGCCTTTTGCAGTAGCATCGGCCATCAGTTGGCCAATTGATGCCGATAACGCATGGTTTTTTTCGTAAACAACCAAAAGTGAGCTGTCACGTGATTCGCTGCAAGAAAATCCAATGAGGGTGATAAAGACGAAAGGCAGAAGCTTCAACGATGCCTTTTCAAGTAGGTGTTGTTTCATCAATATATGTCAAATTAATTTGAGCAAGCAAAATAGGTAGATATACGGCAACTCTGGTAGACAAATATCTCAAAGGAGGGCGGTAAACATGTTAACCTCGAGACAGACTGCTTTTGCCCGATTGATTCGGTTGCGTTCTTTTTGACACTAGTGCTGTTGCCGACTATTGATTCAGATAGCTGTAAACCTTCTCCGACACCCTTGCCAGCACCTCAGTGCCTTCTTCCATGGTATTCAGATTCTTAGACAACAGTACCAACACATATTTCCGTCCATCTGGTAGATAAACAATGCCAGAATCGTGATGCAATTTGGTGATGGAGCCTGTTTTATGCGCCACAGAAACTGAATTCGGCAAATAGGCTGGGATGATGTCATTGAATCGCTGGTCTTTCAGAATTTTAATCATTGCTGAGCAGTCTTCCGGGGCACCGGCCTTGTCTGTTGCAATCATTTCCATCACAATGGCCAGGTCTTTAGCTGTTGTGGTGTTGTTCATGCCCAATTCATAGGCCTTTTGGTCTTCCACGCCACGCAGCACCTGGATGTCGTTAGCTCCGAATGATTTCATGGTTGTCATTACGTTCGGAGCACCTACCAATTCTATGAGGATATTGGTGGCCAGGTTGCTGCTCACAGTGATCATTTCATACGTCAGATCATAAATGGTGAGCTTTTGGCCAATAAAGCTGTAAAGTCCTTCGCCACTATCTTCGCCTATATCCATGGTATAGGCCGATGAGTCCACAATACTTTTAAATTCATTAACAACCAGAATGGAGTCGGAAAGGCTGAACTCACCCGCACGGGCTTGCTTAAACAGCTCAATCATGACCGGCGTTTTCATCGTGCTGGCAGCATGAAACGTCTCCGTTTCGTTGATGTACAGTTGATTGTCAGGATTGCTGAGATCCTTGAAGGCAATGGCATAGTCGCCGGTGTTGGCTTCAAAATCCGCTGCGATGTTTTGCTTCAGCTCATTCAGCGTTTGTTTTTTTGATGACAGTTGGCAAGCGGCCATCGTGAGTGCCAAAGCAAATAACAGGTAGGTAGGTTTTTTCATTGGGTAAAAGGCTTTGCTCAAAGTAAAGCACAAACCTTTCAGTCACCAAACCTCTCATACCATCAGATAGTGGATGAGAAAAGTTGGGTTTCGGGTTGCTTGCGCCAAAGCCGCTTATCGAATGCCATGCAAATGTTGCGGATAAACGCACGTCCTTTTTCAGTGATGCGGACATCGTCTCCGCTCAATTCAATTAGCTCATCTTGCATAGGCTCAGCCAGCCTTTCCAGTATGGAGCGGTACGACATTTGTGCCTCATGCAGTGTTGTTGAGAACCGGCACATTAAATCGAGTATGTGCTGTCGGAGGATGAGATCTTCCTGGTTGAGTATATGCCCTCTGAAAACGGGCAAAAAGCCACTTTCGACGGACTCTTGGTAGGTCTCAATATCCTTGTGATTCTGCGCAAAACCATACCATGAGTCGCTGATAGAAGAAACGCCCAACCCGATCAGTAATTTGGTCGAAGACGCTGTATAGCCCATGAAATTACGGTGAAGCTGTCCGTTAATTGATGATTCATAAAGCTCATCCTGTTTTGTGGCGAAATGATCCATGCCTATTTCCACCAAGCCGTTGTCCAGCAACATGTCTCTTCCAAGTTCATACAATGCTCGTTTTTCATCATCTTTTGGTAAATCAGCTTCTGAGAACTTCCTTTGCCCATTTCCTTTGATCCATGGCACATGGGCATAACTATAAAATGCTATGCGATCCGGCTTCAGTTCTTTTACTTTCTTAATCGTATCTATGATGGAGTTTGATCTTTGGAAAGGCAAACCGTAAACCAGGTCGTAGTTGACAGATGTATAGCCCAATTCCCTTGACCACTCTGTCACCTGCTTCACTGTTTCAAACGTCTGATGGCGATGGATGGCCTCCTGCACTACCGGGTCGAAATCCTGAATGCCATAGCTTACCCTGTTAAAACCCAGTTCGCCCAGTGTTTTCAAATGCTCATAGGAGGTGTTGTTAGGGTGGCCTTCAAAACTGAAAGATGCTTTGGGATGCATATGGGCCTTTGAAAGGATACCGGTAATTAGCCATTGCAGGCTGACGGGAGAAAAAAAAGTGGGTGTTCCGCCGCCCAGGTGTATCTCTTTAATCACGGGTTTTCTTGGAAGCCTTGCTATGTACAAGTCCCATTCCTTCAGCAAAGTGCTGATATAGGGCGTTTCCACTCCATGGTTCCTGGTAATCCGCTTGTTGCACCCGCAAAATGTGCACAGGCTTTCGCAGTAGGGTAGGTGAATGTACAGGCTAATGCCCTCTTCATCGGTTGTTTCAGCAAATGCTTGCTGGAAGCTTCGGGTCCATTGCTTGCAGGTGAAATCGTCCGACTCCCAATAAGGCACGGTTGGGTAGCTGGTATAGCGGGGTCCTGGTATATTGTATTTGGAAAGAAGGGATGACTGCTGCTGCATAATTCACTATATTTTCTACAAAGGAAGAAAAGGGCCTCGTTTTTGGTTATGACCAAAATCAGGCTTAAGCTTGAGAAGTGACATTTTTTAAGAATAGCAGCAAAAGACGAAATTACATAAACAACCTTTTTACGATTTGCGCATCTATCAAGCAATAACTAACAAGAGCAAATTGAAGACAAGTTCATTATCCACAAGCCTCCTATTTAGCAAAATGATTTTGGGCTTATTTCTTCTGATTGTTGCTAGCTGCAAGGTCACTAAACCAGTCAAGCAAGCAGCCTACGAGAACTTGGGGCAGTCGGGTGGGCTAACCGATCCTCAAATTGATAGTATTGCTGAGGTTGTTTCCATGTTTCCAAATGAGACACAGTTTTCAATTGCGATTATTAATGATGGCAAGCTGGTTTTTTATGGACTCGAAAGAAAGGAGGACAAACTTCATAGAGTATTTAACTCAAATAACGTCTTTGAACTTGGCTCTCTGTCGAAAGTGTTCACCACGAATTTATTGATCAATTCGGTCAACGAGGGAAAAATCAATTTGGATGGCCTAGTGAAAGAAATTAGCAGTGCAAAGCTCAAGGGAAACCCCGATTTTACCTTCCGGCAATTAGCCAATCACACCTCAGGCCTGCCAAGTATCCCTTCCAATATGGGTACGACAATATTCAATGCTGACAACCCCTATGCGAAGTGCTCAGAGACTAAGCTGAAGACTTATCTGTCAGAAAAACTTGAACTCAATGGCATTCCCGGTGAAAAATATGAGTACTCCAACCTGGGCATGGGGTTGCTCCGATATGTGTTGGCGGAGATGAAGGATACCGACTACAAAACGATGCTTCAGCGGCAGATATTTGATCGCCTCAACATGATCAATACAACGGCCGACAGGATGGCTGTCAAACAAAACCTCGTTCAGGGCTATAACCGCAACGGAAAACGGACACCCTACTGGGACATGGGGACATTGGAAGGCGCAGCGGGCATTTATTCGACTACAGCAGACCTTGCGAAATACGCCCTTTGGAGTTTTGATGCTTTAAACGGTGAACTTAGTTTAATGAAGCAGATGAGCTTTTCGGTAACACCTGACACTGATATTGCACTTGGCTGGCATATCATTAAGAACAAAACGGAAAAACCATTCTTGTGGCACAATGGTGGGAGCGGGGGCTTCAAAACTTCGATGGCGATAGACCCCGATAAAAAAACGGCGGTGATCGTCCTCACTAACGTCGGTGCTACCTTCAATAGCAGGAAGCAATTGATTGACAATCTTTGTTTTGAACTGATGAGGTCTATTGAATAGTGTAATCTCCCTTCGGTAACATTTTTAGATTTCTCTATCTAAAACTATCAGCAAAATTATACCTTGTGAAGGGGTTAACTTGATGAAGTTTGACGCACTTCTAACTGGAGTTAATCACTTGTTGGAACTCGCCACTGAGAGTTGAAAATTGACATTGCTGCCAGAAATAAGACGGCTAGTAGTGGTTTTACAGACATCATTGCTTGACGGAAAATGTGAGACAGACATTTAGAAGAATCCGCTCGTCTCCAAATATGTGGTGAACGATTCCGAAGAAGAAGAACGAGCGAAGGAATGCTGAATTGCCACCACGTCACTGCTATCAATCAGCTGCCTTGATTCAATTGGCCGCAAAAAAGGAATTTGTATTGAATGATTAAGATGAACGATTTAGAAAAACGATACCAGCAGTATTTACAGCCATCCCAAGCCCTTATCGCTGACATAGCCAGGCTTGAAGGAGACATACTTATTTTAGGGGTAGGGGGCAAAATGGGGCCGGCGCTTGCCCTGTTAGCAAGGCAGGCGGTGGATCAGTCAGGAATAAAAAAGCGGATTATTGGTGTCTCCCGTTTTTCTGAACCAGGTCTTCAGGCCAGGCTGCATCAAAATGGTATTGAAACAATTACAGCTGATTTGCTCGATGAAGACCAGCTACAGGCGCTTCCGGAGGCGCCTAATGTCCTCTACCTCGCTGGAACAAAGTTTGGCACCACAGGGAATGAATCTTTTACCTGGGCCATGAATACCTACCTGCCCGGACGAGTAGCAGAGAAGTTCAAAAATTCCCGCATTGTCGTTTTCTCCACAGGAAATGTCTATCCGTTCGTCCCCGTAGTAAGTGGCGGGGCTACCGAATCGCTGCCACCGGAGCCCATTGGCGAGTATGGCCAGTCATGCCTGGGCCGTGAACGCATTTTCCAATACTTCGCCACCAAAAGCAACACACCCATTTTAATCTACCGGCTGAACTATGCCAACGACGTCTCGTATGGCGTGTTGCTGGAAATAGCCAAATCCGTGAAGGAGAGCAAACCGATTGACCTGGCCATGGGCACGGTAACCGTGATTTGGCAGGGCGATGCCAACGAAATAGCTTTACGAGCGCTTCACCATTGTGCTACACCAGCCAAGATATTGAATGTCACCGGACCCGAAATTGTTTCAGTCCGATGGCTGGCTGAAGAATTTGGAGAAATACTGGGCATAGCGCCTCAGTTTATCAACGAAGAGCAATCCACCTCATTATTATCGAATGCAGCCGAGTCCTTTCGTCTTTTTGGCTACCCCAAAGTGAGCTTGAAACAAATGATGGAGGCTATCCTTGAATGGTACGTTGAGGGGGGTGAAATTTTAAATAAGCCCACTCACTTTTCAGAAAGAAAAGGAAAATTCTAAGCCCATGCCTAAACATATACAACTCGATTCCTCTGTGGCGAATTTATTAAACAAGGGGACGGTTATTCCGGCCCATCCACTGGCGCTCACATCAGCATTGCATTTGGATGAAGCCAGGCAGCGACAGCTCACCCGTTATTATATAGGCAGTGGAGCAGGAGGGGTGGCAGTAGGCGTTCACACCACGCAGTTCGAAATCCGTAAACCAGAAATCAATTTGTTGGAGCCGGTACTCAAAATGACTGCTGATGAAATTGCAATAGCGCAATTGGCACGTCCTTTTATTAAAGTAGCGGGTATTTGCGGGCCGGTGGAGCAAGCGCTTAAAGAAGCTGAGTTAGCACGGAAGTACGGCTACCACCTTGGCTTGCTCAGCAATGGTGGGTTGAACAATTACACAGAAGCTGAACTCATCAAGCGCACAGAGGCGGTCGCTGAAATAATTCCGGTTTTTGGTTTTTATCTCCAGCCTGCCGTGGGAGGTCGCTATTTGAGCTATGATTTCTGGAGGGACTTCGCCGAAATCCCCAATGTGCAAGCAATCAAGGTCGCCGCCTTCAACCGGTACCAGACGCTGGACGTGGTCAGGGCGGTGTGTCACTCCAGCAGAAGAAAGGAAATCGCACTCTACACGGGCAATGACGACAACATCGTTGCCGACTTGCTCACACCTTACCAATTCATGGTGAATGGAGACAAGGTTGAAAAAACGTTTGTTGGTGGGCTGTTAGGGCATTGGGCTGTTTGGACGAAGCAAGCAGTTGAGCTGTTCAATGAAATAAAGGTGTGTGTCGCAAATGATTATGCAGGTGTAGAAACATTGCTGGCAAAAGGGGTGGAGGTAACTGATATGAATGCCGTTATTTTTGATGCCAGGAACGCTTTCAAGGGATGTATTCCTGGCATTCATGAAGTACTGCGCAGGCAGGGCCTTTTACCAGGAGGGTTTTGTCTAAATGCAGAGGAAGTGCTTTCGGGCGGGCAGGCTGAAGAGATTGATCGGATTTGTGAAAGTTACAGGCATTTGACTGATGATGAATTTGTGCAGGCATTTCTGCAAAGCAGGACTGTTAAATAATTCTCAATAGTTCTCCCAAACCGGTTTAAAACCCGGGTTTAATAAGTGGGCTAGCCAAATTCAGGGCCGCAGATGCAGTAGTAATGCCCGGTAATGCCTGGGAAATGATTCTCGCCCTTGTACATTCTCACAAAGTGCCTTTGTTTGGTGAATCCCAGCGATTTTAACGAAGCAATCAAAGCTTGCTTGTCTTGCAACACATCTACCACCACGGGTTTTTGGATCAGCACCCCGACCGATTTTGCAATGAGGGCCTGAGCGTCCTCAATAGTTGAGGCAGAAACCGGCCCCACATGATGGTATTTACTGCCATCTCTTCCCAGCACAAACCCGGTCACCCGATTGTTATGCCTTACCATCCATGCCTTACCTGGATATTCCTTTACAAGTGAGGTAATGAGCTGCTCTCTTTTTGTGCCGAAAACAGCAGCATCAAAAGCAACAATCTCTTTGATATTCTCGGGCTTCACTGGCTCTGGTTCTATGCCGCTGTTGTCGAATGACGCAAAATTAGCCAACGATACATTCACCATTCTGTCGATAAGGTACTCGTCTTTGAAGTCAAACCGTCGATACACCCGCTGCCCATCGGGAGTAGCATCCAGTTTGATCGATATGTCGCTTGTGTTCTTGAAAACATGGTCGAGCAAAGCTTTGCTTACCCCCTGGCCACGGTACGATTTATCGACCAGCACCATACCAATCCACGCTAGCTGGCGTGAATAGTTGATAGCCGTGGTGGTGCCAATAACTTTTGAATCATGGTCTGCCAGCACACAAGTGCCTTCACTCTCCGTAATAAGCAGTGCCCAATCGTTTTCTGTTTGGTTCCAGCCTTCAGCAGTTGATAAGTTCATTGCTGCACTGATATCGTTCAATTTCAGCGGCCGCAATATGAAATCACTTTTACTCATATCAGGCTTCTTCGACAAAGCTCATGTCTTTCTTAAAGGTTTCTTCCAGATAGTAAAGTGCGATCATGCCTGCTAAATAAGTGAGAACTCCGGTAACCAGGGCACTGTTAATGGTTCCGATATAGCCTTTCATTACCAGGAAAATAGAGGTGAGTGGAATGATCGTTCCCCTCACAAAGTTAGGGGCGGTGGTAGCCACGGTTGCACGCAGATTGGAGCCAAACAGCTCGGCTGCCACAGTGATGAAAAGTGTCCAATAGCCGCTGAAAAAGCCCAGGCAACCACATAGCAGGTAGAACAGAGTTGTGCTTGAGAAAGGTGCTAATAGGAGGATAACTGTCAGAAAAAATGAGCCCAGCATGAACGAAAAAATCACCTGTCTTCTGTTTTGTAAATATTGACTGAGAAAACCACTTGCCAGATTGCCCGCCACCTGTGCCGCAAACGCAAAAAGCACTGCCTGTCCCGCATCAATTGGTTGGCCAAGGCGCATCGCTCTGCCAATTTCAGGAGAGAAGGTAATCAGGATGCCGACCACAAACCATATAGGCATGCCAACAACAATGCTGGTCATATATTTTAAGAATCTCGCTTTATTATTGAACAGCATACGTATGTCTCCCCGCCTGACGTTTTGCTGTTTTAATTGCAGGAAGATACCAGATTCAAAAACTTTTAATCTTAATGCCATGAGCAACAGCCCAAGTCCACCTCCGATAAAATAGGAAACTCGCCACTCAAAAAACTGGACAATCAAAAAGGCAAGCAATGCGCCAAAAACGCCCATAGTAGCTACTAATGTCGTTCCATAACCCCGAATATTCTTAGGGAGGATTTCTACGACCAAAGTAATTCCCACTCCCAATTCGCCGGCAAGACCGAATCCTGCAATAAACCTTAGCACGGCATACTGCTCAATAGTTGTCACCAGCCCATTTCCAATATTGGCAATCGAATAAATTAAAATGGACCCGAACAGAACAGACAACCTTCCTTTTTTGTCGCCAAGCACACCCCAAAACAACCCGCCAATGAGCATCCCCACCATCTGCAGGTTCAGCAGTAGAATTCCATCACTCAACACCTGTTCATCTGTAAGACCAAGCGACTTTAAACTTGGCACCCTAACGATGCTAAACAAGAATAGATCATACATATCGACAAGGTACCCCAGTGCAGCCACCATTACGGGAATACTTTGAAGCTGCTGAACAGTAGTTTTAGTAGGTGAATCCTTCATTAGAATAAGTTTAAGTAGCTATAGGCGTTGGTAAAAATATGCAATTAAACCTTAACGATATTTAGCGAATATGCTCAAGTCTCAACTGATGTCAAATATATTTTCGGAACCAATAACGCATGGATCAAGCGGAAAACCTGAACGATAAAACTCAAAGGGAAAGTTATTCGATGCAGTAAATAGGCGGCAATAAAAAAGTAAAACTGGCTCAATGCGTCTCGCCCGGTCGGGCTTCTCCAGTCGGATAGGTTTGGACCTTTTGCTTTTTTATGCAAGCACAAAATAACCATGCCAAAAATCAATCCCCTCAGAAATACAGATTGATCCTAAAGCATGAGGAGGGAGTGCGTAAACGGTGAACATAGTCGAAAAAGGAAAAGCAGCCTTTTGAGCTGCTTTCTTACTGTAGCGGGGAGCAGGATTCACTGGCCGTCCGCCAACCGGCGGATCATTTGTCCGACTACTGGCGGAAGGAACCCTGCACTCTAATCATCTTGCCTGTAGTTGATTAAGTTCCAATTGAACTCTCTTCCTTTCGCCGACTTAAGTTGTCTCTCCCTGATCATCGCCTC
>TARA_R110002012_G_scaffold125433_1_pt1 | contig 18236 bp, 13 predicted proteins | sample TARA_R110002012 | Tara Oceans TARA_R110002012 (sample SAMEA4396515) | marine metagenome | biome: Westerlies Biome; feature: [DCM] deep chlorophyll maximum layer (ENVO:01000326); material: water (ENVO:00002006), including particulate matter (ENVO:01000060) such as... | depth 40 m
TCTGAGAAGTCAAGAACCACGCAATCGTGAAGCATGAAAGCAACATTTGATTTTCTCCCTGAAAGTGTTTTTCGTATTTTGTTTATTCGGTCCATACAATTATCCGATGATGTGCTTTGGAGCAGATAGTTGAGAGCGTGAAAGTTATCACACTCAATCTTTCTTCCAAACGGTGTATTAATGTAACCGTCTTTGTAATACTTGTCAAGTATTTTTGTTCGATTATAGAAATTTTCAAGTTCTTCGTCATTTGACTGGGGATTGTATAACCAAGCGAAAAATCTGCGTTTTGCGTTCTCCCGATTTAAGCGGGTTGAGAACACATTTTCTATGTTAAACTGGTGTATATCGGTATCTGGTTGTTCCATGTTTGCTAGCGAAAATAAAGTTCTAATCTCCGCTGCGTTGAAATCAAGCTCAATGTAGAGGTCATTTTGCGGCAAAACGATCTTTCTATGTTCGGTTTTAAGGTTCATAACAGGGAAAGAGTTTGGAAAAGTAGATAATCTTCCAGTTATTGTCCCAAAAATGTTGTAATTAATAAAACTTTTGATCTTGGAGTGTCTCTTGTATAGTGCTTTCGCTTTTGGATCTTGAATGAACAAAAGATTGTGATTATCCCAATCTATTTGTAATTCTTGTTGCGAAATCTGGTTTATTGTCTCTAATGACTCCACAAGGTGGCTATAATTCTTCGGTTTTGGGTGATTTTCAACCACCCAGTCCGTAATTTCGTTCTTTAATTGATAAAAGTGCCGCAATACATGCCGAGGAACAAGGTTGTAAATGCAATTATCATCCAAGTTAACTTTCGATTGAACAATTGCTTTAACATGTGCTTGAAGCCGTCGCTGCCGAAAATCAAAACGATCAATAAGATGGCTAGGACAAGCCTCTCTAATATCTTTACCACCCATCCAGATTTCTGCGAATTCGACATCGTAGTCCTCCAAGTGTGGAGACCAAGACCAAGTGCGGTCAAGATTGCGAGGAAGCTCATCAAAATAAAAATTACCATTATAAAAAACTCCTTTACAATCTCTCTTGTCGTCAAGTGTTTGAAATGTCACTAATACCCTCCAGATGATCTGCGTCGTTGTACTATAGTTTGTTCTGCTTCCGTCTTTGAAAGCTTTTTCAAGGTATCGTCATAACCATACGGCTTTGACCATGTTTGAATTACAAATCTACTAGCAATATAACTTAAAGCCGATGATCTGTCAAGTGTTTTGTAATAATTTTTTGCTATTTTTTTAATTGATCTCAGTGACTGCTCTTTATACGGGGCTCCTTCCTCCGCGTTACGCAAATCAATGTAATGATCAAGGAACCATTCTTCGGGATATTGTTCATCTAATTTTTCAATTGTCAATGGCTCCCTTATAAGGTATTTAGTATAGCTTTTCTTACATGTAGCCCTATTGGTTCTATTAACCCTATTGCCTATGACAAAGTTGTTGTAATATTTATATAAGCTATTTCTTAATAATAATATATCATTTAATTCAGTTCTATTAAAAAACTCAGAAAAAATACCATCTAAGTTTCTAACTTTGTATGGCTGTAAAAATGGAGCAGCGGCAGGTGATGCAAGGTCAAAAACCAGAACCCAAGGAGTATCTTTTGAAACGGAGAAGCCTGAGTTCAATGCCAGCTTAAGATAATAATCAAAATCAGGATGATCAATAAACTGGTTTACTTTTTGTTGGTCATTGCCCTTATTTAAATTTGAAATAGAAATTGCTAACCCCGAATTAAACACAGACGATGCTGGGCTTCGGCACCATTTGGATTGTGTGTAAAAGCCGTCTTTAATCTCTGTTGAGATTATTTTTATAAAATGTTTGACATAATCATCAAACGATGTTATCTTGTCCAGACCTATTCTATTAGGTATTTCTTTCAAGTTATAATTTAGAAGAACATTTTCTATCATAACTCTGTAGTCATTATCGGGAGACATAAATGCTTGAGTCGGGTTGAATTCTACAAAATACTGGTTTGTTCTTGAGATCTTGTTATACTCGACAGCAACTGTCATTCTTTGTTTCATGATGTTAAATGCTTCAGCAACAAAATTAATAACCAATTGCCCACTTCCTATTGCTACTAAGTTTTCTTCTTTTGGTGTAACAGGATAATCTTGGTTATCAATTGTTCCATAGTATTGTCTTTCAAAAAAAGTTAAATCCTTTATTTCGTTATCTCCAGCATTTGGCTGAGTATAAGCGTCAACTTCAAACTTGGCCCTGTAATACCAAGTTCGTCTTGATGAGCCATCATCATTATTTCCACTAAATTTTCGTGACATTAATTTGCTCCACCAAAGTAGTCTGGATTCTCAGAGAATGTTTGTGCTTGGCCAACGTTTCTAAATACTCCAATGATGTTGTCAACGGAGTCTGATCCTTGGGTTGTGTCAATGATTGAGATTGTTCCATCATCGTTTTCTAGAGTTTTGTATGTAATAACTTTACTACCATAAGTAAGTTGACCAGTTTGTCCACCGGTGCTAGCTTTGTTTAACAACTCTAGTCTCTCCACATTGGTTCCGAAGCCCCCAAGGGCTGCATCACTTGTTAATTCATCACCAGCAGATGGTCGATTTACAATAGCCAGCGCTGAGTCGATAGATTGTTCAGTTACAGATGATCGACTACGTGTAGATCTATCCGCTGCTAAAATTGATACTTCATTTGCTAAATCAACCAACACATTGCAGTCATCTCTTCTTGTTAGATAAGTTGGGTCTGTTATTTTTGTTTGTTCTGGAAGGTTAGTTCTTCTTATTTCATAGCCCGGTAATTTAGATGAGGTCCATCTACCTGAAATTTCATTTTCTAGCTTTAGAGACCCAACTTTACCAAAAATGTTGTGACTTACTTTTGTAATCGCGTAATAACCATCAAGCCCTAATTGTTCAAAAAGATTTTCTGGTTGGCCTCGAATAGGAATGGTGGGCTGGCTTGCGCCGCTATACATTGTTATCGAATAAAAATTACCCGGATACAATCTCAACAATGGAACCTCAAGCTTAACGGTTGTATCGAAGACAGATGCTAAAATTGAGATTCCGCTAGTTGAATTTCTAAAGTATCTGGATTCTCTTAGGCCGGTTTGATCTGTTCTTGAGAACGAGAATGTTTCCTCACCAAGAACATTTCCGTTATTTATCTGAAATTCAGTTACCATTCTGCTTGAAACAGCACGCCCAACGGAATCAGAACCCTGAACATAAATTACGCAATAATTTGAATAATTATTAATGTCATTTGAAAATTCATTTTTTATTAGCGGAAAAGAAGCGGCATCTCTATCTGAAATAAATGCGACTGACTTGGTGCTATTGGTTGAAGCAACATCATCTATTGTGCTACCATAAAAATTTTGAACCCTGTCCGTGTGAGCACCGCCAACAGAATCTCTTGTACCAGTAAAAAAAGATGTTCTAACAAGCAATCTTTGCGCTTCAGTAGTTTTAAAACAAACTTCGTTTAATAAGTTTGTTGCTATTCTCTCAAAGATGTCTCTAATAAAAGACAGACAAGGATAAATGAAAAGTTCTTTTTGTACTATTGTTTCTTCATACCACTCTCTAAAAAAGTCCACTGAAATTGGTGTATGACCAATGTTAATGTTCTGAACCCCATCTGCTTTTTGAAAATTAAAAGAACCTAGAATAAATTTTAACTCTTGCTTAAGCTTTGGTTTTGAAGTTGTTAATCCTGCACCAGAAGTCGTAGATGGTTCATAAAGATCGGCATGCTCAAGTATCACATCAAGAAGATCCGCCAAATAAAAGAAATAAATTGTTTCAGTATTATCTACTAATTGATTTACATTTTGTTGAGAGGCGGTCGCAGCACTGTTGGCAATTGTGGTACCAGTCCCCTGATTTATCAAGGGCGTTTTTGTAACAATGAATTGCTTTACTTTTTCAAGTCCTAGGCTTTTTCCTTCAAGCAAATCTGACTTTAATTGGTCAGCACCAATTCCGTAGATACCTAAGCCTAATTTTTGACCCTGATTTGGTACATTGCCTCTATTGTTGAGTGCCTCCAAGATATCCTTAGAAACATCCTCAACATCGGCTGCTGATGCCGCGTTTATCTCAGTTATTATCTTTGAAAGTTCTGCTTGTGAGCAGCCTTTATCCAATGCCTTCTTTATAAGTAATTCTCTACCCGCTCTTCTACGTTTTACCTCTTTGCTTCCTAATGCATCAGTCTGAGGTGTTGTGAGAAGAGATTGCACATAACCTCTATAATTAATTTTTAAAGTATAGAAATCCTCTTCACCATCTCTAGAGAACTCGTGATCAACAATCGATAAATCTAATACATTTGTATTTTGATTATACCACTCTTTTAATTCTTTGTGATTCTTCGGCTGTGCGGTGTTTCCTTGGGGATCTCCAATTCTAGCACGATAACTTAATCGCAATCTGTTATAATTTGGTGAAAATTGTGATTTAAAAGCTTTACCATAGCCTTCTGCGTCTTTGTCATACAGAGGAAATAGTATAAGATCGAAAATGTTGAACTTAATGTCTTCAATACCTTCTACATCATAATTCCAAGTATCTATAAAAGTTGACAACTCTGGTGCCTTAAAGGTTACGGTTACATCAACATCGTTTCTAGCAGTAGATGGATTTGTACCCTCATAATTTATGCTAAAATCAAATTCTAATTTATCTGTTAAGTCAGATGGTGCCTTTACGGTTGATTCGACGGTATCTGTATTTGAAACTTGAGTGCCTTCTTCGGGTTTAACATCTGCGATTGATTCTCCTGAAACGGCACGAGCACGATCCGCATCTGAGACGACGACTGTTGTTGCCGCTGTGTCTTCTTGTTCAGAAACATCTATAATTGGTAATTCCAAAAGGGCTGTATCATCATTAGGATTTTTCTTAATGAATGAGAGCCTTAAATCAACTACTGTTTTTTTAAGGTATCCAAAATCTGATTGAGATAAACTCGTGCAATTTCTGGTGGTATCTTGCACCGCTGTTAAATTATTTATGAAATGCGATGGAGGATCGCACATAAACTTTAAAATTTTTCCATCGTAAGGCAAAGAAGCAACGGGTTTGTTGACAGCTGGTTTTACAAAACTTATTTGGTCATCATAAAATTTATCTAACTCCGGCATCATACTTAAAAGGATGCATTGTTTTGCTACTGCGTCTGAAATCTGATCTGCTTGTTGTTGTTGTGCTTGGCTCGCTGCTGGTGTCGTTGTTCCTTGTAAAGCTTGCTTTAAAGCGGCAGCAACACCAGAGGCATTTTTTGTTTGTGATTCGGCATTTCCTTGAGTAAATTGAAGGTCATCAGCAACTTTATCTTCAGCAGTTTTTTTATAAATTGCTTCAACCTCTTGTAGGTTATCAAAGATTATTTTTTCTCTACTTACAAAACCCGCTTGGCGACTCTCTGCGATTAGCGTAATTACAAGCTTGTCTCTTGCTCTAATACCCTCGTTTGTTCCAGCGCCCAAACCAAGAAAGCCTTGATCAACAAAAGGCTCATTAAACACTTCTTGTAACTCTTGAACGGTTATAAAATCTCCAAGGATTTCGCCTCCGATTTCAAGTTTTGAAGCAATGGAAGCAACATCTGAAGAAAAATCCTCGGGTCCTTGGCCAAGTTTTGAATAAACAAGTTTAGCAACCTCAAGATCACTATTGTCAAAATTTTTAGCTAGGGCTAATAATTCAGATGGAGTAACGCTCTCATTTTTGTCTAGTTTATCTTTTACATTTCTTCCGCTTAAGCTCATAACAAATCCTATAATGTATTAAATAGATAAGCAGGTGGGATGTAAACAACATCACCAACCTCATAGTGTGCGTCTGTTGGCTTCTGATTAAAGTAACCGATTATCCACCAATAGTCTTTTGTATTGTAAAAGCGGTTTGACAAGCGAATTAGTTTATCATTTTTTTGCCAAATGTGCTCAGTGCTTGGAATCGTAGATGTATCTATTTCACTGAAATATTTGGTTCTAAATTGCTTGATAGATAATACGCCCCTATCTTTGAGCATTTGCTTATACAGTCTTGTATTGTTAATTGAAATTAATGAGTCATTGTAAATTGGCATTCTTTATCCCTCCGATTATGGCTTGTTTTTTGGATCATCATAGCTTATACCAAATGGCCACTTGATCGAATCAGATTCAGCAAAGAAAGAATCCTCTTTACTTACTACATTGTTTACAATCATTTTTCCATAACCACTATCTAAAGTTTCAATCGAGAAAGACAACGAGAATGCTTTTGGTATAAACGAAACACCGTATTCATAATAGCCGAGCTCTTCATCTACCTCTAGATCTGCGCTTTGTACTACTACTTTTAGTCCATTATTAATTGTGTCTGCTAATGTATAAGTTGAAAATTTTCCAGAAGAAGATGGGCTTTTGATTAAGTTGGACATTAAAAAACAACTAACTGTTTCAACCGGAACGTCGCCACTACTCAGAGCAACCAACCTATACAAATAAGATAGTTTGAGACAATTTTTCATAGCCTGTTTTAGTGAGTTTGATACAACGTTTATTTTAAAATCTATTGAAATTTTGTGGCCCGGATCAAAAACAGGAACTGCAACAGCCGCTCCAGCAACAGCAGGGGTTGTAACCATTTGTTCTTTTGAGTAATTAAATGATTCCAAAAAGCAATCAAACTTTATTAGAGAACCCTCCAAGGTCGATGCACCTAGAAGTTCTGGCTTGTTTGGACTAATTGACAAAGAAATTGATTTATTGTCTGAATAGGTTTGCACTGTTGTGTCAACATTTTTATTCATGTCTCCAATAAACTGATTAACAACAGTTCGGCCATTGACCGACTTCCATCCTACCCCGCCATTAAATCCTGGTATATTGAAAGGAAAGCCCTTTGTGTCTCCTGTAGTAAGAGAAGAAAATTTATAAAGCCGTAGTTTGCTATCGTAGATCATTGGTTCATAAAATTTATAGAAAAAACCAGCAGATGGTGATTGTCCTTGTCCAGCTAAAATGTTTTCGTAAGAGTATTCTTTTCTGGCTGAGTCTTGAAATTTGTAATTTGGAACCATAATATCCATTTTGATTGTATAAGATTTAAAATAAGTTTGCCCATCATACTCGAAAACACCCATTTCTAAATCAGGGTCCATGCTTATGTTTCCGACAGAGATTCTGAGGCCATATTTCCTGATGTTTCTAAAAGTATAACTAAATGTTTCACTATTAAAATTCTCCCAATAGCGACCGTTATTTATCAAATTTGAAAACAACATGTATGATCTTGGGTTCCTTTGTTTTAAAGGGTCTCCTTCATTTTCTTTTCTCAAAAAAGGATAAGTTAAAATTCTTTCAAGTTCAGAAAACTTAGCCATGTTTGAAATTGCTTCATTAACTGAATGAGCAACAACATTAAATGATAAAGAATAAGTTATTGCTATATTGTCTAAGTAATCGGGTCTATAAATTGATTTTTTTGATTCCTCTATGTCTCTTGAGATACCAAAAGACATTTTAAAACCTTCGATAAAAGCCTTAAAGGTTACAACTCTTTTTGATTCTTCGTTGGTTTCCCGAAGATAATAATCGCTGGCAAAGCACAAGATTGCGTTTTTATTAACCGCATAGGCTTCAGATCCATCTACTCCATGGTGTCTAGCAATTCTTTCATTTGTTGGAGTGTTGCCAAAATCCTGTATTTTTATACCATTATAAGGATAAGGCTTGACTCCCTTGTTCCAGAAAGTCATTTACTATCCTCCACCGACCTTAGACATCTCGGTTCTTACCATTTTCCTGACTTCTCTGCCGTCAATGTATACATGAACAATTGGAGCAGGAACTTTGATCTCAGGTATTTTAACATCGACCGAAATGTTTTCAGATGTAAAGCTTTTTAAAACTCCACCCTTAGCAGATACCATGGATGTTTTTCCACCATCTGTGGTTACGGCAAGGAATCCATCATCGCCTGACAACGAATCAATAACACTTAAGCCTGCAACTACAGCAGATAATCCGGAGCCCATTTTTATAAGCCCGTCACCCATCATGTCAAAGCCAACGCCGATTGCCATTGCAGAAAGAGCGATTAGGCCCAATACCGGAACAGCCATTCCTAACATTGGCATGGCCATACCGAGGGCAAGCGCTCCAGTTAAGACACCTGCTCCAAATACAGAAAAGGCATAACCAACCGCCAAGAGACCTACAGCTAATTGAGGTAGTATGTCAACATTAGTAATTAATAAAGCAGTCATCTCTTTCATAGCAGAAATTAAGAAACCTAGAGTTGCTGCTAATAACGAGAATGCCAGAATAGCACCGATTGCTTTTGTTGGAACTGACGCAAATGCTCTACCGAGTAAAGTAATACCAACTGCCATAAAATGGAATACGGCGGCAAAGACTGGATTGATTACCATGCTCAAGATGCCATACAAAGCGGTAAAAAGAAGAGTGAATGCTATCATCCTCGTGCTAGCAAATTTTGCAGATAGCCCAAGCATGGTCATGCCTGCGGACAATAGACTTAAAATCGCACCGAAGTTTGCTGCGACATTGACCGCAATCAAAGAGGTGGCTAGAATTCCCAACGCTGGTACTAAAAGACCACCTGTTAAATCATTAAGTTCAAAAAAACCTCTAAGCAAAAACCCAACACCTTGAAAGACAAGACCCAACAATTCAACAACTGGCTCAAGAGCCAAGCCAAGACCCATAACGGCAATCATGAATTGTTCTTGAATTGGAACCATTTTTGCTGTTAAGTCAGCGAGTTGATCTTGCCTCATCGCAGAGGCTTGCATCTCGGTGTTGTACTTCGCTAATTCTGCTGGGTTTCTAGCAATGTTTAATAATCGTTCTGCTTCGGCTGCATCTTTTGCACCGATTGTTTGAGCGACATACATTTGTGTGTATCGATCAAGGTTCTTAAAGCCGCCTGTTGACATCTGTATTTCTTGTGCCAATCTGGATAACCTTTGATCCGTCTCCAAGTTCAACATTTCAATAGTGCTAAGATTAGTACCCAAAACCGCATTAAGTCTCCCAGTGGCATCTGCCGCTGTGTCAAAAGCATCAAAATTCTGGGCAATACCAACTAAAGATCCAATTTCTATACCTGTGGCTTTTGCTTGTGCTTGCAAATTTTTAAATACAGTAGTTGTCCTATCTCCAAACCCAATTAGATAACCATTAACAGCCTCAAAGTCAGAGAGCATCTTGCTGGTTGCTATACCAATGCCGGTTCCTGCCAGCGCTAACTCTCTTGTCAGATCTGCTGATGCTATTGCTGACATTCCCATGGCTCTCGTAAAGAAGTCCATAGTTCCAGCAGAGACATCAGCAGCCACTCCAGTCTTTGCAAGTAGTGCAGCAGTCTCGCCAAGTCTAGCATTGGTCTCAGTTGCTGTTGGATTAAAGGCAGAGAAATTACCTACCAAGGATCCCATAGCTTCTCCGGCATCATCAATGCTTACACCAGATAATAAACCGGCCTGACCGATATCTGTCATCACGCCTTTAAAATCACCAGCGAGACCAGTTGTTCTTTGGAATTTAGAATTGGCGGTATCTAGTGCTAAAGCAACCGCGACCACAGACTCAGCCATGAAGGATAAAGCGGTAGCAGCAATATTGGCAACATTAAATGTTCTCATAAGAGAGCCGTTTATTATATCAGCAGCCATGCCTGATTGTGAAAGGTTATCAGCCATCAGAAGAAATTTACCTGCTGCGGTTTCACCAAAATTACTTGCCATTCCGAGCTTACTAGCAATGCCCCCAACAAATTTATCTGTTTCTTGACTCGCTTCTTTAATTAATTCTTGTTGGGCTCTTTGTTCTGCTATATCTGTTAAAAGTGTCGCTCTAGCATCTTCTGCATTTAAAGCAAGACGAAGCTGTTGTTCAGTTAGATTTAAGGTTTCCGCCATTATACTCCGATCTTCATCTGAGAGCTTTCTAAGGTCCTCCATTCCATCTATTCTTTGAGATAAAAGAGTTAATTCTCTTTCTCTTAGTTCAGCAGCAATACGTGTTTGTTCTGATATGTCTCCAACTATCCTAGCATCTTGTAGGCGGAGTTCTAGAAGCTCTTTTTGTTTGGCGATTACAGTATCAAGTTTCTCAATCGCCGCAGCCAGTTCCGCTTCTGATGGTATGTCACCTTCGGCCATTTATTAATCCTCGTCAGAGAACGGCCATTTGATGCCGGTCTTGGATTCAAAGTTTTGAACCGCTTGTTGGAGGAGACCCCTCTCTTTGTTTGTCATCGGATGATCTTTGCCAAACTGAGCGTAAGCCTCAAGATAATCTTTCTCACGAAGCAAAGCGTCGGCATAAGCCTTTACATCTTCAACTTCGCCTCGAATAACAAAGTTAAGCTTGTTTTCCTCTTCTTCTTCTTCTTTCAGAGACATGTTTAAAGAGAAGTCCTTTCCAAACATTTGCTGGAGAAGTGATTTTGACCATGAGCCAATCATTCTCAACCAACTTTCGTTTAGTTGGTTCTTTTTTGTTAAATCTATTACAATCATAGCGGTGTCCTCTTTATAATTAGATCATAAACAAAAATGCTCTCGAAAGAGCATTATCGTTTGGATTTTTTCATTGCTTTATCATGTTCCTCTTTTTCTTTCTCGTATTCTTTTATAGTACGGTCCAGCCACCATTTACGGAGACCGACGGGAAGATTGTAGAGTTCGATTAGAGACCACGAGCCATAATGCTTAAGAACAAAGAATTGCTCATAAACATTAGCCATGTACTCATCGGTTAGGCCAAAAAAAGTCTGCCCCGAAAGGCACCTCCAATTCTTGCTCGTAATTACAAGAAGGACACGTGAAGTCTTCAGAGATTTTAATGTCAGGAGAGCATTGCTTATAAGCTCCTCTGAGAAAGATAGAATCTTGTGCTGGTATTTTGTTGGCGACATGATTTACAACTTTCATATCAGTATAGCCATTAACCGAGACAATAAACTTTTTTAATTGGTCTGACACATTCTGTTCAGCAACATTGTTCTTAGAAAGTTTTTGAGATTTCTTGATAATTTCAAGCTCGTCTTGTCCCTTGAGTAGCCTAAATTCTACAACAAAATCTGTTACTGGGAGTTTTACTTTGAAAGTTCCGGCGGCAGTTTCAGTTATGCCATAGTCTTCTTTATTCTCGCCCTCAAAAATGGTTGCTTGATTTAAATCAAAATCATAAGAAGACACCTCCATACAATTTGGACATGTGACCTTCGTGCTATAGATGTTGCCATAGGCAGAACTCCTAGCGGCAATAAGAATTGCATTACGATCACCAACCAAAAGCTCTCTGGCTGTAATGTTCTTGTTGCAAATAACTGATTCGATCAGCCTTTCAATAGCGAGACCTTTCTTAAGCAAAGAACGAGAAGAAAGAATGTCTTCTTCTTTGGCGGTCATGTATTTGATCTCAATCGTTTCTTGATTGTGGAGTGGGTGACTTTGCGGGTAGCCCTTTCCCTTGGAGGGAAGCTCTACATGTTCAGTTGGGGATACAAAATCTAATGGATTTGGCATTGCCGCTACGGGTTCTGAGCCTGCATCACCATGGGCTCCAAACCTTTCTTCATTATTTCTACTCAATTTTCACCTCTCTGTTTAATTTGAGAATTGTTGGTATTTATTTGTTACCACGGGGCCTATCACGTCTTCATTGAGTTCAGCCCAATCATACTTTATGTCTAATGTGCATTCAACAAATTCATCTGAACCGTAATCCAAGTCGCCCCACGAAATGTTTGTTATAATTGGGTTTATAAGATCCCATTGTTCTATCACTCCTGCATCTATTGCAAGATCATTATCTCTCCTAGCACCAAAATCTATTTGTTGAATTCTTAATACTCTATTAATAGACTCAGGGCTTTCTGGGCTATAATTCGTTGAGCCGTATAGACCCTCTCCAAATGAGTTTGCGATTGTTGATGCTTTCTCGGGAGTTGTCAGGGGGCTTTCTGCTGCTCCACGGATTGGTCTTCTACCAAGGCCATGCTCTGCGGTAGTTGGTGGAGCATAGCCTGAAAACTTTAACATGTCATAAAGCAGTTGTGATGTATCAAATTCCTTTCCCGTCCCATTCATATCCACAAAGACAATCTGTATTGGTTGCCACCTTACAAGTCCCGGATAATTAAAATAATGATTCATCAATTTGTATTCTTTTGTTTGAACCTCTACAGATGGTTTAGTCACACTTTTTACATTAGGAAGAGAAAGTCCCGTTCCAAACGAAACGATGAAACGGGATTTTGTTTTTGGATGAAGATTTGGATTAGTCCAGAAAGACATTTTTAGTTATCATAAAAAGTTTTGTTATCGGGGATTGTTCCAAGTTGATTTGTTAAGCCGGTTTGTGCTCCATCAGCAGCGGTGCCGATTTCACAAACAGCCCAGTCATATCTAAGCTCAATTTCAATCTCTGTAAGATCATCATTTTCGTAATCTAGTTCACCAAAGTTAACTGCTTTGATAAATGGGTTCTTAAGAGTCCACGCCTCTGTTACATCACCCTCTGCGTCTATCTGTTCGATCAACAAGTAGCCAACTGCTGCAACTGACTTGCCTTTAGACATTGAAGACAAATCCGCTGAATTGCCGGGGATCTGGTAACCAGAGGCAACAACTAGAGCATTTGTTTGAGCAACAGCTCCGGGCGATACTGGGTCTACAAGTGTCATTGAAATTGTATCCCACTCGACACGTCCGGGAAAATAAAAGTTGTGATTGAGGTAAGAATGCTTTGACTCTGTAATGGTGTAAGATGGTTTTCCAACCTTCTTAGCAAACCAAACAATTTCAGAACCATTTAAACCTCGAAATGTGATTTGAAATCTAAATCCTCTTTTGGGATCTTTAGATTGAGCGTTGTAATTTTCAGACCAAAAAGCCATTGCATTAATCTCCTATTATAATAATTATGCCGTTATACAAATTCCGCACCAGTATTAGTAACAATTAAGTCCACAACGATGTATTCAATTGCTCTGGTTGGTTTGATGAAGACCTTAGCGTAGAGAATGTTTCTATCAATGAGGTCCGCTGTTGTTGTTGTCTCGTCAAGAACAACTTTATATTCAGTCACACCGAAGTTTGCTTTAACCTCAGAGAGAACTTGGTCTGCTTGAGTCTTGAAAGATAACCACGTTGCGGTAACGTTTGGCTCAAAGAGAAGCGATCTTGAGATCCTTGAAAGCTCGCCTTTGAGATAAATAAGCAATCTTCTAACATTAATTCTATCAAGAGCAGAGGGTGTTGCTTGAAGTGTCTTTTGTCCAAAGACCACAATACCTTCGCCGGGGAATGAAGCGATTGGGTTAATGTTGATTTGATACAATTTGTCTCGCTCTTTTGCAGTAAGTGTTCCGTCAACATTCACAACTCTTGGTCCGCCAACTCCACCGAGTGGGCTAAGTCCACCGCGAGTAAAACCAGCAGGAGCAAACCATAAATCTGATTGTCTGTCAGAACTTGCAAAAGCGCCAACGGCAGCCACAGATGGGGGAGCCCAAAGTTTACCAGAGTCAACGCCTGTGTTTGCTTGAATTTGAACCCATGGATAAAACGCACAAGCATAACTTGTATTTAATTTTCTACCTCTTGCATTTGAGATGGTGCTTGTAACCGAACCAACGGCTTTTGATTGCCCTTCTGTTATTGGGCTATAGCCACTCTCAAGATCAATAATGCCAAGTAAATCTTTTCTATCTTCGCACATTGAGATTACTTTATCGGTAACCTTTGTGTTTGTTAAGCCCGGAATAGTAAGACTATTCGCTATTACTTGCTCAGAGTTTCTAATTGAATCAACTGCTTTAAAAATTGAGTAAAGCAAGAAGCTGTTTGTTGATGTGTCTCCAGACTCAATCGAAGAGTTTCTGAATGGTTCTTTCTCAGTTATGTCGAGACCATCAAATCCACCCCAAATTGGCATGACAAATTGTTGGATACCCAAAGTGGTAATAAGATTAGCAGCGCCATTTGTTGCAGTTCTGGAAGTACCAGCAACACGTGATCCCGCTGTATAAGTAACTGTCCTTGTTGTAGCGTTTACAACCAAATCATCCATTGAGAAAACACATGAGTACTCATAACCAGTAGATGGGCTTGGTTCGTAATTGTTTGGACCAACAGGAAGTCTTCTAACATAATCAACATAGCCATCATCAACAAGTGAATTTGATGAAGCCTGCATTGGTCTAACGCCGTAGTAAACTTCAAATTCATCTACGGGATTGCCCTCGCTTCCGGCGCCTCGAAGAGCAACTTTTGGAAACCTAAAAGAGGCAGTAAAAAGAGTTGGAAGGTGAACAAATTCATTTCTAGTTCTATCTGATGGAATCGCAGGGTTAACATTAGTAATGAATGCATCTGCGAAATTAGCAGCAGAACCAGATGTAATTGATCCAAAATCTTGTGCAGCAGAAGAACCAGAAATTAATGTAAAGCCCCTAGGTCTAATTGGGCCTAAAAATCCAAACGGGATTAGCCCTTGGGCGGCAGCAGATTCAACTAGGCCACTTACTTCAACACGGAAGTAGTTTGATAGATTTGGCTCAGAACCAATACTATTGTATTTCTTTTCTGACTCTGACCATGTTACTCTTGTATCACCTATTCTTTTAACGATGTAGTTATCAGAATTTGGATTCATGTCAACGCTTCTAAATTCTTCTAGAAGGTTTCCTGCCAAATCCATCACTTCAACATTGAAAGTTGTATAATTATTAAGTGAGGTATCAACTGGTAGTGTTATGTTACTAATACCAATAAGAGTTTGTTTTTGCAAACTATCACCGCCATGTAACGAAACAAAACGGAAGAGTTTTTGGTTTGAAGTTGCTGGGTCAAAACTAGCAGCAGCACCTTGATCTTGAGCAATAACCCAACCTGATTGTGCTGGTTGGTGTGCTTCTTGATGTTCGAAGTAATCAACTGAACTGCTTTGCAGCGGAAGAAGTATACCTAGTGTGTCACCAGCAACGGTGCCATTAGATAAAGAATCCTCAGCAAACCTATCAAAGGTTTCTCCAAGCCAATATGTTTTTTGACTTGCTGAAGCGATAAGGTCTACGTTTGTTAAAACAGGATTTGTATTAAATTGGCTTCTAATGTATTTCGAATTATCGTCTCTGTCAAAGTTAAAAGAAATAACTTCTTGAAGATTTCTGCCTGTATCGTAAATAGCAGCCTTAAATTCTCTGCTTGGTCCTTGTGATCTGATAAGAACACCAGCGGACGCAGTGTGGGTAGTATCACTAGCTTCACCGTAAGTACCAGATAGGGCCATGTAGCCAGTATTAACATAGAAAACAGCAGCAAGTGAACCAGTCACCGAGCCGTCTGTTGAGCCAGAATCTACCAAAAATAAACCGTAAGCAGCAGAGTTGGATGCGGGATCAACGTTTGCGCCTGCATTTGCCAAGGTCCAACCGGGCTTCTTAGTGAGACTAAGAGAAGTGCTATCATCACCAAGAAGTCTTACAAATGTAATCGGAGATGTTTCAGAGGCTAAATGAGCCTGTGCAGCGATACCAGCGTATTGTGGACCCTGAATGAATCCCGCTCTCCAAACGTCAGCATTTCCACCAGCTGAGCCGATTATTGGTGCGCCAAACACATCAACAAAATCTTCGTATGATCTGATTCTGATGGGCTGCATTGCTGGACCTTGCAAGGAACGTCCAATTAAAATAGGTCCTGCGGCGATGGACTCAGCAGGCAATACCGAGTTGTCAATCTCTCTGATCTCTACACCGGGAGACAAAAAATCAAATTTAGTAGCCATTAAAATATCTCCTATAATTTAATGTTATTCGTAGTAAATAGTTATTTAAATACTCAATAACCCAAACGTCATCTAATCAAACAAAATTCTTGTCGTCGCTTATATTTTTGACTAATCTTTCACCGACGAGCTTGACCTCAACAAAATTCTCTTTAGTTACGACGACAGGCTTGGGATTATTGACATCTGCACCATGCACATAACCTAGTACCTTTACATCAATTTTGGTAACGAAAAACCTTTCATCTTCTGCAAAATTGTTGGCATTATTTTCTTGACCAAAATCTTGTTGAATAAAGGCTTCATAACGATAGCCATTTTTTTGAAACACAAATGAATTAATTTGACCAGTGTTTGCAATGAACGGAATAAGTAGCTGATTCATTTGCTGTTGGTACTCAGCTCGAATGTTAATAGAGTAGGAAATGGAGACATAAACTGGTATGGGTAGATACACCTCTTCATAAACAAGTTTCTTTCTAGTTGTATAGCCATTGTTGTTCGCGCCAAGCGTATCTTTATTCAACTCGTTCTCCATGAACTCTGATGATTTAACTTGTTTTAATTTCCTGCCAACTAAATAAGAATTATTTTTATATCCTCGGGGACCCGTGGATGATAGTTGAGTATTGGCCTGATAAGATCCTTTAAATGAAGGATCCTTAGTTATGGACTCCCTATTTACTGTTATCAAGGGTAGCTTTAAGTGCCCACTTGCATCTCTTAAGGTTACATCATTTTTAATCTGAAAGGCTCTTTCTGATGATAACCAAGTGACCGGAACTTTTTTAAAGCCGCCATTAGAAGATACATGAAGATTTAAAACTTCATCAACATATTCATAAAAGCCAACATCTATGTTCTCTAAAGAAGAACCTTGTATGGCAGTGCCATCTGTTTCAACTGCCATCAAACAATCCTTCTCTTGCATTTATACACATCGCTGTTACCTCGAATCTGTGTTCAATTTGTCCGAATAATTGTTTCGGCTCTATTAATTTAACTATCTCGTAAAAATCATTTCCGTATCTAACAAAGTCACCTTCTCTAACAAAAAGATCTTGATCGTCTGCAAGTCTTCTTTTATGGAAGTTAATCGTTATTCCTTCTTTTTTGTCCATACCAATGTTATCAAGATAAGAGGTTTCAAGACCACCATACTCTACGAGAGCATACACTCTTACTGGGTGTAAGAAACTTTTTTCTATGGCCTCGCCGTATACTGGATGGAAGTTGGTTCGATCAATGTCGATTGGGAAATAGAGGACCTGTTGGCCAATAACTCTCTCGATGATCTCGTCGTTGACTTGTTTGACGAGGTTTCGCTCCTTCTCTCCAAGAAAGAGAGGAGGTGGTGGAGATGCTGGTTTTGACCATTTATTGTCCGCCATTCATTTACCCTCGTATCATGCGAACTTTCATTCGTTTCTTGCTTTCGTTTGTCTGTTGTTTTGGGAACTGCTCAAGAACGTTTTTGATAAAGATCTGTCCTCGACCGCTGCTTAAGGCATCATCGGCTGAACTATTGCTGTCGTATTCCGTCAGCCAAATCTCAAGTGCGGCGGCTGTTTTCTTTGAATAAACATCATCTTCAGCATCTACTTTAAGTTTAAGCTCGAATGAAGCCGCAATGTTTCCTGCATCCTCAACAACATCTTGTAGTGTAGTATAAGTATCCTCATTTCCAACGGTCAATTCGGACCTGAAGTCGTATGCACTCAAGGCAGATCTGTCCATAATGAGATGCATGTAGATAAGTCTTACAAGCTCGCTCTTAACCAGATCATTTTGATTTATAGCAAGGATAAAGAGGCCCACTTGTTCTGGTGTTAATCCTGCTTCCAGCATCCACTCCGTGTCTATTTCTATGAAGGTTTCAAACTCTGCCTCTTTATAGTATTCTATATTGGTGGAGTCATGATACTCAATCTCAACATTTACGGGTTGCCAATCTCCAACAGAGCTGTCGGGCTCCAGATGTTTGTTTAAGATACGGGTGAGATAAAACTCTTCACCTGTACCATACTGAGATATATCTAAAATACCCTTAGCAATAGCATCAAAGCCATCCTCAACATAAGGATCTGTATAAAGATCAAAACCAAACCCGCCGTTTCGAACGGAGTCGCCAATGGTTTGTAGTATCTCTCTTACGCTGTCCTCGTCCTCAATGTATAGATTCATACCAGCCTCAGCCATGTTGAATTGAAGATTTTGAAAATTAAGTTCAAGGACGGGCTTGTCTCCGCGACCTTGGCCAGAATACATTGGGATTACATTATCAGGAGGAATTTGATCGTCATTGAAGTAAACGCCAAAAGAATCACTATGCGCTTCAAACAATTCTGCGATGTCGGTGTAGTTTTCTCTAAGTTCGTCATCCGTCATTGGAAGCACAGCATAGG
>TARA_R110002012_G_scaffold121332_1_pt1 | contig 18235 bp, 16 predicted proteins | sample TARA_R110002012 | Tara Oceans TARA_R110002012 (sample SAMEA4396515) | marine metagenome | biome: Westerlies Biome; feature: [DCM] deep chlorophyll maximum layer (ENVO:01000326); material: water (ENVO:00002006), including particulate matter (ENVO:01000060) such as... | depth 40 m
TTTTATGCAGGAAAAGATCTAAAAAGTGGAGGAACCTGGATGGGTTATCATCCGAATGGACGTTGGTCACTTTTGACTAATTACAGGGATTTTAGCAAGCCAAGAATAGCCGAAATCAGTAGAGGTAAGCTAGTCGAAAATTGGCTGGAGAGCCAAATTTCCGCTCAGGATTATTTGGAGAAAATCAGAAAAAATCAGCACAAATATGATGGCTTTAATCTTTTGGTCAGTGATGGAGATAATTTGTATTACTTCAGTAATTTTTCTTCTGAAATAAAAGAAGTGAAACCAGGGATTTACGGGCTAAGCAATGGCTTTCTTAATGATCCATGGCCAAAAGTAGAACTTGCCAAACAGCAACTTAAAGATCTGACAAACTCTGACTTCACCACCACTGATCTGCTAACTATTCTGAAATCGAGGGAAACTTACCCCAAAGAAAATCTTCCGAAAACGAGTGTTCCGTTGGAAATGGAGACTGCACTTTCCTCTCAATTAATCCGAATGAACGGAAATTATGGAACGGTTTCGGCCGCTGCTGTGGTTCAACATAAATCCGGTATGGTCCATCTCAAGCAAAGAACCTATCAATGGGATCCTGAGCACTATTCTGACCTTGATTTTCAATTTCAACTCGAACAAACCTAAGACCTAATGTCAAACAAAATATATGATGTACTCATCGTTGGTGGAGGACCAATAGGTCTAGCCTGTGGCGTAGAGGCCGGAAAAGCTGGATTGGATTATGTGATTATAGAAAAAGGGGCGCTCACGAATTCCATCTTTAATTATCCGATCAACATGACTTTCTTCTCCACGTCGGATCGACTGGAAATGGCGGGAATTCCTTTTATGTCGATTGGTAACAAGCCTAATCGCACTGAAGCGCTGGAATATTACAGAAGGATATTTTCTCATTTTGACCTTAAAGTGAAATTGTATGAAGCAGTAGAAACACTTGAGAAAAAAGAAGAATTATTTGAGGTCAAAACGTCCAAAGGAATTTATCTCACCAAAAACATTGTAATGGCAACTGGCTTTTACGATTTGCCAAATCTGATGAATATCCCTGGAGAGGACTTACCAAAAGTTCATCATTATTACAAAGAACCTTGGCCATTTATCAACCAAAAAATAGTTGTAGTCGGTGGAGCAAATTCAGCAGTTGACGCTGCCTTGGAAACTTGGAGAAAAGGAGCTGAAGTCACCATGATTTTACTCGATGAGGAAGTGGATCAGGCGGTAAAATACTGGGTTCGCCCAGACATCGTGAACCGTATCAAAGAAGGGTCTATCAAAGCTTACACCAAATCAAGACTGAAAGAAATCCGTGAGCACGAAGTCGTGATTGCTACTTCAGAAGGAGAAGTGACCATAGAAAATGACTTTGTATTAGCAATGACAGGCTATAAGCCCAACTTTAGCTTACTGAAACAGCTGGGAGTGAAACTAAGCGAAGATGAAAAATGCCAACCTCAATATAACGAGCTCAGTCATGAATCAAATGTGCCAGGAGTTTATTTGGCGGGAGTCGTCTGTGGAGGACTAAACACGCGGGAATTCTTTATTGAAAATAGTGTGGTACATGCCGGGATGATTATGGCAGATATAGCCGAGAAAATTAATTGAAAGTTGGTAGGTATTCACCTCTTTATGAATTTGTAATGAGGAAGCAATCTCTTAGCAATTTGTAAAGCCTGAGATTAATTTTTATTTAATACAAGCTATAATACTTCAACAAAAAGAGCCTGGCCAAACTATTTTGGCCAGGCTCTTAATTTTTTGGACAGCTTACTTTCTACTCTTTTATTTCAATTACTTTAAATTCTGTTCTTCGGTTAGTCTGGTGTTCTTCTTCAGTAGTTGCATTTTGAATGATCAACTGACTTTCACCATAGCCCTTAGCCACCAACCTATCAGCGGATATACCTTGTGAAACTATGTAGTCCACTGCGGACTGAGCTCTTCTCTGGGACAAGTTCTGATTGTAATCATCAGAGGAACGGGAATCTGTATGCGAGCTCAACTCGATACTAATGGCAGGGTTATCCTTTAAGATTTGCACCAATTTATCCAATTCTAATGCGGCATCAGGCCTGATGTCGGCCTTATCCAAATCATAATAAATATTCTCTAATACAATAGAACGATCAAGAACCAATTGGTCCAAAACTATTGTAGTATCCAACGTAATATTTGTTACATCCTGAACTAATGTAGAAATATCAGGAGTTTTCCCCACGGTTGTGTAAGGAATCGACTTAGAGAAGTAGCCGCTTTTCGAGGCAATGATAGTAAAATCAGAATTTGGCGTCAACGTAAATCTCACACGGCCATTTGTGTTTGACATATCACCACCAGCTTGCTTGCTAAGACTATCATACAAAACCACTCTAGCTTGCTCCAAAACAGCGTCTTCTTCTCCAGCTATGCGCTGCTTGGTATAGACATTGAGTAGCACGTTGATAATTTTTGGCTTCGGAGTTTTATCTTCAAAGAAATAAATATCATCGTCACCTATTCCACCATCCCGGTTGGATGAAATAAATCCAGCCTTAGGATAATCCGTAAAGAAAAGAGAAAAATCATCATTTAAACTATTGAAATTCTCCCCGAGATTTTTGATTACCTGAGCTCCAGAAGCCCCATTTTCAGCTACAAATAAATCCAACTTACCAAAGCCTGGATGTCCATCTGAGGAAAAGAAAAATTTACCATCCCCCATTGGTCTAGGAAAAAGTTCATTGCCAGGTGTATTGATGTTAGGTCCAAGATTCTTTGGATTTCCAAAATCCCCATTAGCCAGTTTTGTGGCTTTATACAAATCTATTCCCCCAAATCCTCCTGGTCTATTTGAAGCAAAGTACAATTCTTCACCATCCTCTGAAAAAGCAGGAGTGGAATTCCACCAAGTTTCATCCTCATTCACAGGCATCCAGATTGGCTGAGTGAATCCTCCTCCGCGGAAGTACGATACAAATAGGGCGGTCTCAGGAAGATCCTTATCCGAAGTAGAATTACCTCGGGCATAAATAATTGTGTTACCATCTGGACTGACGGCGATAGCAGCCTGATTCAGACCTTCTTCATTTTTAAATTCCGGGAGAGCCTGTGCTCCACTTACATCTACGCGAAGTCCATCTGCCCTTGCGCGGAATAACTTAGTATATGGAGATCCATCAGCTGGATAAAGACCGCTTGCCTGACGACCAGAGGTAAAGTAAATAAATTCCTCACTGATGACAGGCGCATAGTCAGGTCCAGCGGTATTTAAATCCTTATAGTTAACCAATACATGATTTGGCCAGTAATTATCTATTCCCTCCGACAATTTGATTGCTTCTAGTTGGCGCTGAGTTTCTGCCAAATATGTCTCGTCCTGAGTATAACCCTTTGCTTTTTCAAAAGCTTCCCTTGCCTCTTCCTCCTTATCCTGAGCTTTCAAACTCAATCCAAGGCGATAGTAGCTTTCAAAAGTTGGATCCTCTTCGATGAGTTTCTCATAATATGGGGCCGCGTCTTCAATACGGTTGGAGAGTCGGTAACTTTCCGCAATCACTTGATTCGCCTCCTTATTTTCAGGATCATCTGCTAAAATCTGTGAGAAAGAGTTGATGGCATACTGGTATTGACCAGAGAGGAATTGGTCATTTCCTTTTTCCTGAAGGCTCTTGCAAGAGCTTACTCCTATGATAAGTATTAAGCAAATCCACAAAAAATGGTTTTTCATCTGTTTATAATTTGTCTTTCAAAGGCCATATGGAATCTCGCATAAATTATAATCATCTTTAATCTAAACTAAAACCAAGCTCGATTTCATGTGCTTAAATTTGATTTTATACGGCAACATGGAATCTCAAATGGTTGCTCTCTCAGTATGTGACGCTTGAATTGTGTCAGATTTCATCTGAAAGGTGATTGATGATCTATTCTGAATATTACTAAATTAATTTGGAAAGTATCTGTTCATCCAACTTTTCCCTGCTGAAATCCACATACTCTCAAGGTCTTTTTTGTTTTGTACCTGAGGATTTATCACCAATGTTTGAGACCCTATCTCTCCAGAAGTGATTTTTGACTTGATTCCCAAAGCAGAAGCTACGGTGATTTCACCTGTGTTGGACTTAAATGTCACTTTTCCTTGATCAGTTATATTGTTTTCAATTTCCCTCTCCAACTCTCGTAATGCTCTGACAGAGCTATCAATAGAACAGCCACTAGCACCCAAGCCCGATTCATCCACCGCCAATACCAGGATCTGATTGTCAAATATCTGAAATGAAGTTGGCATTAAGTTGCCATGTGTATTCCATCCATCGCAAAAAGCGGATAGTTTGGACGCGATTAATTCCTTTTCCTCCTCAGTGAATTGACGGGCTGCTTGATAAACCCAAACCCGTGAATCTTCTGACATTTCACTAAATTCTACGTACATAATAACTTGTTACTTATTGGCAAAGAAAAACCCTTTCTACCTAACGGCAAAAAGGGCCAAATTGATTCATTCGAAATATCAAATTCCCATATCCTTAGCGATCATCTCCGCTAAGTCATAGACTTTCACTTCAGCTTCCTTCTCCTTATTCTTTACACCGTCTGTCATCATGGTTAGGCAGAATGGACAACCTACCGCGATAGCGCTGGCTCCCGTAGCCAGGGCTTCCTCGGTTCGCTCTACATTGATATCTTTTTTGCCAGGCTCTGGCTCTTTGAACATCTGTGCACCTCCAGCGCCACAGCACAGGCCTTTTGTTTTGCATCGTTTCATCTCTACCAACTCAACATCCAGTGCTTTGATCACCTCTCTTGGTGCTTCATATACATTGTTTCCTCTACCTAGATAGCAGGAATCGTGAAACGTAATTTTCTTTCCTTTAAACTCTCCCCCTCCCTTTAATGCTACTTTTCCTTCATTAATCAGTTGTTGAAGAAATTGTGAATGGTGTATCACCTCATAATTACCTCCTAATGCCGGATATTCGTTTTTTATGGTATTGAAGCAGTGAGGACAGGCAGTAACCACTTTCTTGATATTATAGCCGTTCATTACCTGAATGTTCGCAACAGCTTGCATCTGGAAAAGAAATTCATTCCCCGCACGCCTAGCAGGATCTCCGGTACAAGATTCCTCAGGACCGAGCACGGCAAAACTTACCCCTACCTTATTTAATATTTTTACAAAAGCCTGTGTAACGGCTTTGTATCGATCATCAAATGATCCGGCACAACCTACCCAGAAAAGAACTTCTGGACTTTCTCCTTTGCCAGCCATCTCGGCCATTGTTGGAACTTTATATGTTGACATAATTTAGAATTACGATTTTGAGAAGTATGATTTACGAGGTCAAATCAAGAGTTTCGCTTTTCCCGCAAATTCAAACTCTATGGGTTACAAAATTTTTCAATTTTTAATCTGGAATTTCTTCATCCTTTACTTTCTCAGCCCAGTTAAAACGATCTTGGGGGCTGAATTTCCATGGAGCAAAACTGGTTTCCAGATTTTGAAACATAGCGTTCCATTGCGGAGGGGTTCCTGACTCTTCCATTGCTACATAGCGGCGCATTTCCAAAATGATTGACAATGGATCGATATTTACTGGACAGGCTTCCACACAGGCATTGCAACTTGTACAAGCATTCAATTCTTCTTTGGTAATGTAATCACCTAATAGTGACTTACCATCTTCCAATCCTTTTCCACCAGAGTCCAAGCTCTTCCCAACTTCCTCTGCGCGATCCCGCACGTCCATCATTATTTTTCGGGGAGAAAGTTTCTTACCCGTCAAATTAGCCGGACACTCAGAAGTACATCTACCACATTCTGTACAGGAATAGGCATTCAGTACATTAATCCAGCTCAAATCATTAATGTCTTTGGCTCCGAATCTACCTATCTCTGCCGGTGGGTCTGCAGGTGCATCCGTGGGAATACCAAGCATCATATTTACTTCATTGGTCACAGCTGGCATGTTTACCATTTCACCTTTAGGCCTCAGGTTCGAGTACCAAGTGTTTGGGAACGCTAGGAAAATATGCAAATGCTTAGAATACGTTACGTAAATAGCGAACGCTAAAATTCCGATAATATGAAACCACCAAGCTGACCGTTCTACAAAAATCAGCAGTCCTGTACTCATATTTTCCAAGATCGGATGAAGCAGACCGCTAAAGAATAAATCTCCGACTACAATGTAATGTCCTACCCCTCTCGATGCCAAGATCTGGTCTGCAGCATTCATTTTCAGAATAGCAATCATCAGGACAATCTCAATGCAAAGAATCAAGTTTCCATCCATTGCCGGCCATCCTTTCATCTCCGGCTTAGTGAACCTTGGCACTTTGACCACATTTCTTCGTATCAAAAAGATCACACATGAAACCAGGACCATGACAGCAAGAAACTCAAAGAAATTCATAGCCACCACGTATACTTCTCCAAGGTAAGGAGCAAATAACCTATGAGTACCTAAAATGCCGTCCAAGACAAACTCGAGTACTTCAAGGTTGATCACCAAGAATCCCACATAGACAAACAAGTGGAGAAAAGCAGGAATAAACCGCTTAAACATCTTTTGCTGACCAAAAGCTACTAATAGCATCGTTTTCCAGCGTTTCTCTCGCCGGTCATTTCTTATTTCATCTTTGCCCAGAAGAATATTTCTTCGGAGAAATTTAACCCTTTTGATCAAAAAGAAGCCCGCAGCAATTAAAATGATCAGAAATATAAGTTGAGGTAAAAAGCTCATAGTGACGTTATTAGCGTGTTTCTTGGGTTTTAGTCTATATTTTTTTCTAAAATGGCTTGCTTCAAATACTCAAATACCTACCTTTGCATCACTTTACAACAAGGTGATATAGCTCAGTTGGTAGAGCATCGGACTGAAAATCCGTGAGTCGATGGTTCGAGTCCATTTATCACCACAAGCCATGAAGAAATTCATGGCTTTTTTTATGTGTTCTAGCTTTAGATTTTCGATCGATTTTTCCATAAGATTTAAGCAAATTAGGAAATAGTAGGCATGCATACTATTTCCTTCTCTAATTTAGAAGCAATTTAGTGTACTCAGCTATCTCAGCCAAAAGCTTAAAGAATTGAGAATCTTTGCCTATCCATTATTACAGTTTAATTAAAAAACTTTTTATTTTTTTTTATGTCAACTGTAACATTCCGCATTTCCATGCATTACCGTATTAAATGAAGTCATTTTTTGAAGCACATATCTGGCCACAAAGAGGCAGGCTCTATCGGCTAGGGTATCTCTGGGTGAGGGACCGATCCCTTACAGAGGATATGCTTCAGAATGTTTTCGAAAAATCTTTTGCACGGGAAGAGGAACTTCGCAGCCATCCCAATCTTACAGGTTGGCTTGTAAGTAGCTTGAAAAATGAAGCGCTGATGCACTTCAGGCAAACTAAGAAATTGGATTCACTGGAAGGTTTGGAAGATTTAAAAGTGGAAGAATCAATCTCTGATGAGACAAAAGATTCGGTGAAAAAAGTAATGGATCTGGTAAAAGGTCTGCCTTTAAGACAGCAGGAGATTTTCCACCTGAGAGAAGTAGAAGGATTAAGTTATGAGGAAATTACCGAGCACCTGGATATTAGCCTGGAACAAGTGAAAGTAAACCTTCATAGAGCCAGAAAAAGCATTCGAGAGCGGATGCTCAACCAAACATCAAACAAATGAGGAATCAGCGAATAGACGAATTATTGGAAAAGTACTGGGAAGCTGAGACTAGCTTAGCTGAAGAACAGGAACTGAAGCACCTACTTCAATCTGCAGAAGGATATACTGAAGAGAAGACATTGTTTATAGGTATAAGCAAACTTTCCTCCGAGGAGCCAAACCTAAAAATGCCAACTAAAACAGTTCCTATCAAATCAAGAAACTGGATGAGTTGGGCTGCATCGGTTGCAATCCTCGTCGGTTCTATTTGGGGATGGACTGTATTTGAGCAAAAGCAAGCTGAGGAGGAAGCATACATGGAAGTGATGCAGGCTTTTGCCTTGATCCAAAATAACCTCTCCAAAGGTCAGGAAGAAATGGGTGTAATGAATGAAATGAAATACCTGAACACAACAAACCAATTATTTGGTAACTCTATATCAAAATAAGCCATGAAGAAATTTCTATTAATTCAGCTTTTGCTATTTGCCTTTATTATCAAGGTGCAAGCTCAGGACGATGCGATCCAGCGCTTTTTCTCAAAGTACATGGACGATGATAGATTCTCCAGAGTATATATCAGCCCGAAGATGATGCAGATGGCAGGAGGATTCCTGAAAAGTAACGCTGGAACAGATAAAGACTCGGAGGATCTTGGCATCCTCATTCAAAAAGTAAAAGGAATTCGTATTCTTTCTTCCGACGAAGTGAATGGGATGACCTTTTACCAAGAAGCAATGGGAACCCTTTCTAAAAACAAGTACGAAGATCTTATGATTGTCGAAGACAAGGGAAGTAGCCTCAAGTTTATGGTCCGTGAGGAAGGAGGTTTGGTTAGGGAATTAATGATGATCTCTGGAGAAGATGGAGACTTCACCTTATTATCGATGTTGGGAAGTTTTACTTACGAAGACCTCAACTTGCTTGCAGAAAAAACTGACATACCAGGAATGGACAAGTATGGAAAAGGAAGCAAAGGTCCAAAAGGATCCAAATAATTTTCCATAGAGCAGAAACTAGAAATAATCACACAAGTCCCCTTAAATAAAAATTCTAAATACAAACCATACTATATAATAAGCATATGAAAAAGCTAATTCTAACCTTAATCTTAATCGGATCAGTGATGGCCCTTCAGGCGCAGAGCAAAAGTGTAAAGGCTCTGTATGAAAAATACAAAAGTGAGGACGATTTCTTCCACATGGAGCTCGGAGGCAACTTCATGAATTTTGCAGAAGGCTTTAAAATCGATATTGACAAAAATGATATGGCGACGGTGGCCAAATCTATTGAAAAATTGAACTTCTTCACCCTACCCGATCAAGCCGATAATTCCCGAATGGAATACAAAGCACTACAAAAAGGACTGGAGAAAGAAAGATATGAGTTGCTGATGGAAGCTTCCGAGGGAAAAAAAGGAGGGGTAATCGTATATTCTAAAGGAGGAAATACCATTTCAGATTTAGTAGTACTGGTAGGAGGCGATGATGGGGACCTGATGGTAGTAGAATTGAAGGGTAAATTTGATCAGGAATTGGTTGCAAAAGCCACAAATTATAAGGGTATTCACTGATCTCCGCAAAAATCTGAAAATAGTGGGTATTCATATTTATGAGTAATTCCTCCAAACTGGTTTAGAAAATCATTTCTAGACCAGTTTTTTTTGTTCATTATAAAAATGATGGGTAGAATATTCAAGCATTAACGCTTCTAAAAGTGTTGATTTTGTTAAAAAAGGCTCATGAAATCATGGTTTTTATAGAGTCTTCAAAAATTTTTTAATTTTTTTTTCACAAAATTTCCATTGGAATTCTATAGAAATACTTTTTAAGCGTGGTTATTTTATTTTGTATTAATTACAAAAACAGATTATTATTTTTAAAAATGACCAAATCTCAAAATACCGAGAGTTTCGCTATCGATTGCGATAGCATTTTATTAAATCCACAATAATTCAAGCTGTTCGTTACCAAATCATTAACAATGATCTTTTTTTATTGAAGTATTTGCAATTAATGATTTCCGTCGTACCTTTGAATCGTAATAACAAACCAATCGGTTACCCCGATGAAAAACGTAGCCCAAATTACCCCACCCAGAGACGGATCAGCCGTCTGGCGGTTACACTAAAATTAGAAACCTATTCAAACCAATTATTAAAATGAAAAAATTACTCACATTGCTTTTTGTAGCTGGGATTGCTGCAGGAGCGTTTGCAAAATCAGAAGTCACAACAGTACTTATCAGAAAAACTGAGGATACTAAAGTAGCAGTATCATTTAACGAAGCGCCACAAGGAACTGTGATCGTTAAAATCACGGATTCTGAAGATCGTTTGATCTTAAGAGACAGAATCAGCAAGAATGAAGCTTTCGCTAAAAAATATGATCTGAAAGCACTTCCTGAAGGAACTTATTCTGTAGAGGTTTTAGACGAATCAGGCGTTTTAAGAACTGCTTCTTTCGATAACTATGTGACTGAAGCTCCAGCTGTATTCTCTAGAGTTTCTCAAATGGGAGACAACAAATACAGATTGCTAGTAAGCAACTTAGAAGCTAAAGATATCGAAGTAATGATCTATGACGGCGACAAATTGATCCATACTGAGAAAATAGACAATCCTCAGGGACTTCACAAAATCTACTCTTTTGATAAAGTAAGTGGAGCTGGAATCAACTTTAAAGTAAAAACTGCATCTGGATTCGAAAGCTTCGTATCTAGCTTATAAGCTAAACCAACTTTCTATATAATTCAACCCCGCTTGAGCAATCGAGCGGGGTTTTGTTTTTATAGATTTTTTAATCAAATATGATACAGATCCTTCCCCGCTTATTTCACCGAAATTATCCTACCACCTTAGGAAATCTTAATCTATTAATAAAGTGCCACCGTACTTTACGAGCAGGAGCCTAATTCTTAACTATCCAATCCTGATTACAAATTGTCTATAAAAGATTTTCTGACAGTCATGCACAGTACATTCATTGCTGTAAGAATTCTGTACTGAAAATATCTTTCTTAACGAAGATCCAAAAACACACTTTCTGTGTAAACCTTAATGATCTCAGCGGCTAAAATCATTACACAAAAAAAATGCGAAGCACTTCTGCTCCGCATTCTTTATTTTTCTGGCAGGGCTATACCCATTGAATACCAATCATTGCAATCTGATCACTTCTTCCAACTAGCCTTTCCTCCCTTAGCAGAATCAACGTTAATAGTATAATTTGATCCCGAAGACACAATCCATTTTACTTTTACTCCTGTCATACCTGGAATATTTGTAATTGAAATTTTTTCAGGAGTTAATTTTTGCTCTGCGAATTTCTTAAAGTCTTCATCTTCCACCACAAAGCCGGCAACCACTTTGGGCCCGGAAATGGTCACATAATCCGGCCTTTCAATTTTATACTTCAAATCCTGACTTGCATGTGTTGGCATAAGGCGCTCATTAAAAATTGTAGCCGTAATTGCTTTCATACCTCCACCCAAATCTTCTTCTTTCACATCCATAATAGAAAGTTTTGGCGTGTGGTAAGCGTGATAAATAGTAAAAGCAGTATTTCTATGCGCATCCTGCTCTAGTAAAAAACCAGGATGAGCTCTTCCGAAATTTTTCTTGAAGCCTCCAATCTCTATTGTTCCAAATTGCGGATGTTCAAATTCATGCCAATTCACGAAAGCATCTCCCATCGTCAACATCTGGTCTACCTCAAACATTTCATCCTGTCCTCTTCCTTCAGATTCTTTATGGTAATACAGATAGGAATTCATCAATTCATTGGAGTAAGTAAATACTCCCCTAACTCCATAAAACCAGTCCAACTCACCTCCAAAAACAGAATATAGATCTTTGTATACAGTCAAATACCTATAGCCTGGGATCATCTCTTCGCCTTTTTTTGCAATGGCGTCATAGATCCTGATATCATCACGATTATATGTATCAACATCCTCCTCTGCTCCTGGACCTCGTAGAATCATCCCACCAGAATTGTGAAAGCTTTGGGCTCCAGCAATATTAGGGTGCTTCATCACGAACTCCATGATAGAACGGTTTTCGGGAAGAGTAAAAGGATATCTTAAGGCTCCACGCTGAATATAGTCTGGCTGCCAGTTCCATCCCCAGTCACGATTTGGATCGTAATATCCTACTCCATCGTCATTCACTCGTCCATCCCCGTCTCCGTCAGTACCTTCCTGACCTAGCATTTCATATTCTCCAACTTTATCGGCACTTACCATGATAAGCTTACGGGGATCTTGTGGATCTTTGATGTAGCGTCCCGTAGAAGATTTTCTAATCATCATGGTGATATTACCATCTCCATCCAGATCGTCCATGCCATCTTCACCTGCCTCTCCATCGCCATCATTATCTAGGATCATCATACCTGACCTAGGTGAATTTGCTGTGTTTGGCTGCAGAAAGAAATCATTTCTTGCGTCAGGATTAATAGTCGGTGTGATATAGAAGGTTTTATCTTTCAGTAATTGTTGGATAAATTCATTATCCGCATGCATCTCAGTAAGGTACCACGCACCATATAGTGAGAATTCTCCTCCTTGGATTTCATTGGAATGTATATTGCCATCGATCCACATGGCAGGTTTGTCTGTGTCCTTTCCTGTAGAAAAGTCCGTAATGGTCAGGGTCATCATGTCTCTTCCTTCGTAAGACTTGCCTATAGATTCGAGTTTGGCAATATCAGGATGTGCTGCCGCTATCTTTTTCATATTGTCCACCAAGCCCTCATAGGTATAGTATCTATTAAAAGCGATTTCTACTTTGGGATTGTGTGGAGTACCTATTGCCCGGAAGAATTTCTCCTGAGCATCAACTTTATGGCTTCCAAGACTGAGTGCACCTACAGCCAAGGCAAGGATCATTTTCGTTTTCATTGTTTTCATGGCTTATAGTTTAACAGTAGTAGATGTGAATCCAGCATGGGAAGCTCCGGCTTTTACAGTCACGCTTCCATTTCCACGTATAATCCAGCTAAAGCTAGCTTTCTCATAAGCACCGAGTGAATCCATCAATTCAATCTTATTTCCAGACAAAATTTTATCTGTATCAACTTCCATATCAATTCGGATTTTACGTAACCATCGGGATCTTTCTCCCATCTCCGAATGTGTAGGAATAGCTGAATTATTGAATAAATCCATGCTAATACGAGTTAGGCCATTTCCAAGTGATTCAGTTTTTACATTATGAATCTCCAACTTTGGCTGCATCGCTGCCAATTTCAATATAAAATCAGTCTGCTGATTTGCAATTTCTTCAACCTGATCGAAAGGAGGATTTGTCATAACAAATGGCTTGATACCACCTACTTCTACTTTTTTACCAGGAAAATCAGGATGCTGAATTTCGGTCCAGGGAATGAAGACATCATTCATTCCCAATGAATCGGCCCAAGCCAAATAGTTGGCCTCAGCATTCGACTTTCCCTTGCCGGTAGAATCTTTAAATTCCGGAACCCAATATCCGGGCGTGCTAAAACTCAACCTGCCAAAATGAAAATATGCCCACTGAAAAAAGTCACCGTCAGTTCCTTGGTTGTCTTGCTGGAAAGCCTTCTGGCTCACAGTTTCATTATATACATCAGACACTAACGCATTGATCGCTTGATCCTTTTCCAAAATCGAAGTCACAATTCTTTTTTTGGCATTTCCTGCGTTGTATTTCAGAGGAGAGGAAAGATTATTCGCCGGAGAAAAAGTTACAAAAGCGAACACGTTCCATTGCTCAAACAAATAGTCCAATAATGCTCTTGATTCTTTCTGAGTTACAGGCATATCACCTGCTAAGGGCTCGAATACCGGAAACTTATACGTCAATGACTTGTTGAATGCAATACCTTCCTTCAGATCTTCGGCAAACTCACCATCATTATCTTCATCTTTAGATTCCTTGTAAAGAGCGTATTTGCCTGCCTCGCCCTTGGATTTATCTGCCTTTACGAGAATGCGCTCGTCTTCTTTTGAAATTATATATTCCCCCATAGGATCTTCCACGCGCATCATTGTGATCATTCCATCGCCATTTAAATCTGTGTACCCACTTCCTCCTGGCATGCCATCCCGGTCATGATCTACAGATACAGCATTTCCCCTTCTCTCATATTTCAAAGAAGCGTGATACTGCTCATATGCGTCTGGAGACATATTTGGAAAAATGTAAAAAGTAGTATTTTCCAGTGCTTCAGAATGATCACTTACTAGCTTCTCCGCAAATTGAAGAGCAAGCTCCACACTTAAAACTTGATAACCCTCCACTCCGCCCACTACTGCGATCGCGGGTTTCTGGTCCATTTGTCCGGAACCTATTTTCAACGCCCAGATATCTTTGCCGCCTTCAGTTTTGGTAAGCGAAGTAAGTTCAGCGGAAGCATTGGAAGCAACGCGCTGCAATCTCTGATTTAGTTGACTGAGAGTAGGGTAATCTGACTGCGCAAAGGCAGTCCCCGATAGCCCCATTCCTCCAATCAACAACCAGTTGAGTAGTGTTTTTTTCATAGATCTCTTAGATTTTAATTTTCAGTTTTTCCGAATTCTGCAAAATATCGGTATCTAAATTTTACCAAAAAATCGGGATAAAATGCCCTTTCCTTTTTCTGATCGCATAATTAACTCTTGAATGGATATTCATTGTGATAAATGGAGATGTCTTAAAATTATTGGACAGAAGTGGAAAATTCGTTTATTTAAGGGCATTACCTTTTTCAAAATGTATCAAAAAGTAGCTCTTGCCATTGCTTTTTCTCCACGGATGGAAGCCCTTATTTCTGAAACAAAACGATTAGTTGAATTATTTGGCTCAGATCTCATCTTAATTCATGTCGGTAAAAAAACCGAGGAGTTGGAAGCAAAACTCGATGAGATTATTTCCAAAACCGGGTTGGACAAACTTAAAACCAAGCTAATCTGGAAAGAAGGAAAGCCTGTCAAAATGATCATTGAAGCATGCAAGCAAGAGCAGGCGGAGTTATTGGTAGCGGGAGCTTTAAAGCGTGAAGGTTTGCTGACGTATTATATGGGATCTGTAGGAAGGAAAATTATCCGAAAATCACCCTGCTCTGTTTTAACCTTAATCGAACCGAAAGTGGCTTCCACGGTCTTCGAAAAAGTAGTGCTGAATGGTACTCAACTGGAAATAACTGCCCATGTAATTAAAAGTGGTATTGACTTTTCCAAATGTGTGAAAGCTGACCAAGTGCACATTCTGAATGAAATCAAAATGTATGGCCTTCTGATGGGTACAGCAAGCGAGGACTCTGAAGAAGAAGCCTCTCAGACCCGTAGGCAATTAGTGCAAAACGAGGTGGACTACGTCGAGGGAATTTTGAAAAATATAGATCAGGGGGATTTGAAGATTAATATAAAAGTGACGGGTGGAAGATGGGCTGTGGAGCTGGCAAGATTCTGCGAGAAAATTGATGCAGACCTGCTGGTGGTGGGCGATGATCACAAACTTAATTTCTTTGATAGGATTTTTCCCCATCATTTGGAGGACTTACTCAGCACTTTACCTTGTAATTTATTAATAGTAAAAAATTAAACCTCCATGGAAACTTTAGACCATAAGGAGGTAATCAATCTACTCCTCCAACTCGCGTCGATACTTATCCTGGCCAGAGTATTTGCTGAACTGGCCAGAAAGTTCAAACAACCTGCAGTGATAGGAGAAATTTTCGCAGGAGTTATTCTAGGGCCTACTATTCTTGGCAATTTCTTTCCCGGTGCTCATGAGTATCTGTTTGGTACGCATGAGATGACAAACATGGCTTTTGATGGTTTTGTGCAAATATCCGTTGTATTGCTACTTTTCATTGCTGGTCTAGAAGTGGAACTACACATAGTGTGGAGTCAGGGAAAAAAAGCACTTTATATAGCCGTAGCCTCCATGATGCTTCCGATCATCGCGGGTTTTGTGGTCGCTTATGCTTTTCCAGAATTTCTTGGAGTGAATATCAATGACCGGATAGTTGCCTCAACTTTTTTTGGACTAGCTATCTCTATCACGGGATTGGCCATTGTTGCCAGGATTTTAATGGATCTAAATCTTTTCAAAACTTCCTCAGGCTTACTAATTATCGCAGCTGCCATGATTGTTGATGTTCTGGGATGGCTTATTTTCTCGGTGATTTTATCACTATCCGAATCCGGAAGTGAAGGTTTGGGAGTGTGGCCCACGATAGGTTTGACATTACTTTTTACTTTGGTTATGCTGACTATTGGCAAAGGTTTGATCAATCGCGTCCTACCTTGGATCAATAAAAAATTGGCATGGCCGGGAGGATTACTTTCACTTTCTCTGGCGTTATGTTTCTTGGCTGCATCTTTCACAGAATTCATTGGAATTCACGCTATTTTTGGTGCCTTTATAATAGGCGTAGCTTTGGGAGATTCTGAGTATTTGACAGAAAAGGCAAAAGAAATCTTACATCAGTTCATAAACAATATTTTTGCTCCCATCTTCTTTGTCTCCATAGGTCTAAAGGTCAATTTTATCACCGGGTTTGATCCTGGAATTGTAGGAGTGGTAATTATAGTAGGGCTATTGACGAAATATTATGGTGCTTATTTAGGGGGAAGACTTGGAGGAGTTTCGCGAAAGGAATCCATTGTAGCTGGCTTTGGTATGAGCACCCGTGGAAGCATGGATATTGTCCTGGGTTTGATCGCATTAGAAAATGGAATGGTCACAGAGCCCCTCTTTATAGGACTGGTAATCCTTGCTATAATTGCAAGCATGAGTGCCGGACCGTTGATTGGATGGGCAAGAAATCTGAAAGTTTAGGAATGGTAATCTTGGTTACTAACTACTAAAAATAACTGTGGAGCTCTGGGTCAAATTATAGTTACTTGGGGCAATCTATGCACTAAACTTTATTTTCATCTTTTTTTCTGTACTCCAATTATTTCAAGGGTTAACTTATTAAAACCTTGCGTAATTGGACTGAAAGGTCACTTAAAAAGTTAAAACTGGTTAAAAGTCAGACAATTGCTATTTAATGGTCTGTTTGGTTTTCTGTTTGTCAATTGGTTATTACTAACCAAATTTTCAACCATATGAATTACCTGAAAAAACTAAAAATCTTCACGTTTGCTGTAATGGCCTCATGTCTAATGACAACCGTATCAATGGCTCAGCAAGCAACTCCACCTGAAACACAAATAAAAGCAACACCGAATTTCTCTGAAGAAGAAATTAAAACCTTCGTGAAAATCAATAAAGATATCATGCCTTTACAAGAGAATATCCAAACAGACATGATCAGCTCAATTAAGGAAAGTGGTATTGAGGTACCGAGATTTCAAGAATTAGCGCAAGCACAACAAGGAGGGAAGCTTACAGAAGTATCAAGTGACCCGAAGGAATTAGAATCATTTAGCAAAGCCGGTGAAAAAATAATGAAACTACAGGAAGAACTCCAGACAGAGATAGAGCAGGTTATTGTTGAAAATGAAATGTCAACTGAAAAATTTGAGGCTATTTTCATGGCTTACAATAGCAACCCGGAAGTGAAGCAAAAAGTGGATAAACTCTTTTCCGAAGACACCTAATTATTGAATTTTCGATTAAAGAAAACAAACCCGGCCTGCGTCGGGTTTTTTTGTGGTTGAAAGATTCAATGAGGATTTGATTCTTTAGATGTACTTATTGAAAACAAAGCCCTTATTTTTGGGTCATAATTGAAAATCAAAAAACAGGAAATGACACAAACCGGAAAAACCGGCGTTTTGCTGGTGAACCTGGGAACTCCAGATAGTACCGCTACCGGCGACGTAAGAAAATACCTTCGTGAATTTCTAATGGATGGACGGGTGATAGACATCCCTTATTTCAACAGATGGCTGCTGATCAATTTAATCATCGCTCCTTTTCGTGCACCAAAGTCAGCCCATGAATATCGCAAACTTTGGACTGACCGTGGATCTCCCCTACTTTTTCATACCGAGGATCTCAGAGATAAATTGATCGAAAAACTTGACTCAAAGCTATATAAGGTAGCTATTGCGATGCGCTACCAAACTCCTTCCATAGAGGCTGGCTTGGAAGAATTACGAAAGGCTCACGTTACGAAAATTATTGTGCTCCCTCTTTTCCCTCAATATGCCTCGGCGTCTACAGGTTCTGTTCAGGAGAAAGTAATGGAAATAGCGAGCGAATGGCAGATCATTCCTGACATTTCATTTATCAGCAATTTTATAGAGCATCCTTTGTTTTTGGAGGCTTGGGCGGAGCGTGGACGTGCTATGTTGGAAGACAAAGAATACGACAAAATTCTATTTTCGTATCATGGACTTCCTGAGCGACAGATCCTCAAAGGATCCGTGGATGGCTATTGCCAATTGGGTGCTTGCTGCAATAAATACGGAGCAAAAAACCATTATTGCTACAGAGCACAATGTTTTCAAACCACCCGTTTGATCTGTGACAAACTTGGCATTCCAGAAGACAAGGCTGTGAACTGCTTCCAGTCAAGACTAGGAAAAGATCCTTGGGTAAAGCCCTACACGGACGAAGTCATCACCGAATTGGCTGGACAGGGAGTGAAG
>TARA_R110002012_G_scaffold8890_4_pt1 | contig 18219 bp, 16 predicted proteins | sample TARA_R110002012 | Tara Oceans TARA_R110002012 (sample SAMEA4396515) | marine metagenome | biome: Westerlies Biome; feature: [DCM] deep chlorophyll maximum layer (ENVO:01000326); material: water (ENVO:00002006), including particulate matter (ENVO:01000060) such as... | depth 40 m
TGAGATGTCACCGATAGAAGAACATCGAAAGTATTTTGCTGTTCGACTTGATAATCTAAATCCTTCCTCAAGTGCATAGTCTTGTAACGTTCGCGAACCTTTAGCAAGTGCCTTGTATATGCTCTTTGTACCCCATGATACAGAGCCGTTATGTGCATAGCAGGGTTTTAATCCTAGTTCTTTATACTCACCTTTTCCTCCTAACTTTGTGTGTAAAAGTTTACACTTTGCAATCTTGCAAGACTTGACGACTTGACTTGTATTTTGTCCGACTATTATCGTTGGGATGTCGCCGGTCTTTTTGTTTTTCGTGCGTGATGTTACGAGTATATCGATTTGTTTAGTGTGGTTGTGTGTTGTGTTAGGCATGTTGTTTTCCTTGTGTGGTTGTGGTTGTGTGGTTGTGGTTGCTTATTGTATTGGTTGACCATACCATTGTTCAAGAGCAGGATATAAAAATCCTTTGATGTTTTGGAGATACCATGTCAAAGAGGGCACGTCTTCTATCTCTATCTCTGAAAAAAACTCCGTCTTGTTTGTATGTGGGTTTGTCTCATATCGTAGGATGTATGCACCACATAAAACATATTCATTCAAACATCCTCCCTCGTCTGTATATACGGTAATCTCTTTTTTGTGTGCATCTAATGGGAGATGTTTAGAGAGACGTTTTAGTGTACGATACCGGCCAGTGGTTCCGATTAGTGTTCTAATAAACTTGTCAAGTTCTGTTATTGTCATGTGTGTTTTCCTTGTGTGGTTGAGTGGTTGTGTTACTTCTTTAATGTCTTCGTTATAGAGATGAGATATATTATCGTCAAAAAACCCGCCTACATTCTCCCATTCTACGGTGTACAATCCTCGTTTTGTGATAGCTATTATAACTCCCTTCCTTGTAGAGTATTCTTCTTCTTTAATGTTATTTATTTGAGTTAATGTAGGGCTCATATTATTTATTTTTACAATGTAGTCATTTGCATAACCGCGTTGTGTGTATTGTACTTTTGTTCCGATCTGCATTTTTTTTTTCCTTGTGTTGTGTTGGTTTATTTTTTTCGTTCCTCTTGCCACTTTTTATTCTATACGAATAGCATAGAAGTGTCAAGGATTATTTTAAAGTTTTTTTTTAATCGTGGTTCTTTGTGTGTTCGCGTGCGTTCGTATTTATATGTATGTGTTCTTCGATTGCGTTCGACTGATCAGTTGGTGTTCATCGATGACGAACGGGTAAAACATAGGTACAAACTAGACTATAAGCTAAACGTTCGTCCGTTCTTATATTCTCTCTTCTAATCTTTTACTATTGGATTGGTACAATATGCATCGAAGTACCGGTATCTCTATAATGTTGGCTCAGGTGTTCGAACGTGATCAGGTCTCTATATTTTGTGCAAGTTACATAAGTCATTTATGAAGTTTGTTATCTTTATGAAGTTTGTTAAACTGCTTTTGTGTAAGTTACTTATGTTTGTGTAAGTTAGCTAAACCGGCCACCGCCTTCTTTACAGCGGACAGGTAATGACTGCACTATATTTTGACTAGCCGTGAAAAGGGTGTTCCCCTTTGAACCCTTGCTAGGCAAACCCACACGCGAGTGCAGAGCAGGAGCAAACCCGATACGATTCTACAATGGATGCACGCGCTATGTGACACCATCCCTTGATGGTGTTCTCTTCGGTTGGCAAGAGCGAACCTCTTGCACTGGACAAGTGTTCAGTAGTGGTGGTGGGATAAGCCTAATCTACCACTGTACAAGTGTTCAGTACTGTACAGGTGTTCAGCTGGTATAACTCATATCAGTTATAATGTACTGCTCATCCGTTCAGTAGGGTAGGGGGGGGGGCCCCAATCTTGGCATGTCAACATATGGGGGGAACCCCTAAAAAATCTGCGTTACTTTTTTGGGTTTGGACAGTTATAGACCGTTTAAAGTACGTTTTACATATTCGACTTTTACAGGAGTGTATAGTAGTATTATAGAAACAGTGTTTAAGGAGGCAACATGTATGATAATCTAGGAAAAGGTTTTGATAAACAAAACTCAAAAGTGCAGGTATTTTTTGTAAAGATGAATCCTGTAGCAAAGGGCCGTCCCCGTTTTACTCGGAAACTTGGGAGGACTTATACACCGAAAAAGACCAAAGAGGCAACGCAACAGATAGCGGATGTGTTATCAGCAGAGAGGCAGGATACTATCGAGAAGCATCTTCCTGTTGCTGTGTACTTACGTTTTATGTGTAAGCGTCCGAAGGCTTTGAAGAAGGGTGATAGAATCTTGAAGACAACGAAGCCGGACATAGATAACTATATTAAACTTGTATTAGATGCTTGCAATGATGCAAAGGTGTGGCATGATGATAGTCAGGTAGTAGAGATTCTTGCACAGAAATGGTATTGTGCGGATTACCAAGAACCAGAGATACAGATACAAATCAGCAGGTTATAACATGGCAATGAAGATTACGAACAAGCATAAGAAAGCGGCCCTTCTCGTAGCGCAGGGGTATTTAAGTTTAAAGCAGATAGCGAATGAGTGCCAGGTTTCCAGACAGACGATTGTCAGTTGGAAGCAGAAGGTTGATTTTAAGGCATTGGTTATGCAGTATAGTGAGCCTCTTCTTGATACAGAAGTGCGTGAACGCAATCTGTTGGACACAGCCTACAAGACTCTGAAGATTGTGATGGAGGGATCAGCGAATGATGGTGCGAAGGTCAATGCGGCTAAGTATGTCATTGATGTTTTCCGCAACAAGAAGGGAGTGAAAGGTAAGTATACAGTAGAGGACAATACAGAGATGGATAAGATTTTAAAGCTGGTTAAGGAGTAATGGGTAAGGTTCCGTATATTTCGTACAAAGTTCCTCGTCGCCATCGAAAAAACCTGCAGGAAGTTTTATCTGACCCTATAAAGTTTTTTAAGTTGCTTCGTGTCCAGGATAAGTACAGTGGTGCGTACAAGCAGTTTGATTTATATCCTGAGCAAGAGCAGTTGCTTCAGCAGGTGCAATCAAGCAATAAGATTGTTGTGGTCAAGCCACGTCAGATTGGTGTGAGTACTGTATTGAGGGCATATGCTTTCTGGAAGATATACACATCGAAAGACCCGATAAAGTATGGTGTTCTTTCGTTCCATGACCGTAGTGCAAAGCATCTTCGTAAGATGGACAATCTTTTTTTGGGTGGGTTGCCAGAGATGTTGAAAAGACATTGCTCCATCGACAACACAACAGACTTGATTTTCGATGATACGCAGGCTGGATTGTCATCGTATACTGCTCGCTCGTCTGGAGGAACCAGAAGTTTTACTCTGAACGCGGCTCATCTCAGTGAGTTTGCCTTTTATCCAGATCAAGAAGAGGTGTTGGCACAAGTGGTGGCCACAGTAGGGAGAGGACAGATTGTGATTGAGTCCACACCGAATACGGTTGGAGATATATTTCACAAGTTGTGCAAGGAGTCTCCTGATAATGGGTGGACACTGGTTACATTTTGGTGGTGGCAACACCAGAACTACAGGACTCCTGCTCCTACAGACATGATTTACACTGAACTGGAAGACAAACTACGTAAGTTGTATGGATTAGATGACGATCAGTTGCAGTGGAGGCGCGAACAGATTGCTACGATTGGCATTGATAAGTTTAAGCGAGAATACCCTGCCAGTATCGATGATGCATTTAGTTTTGGTTCGTCTGCTTATTTTGACCCAGATGCTCTGGACCAGATTGAGCCGATTATATTTGATGGGAATGAACGAGAGTATGAGAAAGTTTACCATGACGATGTATATGCAATCGGTGTAGATACAGCTGGTGGAGTTGGTGGTGACTATAGTTGTATATGCGTGGTGTCTATGTCTTCAAGAGAGGTTGTTTACCAGTATCGTTGCAACACAATCTCTCCTGTAGAGTTTTCCGAAAAGATTATGGTGATTGGTCAAAAGTTTAATAATGCATTGATACTGGCTGAGAGCAATAATCATGGTCATGTGGTTATACAGAAGTTGATTGATTATGGGTATACAAACTTGTGGTATAGTAACGAAGGCAAGCATTGGGTTACCAGTGCCAAGAGCAAAATAGAAGCCTACGAGATTTTAAGAGAGATGATTTCTGCAAATATGTTATCAAGACTGGACATGACTACAATGATGGAGTTACGGAGTATGACGATTTACAAAGTTGCTCCAGAAGCCCCGAAGGGGTTGCATGATGATATGGCGGATGCAATGGCATTGGCCTACAGGTGTGCCAGAGATATACCAAGCTATATGGTTCGCAATGCAAAGCAGGGATTGATGGATAGATTGATTAGCCATAAAAGAGCAAAACGGATACGATTGATGCGATTGCCTTACAGGAGTGCAGAATGAGAGCCAAGATAGCAGATGCGTTGTTTCGACAACACGAATCCTATTGGGATGGACAGAAAGCAGAGTTGCGCAAACTGAGAGCCGCATATATGACTCGGTATTGGGACAAGAACTACGCACCTGATCAGGTATTGATTGAAACAACACGTGCGTATGAATACATCGAAGGCTACATTGCTTCGTTGTATGCTCGGAATCCTTCTGTGATTGTCAAGGGTGATGTACGAGGGAGAGGGGATTCAAACAAAGTACAAGCCCTATCCAATGCGTTCCTTGACAAGATCAGAACCCAAGTTGAAGATGTGTCTCGTCTTGCTTTAATATACCCATGTGCATTTTTAAAGCTATATGCGACACAACATCCAGACCCTTTTAAACGTGTAGGTGTGTCTGCTGTACCTGCATGGGATGTGATTGTAGATCAAGATGCTCCGTCTTGGCAACAACAGAAGTATGTTGGGCATCGATATCACATTACACTGGAAGAAGCGAAAGAGAAGTATGGCAATAAAAAATATACATCTCATCGATTGGTTCGCTTCTTGGATTATGACAGCGATAGTTTAAACTCCAACTACATGGGTATTGATTTATCAGAACTCAACAAAAGCGGAGTAGAGACTGACTCTCCTTTTGAATATATCCAGGTTGTAGAGTTTTATGACTTGGCTAATAACAAAATGTATGTCTGGAGTCCAGATTACCAGAATGGTGAGAAGTGGTTATTCGATGGTGTGGAGATTGAGATTGGAGATGGAGAGAATACAGATGTACAAAAATACGATCAAATACCCTTTACAGATTCAGCCAATAACCCTCTTGCTCCTATCGTGCCTTTATATTTCTCTCGTCAACCAGATATACCTATGCGTGGTTATTCTGCTCTACGCAGAGTCTACAGCCAAGTAGAAGAGACAAACATTATTCGTACCTATCAATCAACGATGGTACGTAGATCAGCGCGTCAATGGGTAGTCAAGAAGGGAGTCTTTACTGATGAAGACATGGCAAAACTGGCTCTTGGTGCAGACGGAGAATACATTGAAGCGGAGTTGTCTCCTTCTCAGAATCTTGCAGGTTCGATTCAAGCAGTTCCTCATACTCCTGTACCAGCTGAACTAGAGACATATGCTCGTCAAGTCAACGATGATTTTCAGCGTGGTAGTGTACTTGCTCCCTTTACAAGAGGAGAGGCTACACGCGCCACAGCCACAGAGATTACAGCATTGGCATCCTATAGCTCTTCGGAGATTGGACGCTTGGCTAGAGAGCGAGATGCAATGATTGAACATTCTGCGAGTGTTTATATTTCGATGATGAAAATCTTTTTGCAAGACGAAGCGGATGTTGTTGTTATCAATGGTAGTACTGAGGTCATACGTACAGATGACTTGAATGGTGATTTTTCATTCTACTCTCTTGATGCCGGAGCAACACCTGTTTCCGAAGCAGTAAAGAAACAAGACTTTTTGCAATCTATTCCTATCTTAATGGAGCTGGGAGTTTCAGCAGACAAAGTATTGCAAGAGTTGGTTCGTAGGTTAGATTTACCGGAAGACTTTATGGAAACACAAGTTGAAGGTATTCAAGATTTATCACAACCCCCTCAACAACCTTCCCCCACCGCATCGATTGAGCAAGGCCAACAAGGTTCTCCTCAAGCCGTTGCACAAGTTTTATAGGAGATAATATGTCTATTCCACAAGAGATGATGATGCAGGCCGAAGCCATTGGCGCAGGTATGGATTCAGCACAAGAAGAAGGTATGCAAATTGCATCCCCACAAGGCAAGTATACTGCCACTGCTTTAAATGCATTGGTAGATACTGTGAATCAAATACTACCCATGATGGGTCAACAACAACCGTATCCTACATTCGCAGAAGATCAAACGATGTTCCCAATGGAGTTTGTGAATGTTCTTATGGCTATTATGACTGTAGCTCAAGACGCAGGTATTGCTATTGATATGGAGTTGTCACAGGTTGTTTCCGATCAAGATGTTGCAAAACTTTCTGCATTGTTGCAACGATTGGTTACCGATGAAGCATTTAAAGATTTTTTAATGCCAGAAGAACCAGAAGTAGAAGAAGAAGTAATCGTAGAAGAATCGCCTATGTCTGAAGGTGAACCACAAATGTCAGACGAAGAACTATTTGCATCCAGGATATAATATGTCAGAAGAAAATACAACAACAATAGAAGCCGACACTACATCAGAGGACACCGCACAGGTCTCTGAACCAATAGAAGAAGGCAAGCCGTCACTTGATAACTATAAAGATGATTACGACAAACGTGTAGATGCGTTGTTGTCACGTCACAATGCGGAAAAAAATGGAGAGCCTGCCCCAACTCCAGAAGGATTACGAGATGGTGAATCTTGGGATACTTTGTACGAGCAGGCAGATGAAAATAGTCAACGTGCGATGCAACAACTTCGTGCAGACTATACAAGAAAAACCCAAGAACTTTCCTCGCAAAGAAAAGAACTTCAAGAACAGGCTCAACATATTGAATCGATGAAGATGAGTTTGGAAAACAACTCTGCATACAAGGCAATACAAAAAGTTGCAGAAGAAGATGCAGGAGAGTTTGACCCATACGATACAGATTCGTTTCAACGATATGTAAATAAAGTTGTTGCAGAAAAACTTCAGTCAGTACTCGCGCCAATGGCCGAACAACAGATGAAAGCAAGCGCACAAGCCAAAGTCAAAGGATTTATGTCTGAACATACAGATCTACAAACTGATGATGTATTGAAAGCCGAAGTTCGCCAAACTCTTTTGAGTAATGAATCTCTGTCTTTGCAAGATGCATACTGGATTGTAAAGGGTAGACGTTCACACAGCGCATCAGAGCGAAACCAAATGCAACAGCTGGCATTTCAAAAAGCGGCTAAAGCAAGTGGACTCAAAATAGGTGTGGGGCAGAACAAAGGAACGACAGTCCCCAAAGGTGCTACATCCATGAAAGCAACTGACTTGTATCAACATTTGTTGAAACAACAGAAATAAATATGTTATACATTATTCATGTCGCAATGCTGATTCCCCTAGAAATAGGACACGTTGAAGCAACTCCCCTCACGAAAGGATACGAGTGCGATACCCAACAACCTTAACGTAGGAGGCTTCCATGCCCATCCAACCAGACATTCTTGCGTCAACCCTGCGTATCCTAAAAGATCGTGAGGTAGACAATACATTTAAAAACATTCCTCTTCTTGATGCTATCCGTTCACATGGAGCAGTTATCGAGAGTGATGGTGGTAGCAAAGTAAACTGCCCAGCCATCATGACAGAACACAGTATGATTACTCAACTTTCTAGTGGGTATGAATCTGTAAACCTTGCTGTCAAAGACCCTCTTCGTCAAACCGAATACAACTGGTGTGACTTTGTTGCTCCTGTAGTAATCACTGAAAAAGAACAACTTTCCAACAAAGGCGATCGTGCAGTAATAAACATTGCTGAAGCCCGTCTTAAGTCTGTAATGGGCATGTTGCAACGTGAGTTCTGTAAACAAGTTGTAGGTAATACTTCTACTGTTCTTTCTGAACTAGAATCACTACATCCTTCACGTTCTGGAGGGTGGTTTGCTTTACAACCTTTTGGCGAGCAAATCACAGGAAGCGTAGGGGCTTTGTCAAGAAGTACTTATAAAACAACTTTCCAGAATCAATATGTTGATGTACCTTCTGCTTTCCCAGCTATGACTGATCAAGCTACTCGTCTTTTCCGAGCAATGAGTAAACTGTATATTGATTCTCAAGTATATGCTCCCGAAGGCGAAGTTGACATTATTCTTATGTCTCCTCGTTGTTATGAGCTTTACAAGAACTCTCTCTTTAATCAAGAGCGATACACATCGATTCAAGAACAACGAGACATGGCAGGTAAACTTGGACTTATGTTCAATGGTGCTAAAGTTTATGTTGAGCCCAATCTTGGACAAACTTGGGTAGCCGCTGATTTTGATGGAACCAACACAGGTACAGCTAATGATATGCAAAATGCTGCTATTGTCTTTGGTGGTGCTACTGGTCAATATACTACAGATGGAAACGCAAGTGGAACTATTGATGCAATGTTCTTGAATAGTAAACTTATGTCTTTGTATTTTGATCGTGATGCTTACTTCGAAATGAGTGAGTTTGAACGTATTTCTGGATACGCGGCTATGGCCGCTAATATTATGACTCGTACACAACTTGCAACAGCAAACTTGTCTGGTCATGGTATCCTTGTAAATGCATTTGCAACCATTAACTAAAGGATAATAAAATGGCTACTCAAAACTTATTACAACGACTTGACCCAGCGTCACAAACAACTGGATCTTCCGTCAATGTGTCAGATCGTAGAATCGAAGAAGTGTTTATTGCTTCTGAAGCTATCTCTGCGGGTGATTTTGTTTGTCTTAATCTTGACAAATCAGATGACAGTGACAAAGCACTGCATGTTAAAAAACTTACTGTTACTCCTATATCTTCTTTGGGTATTGGTGTTGCGATTGCTAGTGCATCCGCAGGTGAAAACATACGTGTATGTATTCGTGGAATGGTTTCTGCGAATGTAAATACAGGTATCAATCAAGGCGATCGTCTTATTGGTTCATCTACTGGTGGACGTGCTGTTGTTGCTCCTTCATATCGTTCTGATCAAAAAGAAGGAAGTGGTGGTACAGGTGCAGGTGCAGTTACTCAACAAGCGCACATTGTTGCGATTGCTGTATCTTCATCTGGTGGTACTAACGTTGCTACAGTATACGTTCTTCCAAGCTTTTAATATATAGTATTGTGTTTTGGGGCTAGGTTATTCCGTTGGTCTAGCCTAGCCCCTTTTTATATAGGTGATGCATGAACTTACAAGAGATTCGCCAATACATAGCCAACATTATTGACTATGACCCATCGGCAAACAAAGAATATACAGAGCAGATTGATGATGTGGTTAATCATCATTATCGTATGCTCTTCTCTGAGAAGGCATTTACCTTTGCTCAAAAGGAAAAGAAAATAGAAGTATATACAGATGCATCAAGGACAGCGTCTGGTTCATATGTGGCCATCTCCAAACTTACTGTTGTTGATTCTACGACAGATTTACCCAAGTGGATTGAAGGCAACATTGTAGAGATTAATGGCATCGAATATGATGTGCTTTACAAAGATCCGTCAAACATGACAAGATTTTTTATTGCTGAAAGCATGGCAACGTTTGTTGCTATAAATATAACTTTTAAACAACGATTTATACGTTTACCCCAAGACTGTGTGTCTCTTCTCCAAGTGGGAAGACGCAGTTATACAATCGCTCCCACAGATGTAGGAAGATTTATTCCTTTGACTCGGTATGAAGATGAGTATTACAATCTTCCTTTGGACGAAGTAAACATTCCCAACTACTGGATAATGCAGGACAGCATTTCAATGCAGACTCCTACAGTTGGCCCAGTTGTTAGTGCTGTTGCCGCGACATCGGCAGGTCAAGGTGTGCGTTCAGTTCGTGTGGCACAGACATACGTCAAGTGGATTGAGAATGGAGATGAGCATCAGATGGAAAGCGGATTGTCTTTATTTTCTGATCCCATACAACTGAGTGATACTCAAAAGTTACGTATTACTGTACCTGTGTTCGCATCAAGAATACCTTTTGCGCGAAACTTTTACATATACAATGCCAATACTACCCAAGATTTTAAAGGTGTGTATTTTATAACCAAGGCAGATGTAGGTGGTGGTGGTAACATAGACATAGATTTTACTCAAACTGCTTTTGAGACAGGAACGTTTGTACTTGAGAATGAACGATATAGTTTCTATGATGGATACAATCAACAGATACGTTTGTATCCTCGCCAGAGTGAAGACTTTCATCTTTCGGTTCGATATGTGTACCGTCCACCTAGATTGCAAGAAGATACGGATACACCACAACTTCCACAGTCACATCATTTGGTCCTAGCATACGCTTGTCTTATGGACATACTGAACAAACATGACAATCCTACATTGGCAGGGATTTATAGACGAAAGTATGAACGTGAACTTATAAAGATGGAACAAAGATTCTTGACACAAAAGCCCAGAAGATTTGTAAAAGGATTTATGAAAGAAAGCGGTGTTGATACTGTACCGATGTGGACTCCTTTGAAGAGAGTATAATGAAAGATACCAATGTCAAAATAGATATGCTCAAGGGTATTCACGAACAATACCCACAACCACAAGATTCTGTGATGGAACTTATCAACTGGCAGGTTGACCAGTATACAGGAGGTTGGACTAATCGCATTGGGTATGAGAAGTATGACAGCAATGCTGGTACATTTAATCCGTTTGTGACGAATCGTGTTGATAGTTTGTTTTATGTACAACGACATCAAGGAGCGCAGGATTCTATTTTGTTCGAACAAGCAGGTGTTTTGTACCAGTTGAATGATTTTGATGGTACGTTAAAAAAGAATGCATTGTCATCTGGAAGAACACAACCCAAGTCAACAGAGGTTTGTACACAGTATGCTCAGTTTGGACGTTTTATTTTGTATGCGAATGGATATGATAGGCCAAGCAAAACTCATTTGTGGCCTTGTACATCATATACCACCAACTATTTAATAGAGTATCCATTGGGTTTTGATAACCTTCCTTCTGCTCCTGTGTTTTGGGGAATGGAAACTGATCCCACATTGGCAGGTGCAAGTGGAGATGTGGCTTCGATTTGGTTTGGTGCAGATGAAAATAAAGGACTTGGGATTGCTGTTGCAACAAAAGAAAATAAATATAAATACAAAGTTTCTTTTGTAAATACAGCAGGTTCTGAGGGCCCGTTGAGTACTGAAAGCAGTACTATTGAATGGGAAACTCCGGCATCAAAGATTCGTCTTGCTGGAGTAATCGAAATCCCCGTTGGCAATAATGATGTTGTTGCAAGAAGGGTTTACAGGACGAAAAACTTTTCAGATGATGGAGGTAATGATGGCAATACCTATTATTTTGTTTCTGAAATACCCAACAATAAAGATGATTTTTTTATTGATGACGTTACTGATAGTGCTTTGGGCAGTTCTGCACCTTTGACAACTGACTCTATTGCGTTTCCATCGATGAAGTGTAGATACCTTGGAGTCTACAAAGATTGTTTGTTTATAGATGGTGGCATAGATAATGATTTAACTCTGTACTATAGTTATCCAGCTCAACCAGATCGATTCGCAGCATTAAGTTTTTTAACGTTGGCTCATCGTCAAGGTGGAGGATTGACAGGATTATTTTCGTATTTTAATAATCTTTTGATTTTTCGAGAATACTCCATCGATATTGTTCGTGGTGATTATCCAAACTTTACTGCAACAAATCTCACACAATATATTGGCACACGTGCAACAGACACAATCGTAGGTGTAGTTGGACTTGGAGTATTATTTTTGAGCTATGATGGCATTTACAGCATCAACATTAACCTAGACTACAATGATAATCCGACAGTAAAAAATGTGACTCCTCATTTAAGAGATACATTTGAACGCATAAATAAAGATGCAATCTCCAAAGCCTCTGCTGTATATAGCAAAAAGCGAAGAGAATATATTGTACATTTTCCTGTAGATGGTAGTCCCATAAATAATCTAGGGCTTGTATATCACACAGATAAAGGAACATGGTCTATAAGGGAATCTATACCAGCTGGTTATTTGGTTGTAAATGCTGGTGGAGATGTTCTCTTTGGCAGAGCAGACACAGTATCCAATGCAAATGTTGAACATGGTATTATGGTGTTGTCACGCAAACGTACAGCAGGTTCAGCGATTGTTGGTGATACAATGATAGACAATCCCCCTTTGGTATCAACAATAAGGTCTGCATGGTTAGATTTTGGTGACCCTGGGGCGAAGAAAAAAATACATTCTGTGTACTTGTTTATTGCAACAGGTGGTGACCAGTCTATATCTTTGGATTACTACATGGATTTTGATTACAACAACACATATTCGACAGTGGCATTACGTCAACAAAGACCAGACTTTTTCGACCAGAACGTGTATGATAAAGTACAACTAGATGTAGATGCGTATTGGGAAGAGCCTTTGGTTACGACCATACGATATGATGTGCATAGTCAAGCGTGTTCGTATTTTCAATGGAGAATCCAAACCCAAGAAGATGTACACATTATTGGATATGCGATTGATTTTACAAGTTCTGGCATGAGAGTTATTAAAGGTAAAAAAGTATGAAGAAGTGGACAGAAGCACATCCCAGAGATAATGCGATTGCAGATTATAAAGAGTTTAATCGTGGGTACAACGAGTACAAGTCTGCTTTGAATGGTGGTGTTGATCGCACTATGACTCCTCCCAATGTGTTGAACAGGACTACAGTACAACCTAGGGCTTTTCATGCAGTCAATATATTTAAACGTGGAGATATGAATGTACTTGTTGACCCAGCGACAGGTGCGCCTTTTGGCGATTTTCGTGGTCTGTCTTATAATACTTATGGGGGTGGCTGGGTTACTGTAGATGAGTTTGCGATTACAAACTTTAAAGATGGTATGCTTCATTGGGAGTTTTCTTCTCATGTATACAACAATGTGTTTTATTCTGCAAACCCTAAATCTGTAAGCATCCGATTGTTGTTCGATGGTGTTGAAGTCTGCAATGCATATAAACTTCCAGAACCCATATCTACATTTAGATTGGTGTGCGATGTTCCCATTACAGGTTCGCCCAATACAGTTGCAGTCCAAGCGCGATCTGTTGCTCCTTCAGCCTCAGAGAATCAAAAGTGTTTATTTACATTGTTGGCAATGCAACATTTATTTATAGGTAGATGGCGATGAGCAGGATAACAAATACAAATCCTCCGAATCGAGGAGACAAACTTACCAGTACAGATTTAAATACTTCATTTACAGAAGTAAACAATGCATTTCCAATGGATGCAGAGAATGTACGGAATGAAGGATTAGACCAACCATCTTTTGCTTTGGCAGGAACTTCTGGACAATCTGGTATTATTTTGATTAAAGCAGATGAGAATGACAACTCAGTATCTGTGATTGTAAATGCCAATACAGTTGCAGGTGCCCCTCCAAAGGATGCTCCAACTACTGTGCAAACTTGGACTACTGGCATTGTTCCATTTAATCAAAATAAAATAATACGTGTGTATTGGCAGTTTGAAAATGTAATCACAGGGTCAGTTACAACACCGATTGCAGCTGGAACAAATGGTACAGCATGGGCTGTATGGCTGGAATGGCAGTTATCAAGTGGTGGTGCTTTTGTTCCTGTACCATTTCAGAGTGACTTTGAGGATATACAAATATCACCAGCAACATATGGTGCATCTTCTTTGAAAACATATGCATCGACATTTGTGAATCATGTGTATATACGTTCTGGTGGTTATGATTTTCCTCCTGCTCGTACAGGTTATGGTTGTTGGTTGTTTAAAGCAGATCAAAACTATGTCATATATGGATTGAGATTGAGAGCCAGAGGATTACTGCAACCTCGTTACAATGCAACTCCTGTATCTGGAGATCCTGTAAATGTATGGGAACTTGTTGATAGTCCGGCATCGACACATCAAATGACAATCAATAAAAGTTACATGGCTTATATGATAATGGAGGAGCAATGAGTATAACTTTTCCAAAGACCTTTGTCTCTGGTGAAACTTTACAAGCAGAAGATGTACGCAATAACCTGGGAGCAATGAGAGATAAGCAACAAAATCTTACTGGTACAGACATTTTGTTGGCTCAGTCTTGGGTAGATACGCACCACATAATGCAAAGTAGATATGAACCAACAAGCAACATTTCTGTAAATGTGTCTGGTGTTTTTGGTGGAAGAAACAATGGTGCATTTTTAAATAATCTTTCGTACTCTTCTCGATGGATTAGTGAAGGAACAAACAATAATACAAGACGAGTTTATATTCCGTACACAAATATAACCTTTGATATACTTCGTCCATGTACACTATTTTTTCAATGGGCTATGATACATCAAAGCAAATCAGATGTAGATGGAACACTAGGCAAAACTCTTTTGCATGCGTCCTTGAATGATAAGGCAATCGCAGGAAGTGGAGTTGACCATATTGTCTTTGAGCAACCAAACGCAAGTATAAATAATGTATTGGTGGATGGAACAAGAACAACGAATGGTATTATTTTAAAGAATATAAGTAATCAAGTATTAGATTACAGTATAGGATTGACTGGACAATCAACAGCAGGCAAATGTCAAAATGTTTCTTGGTCAGTTTCTCTTGAATGTTTTTATATGTAGGAGTATAAAATGGAACCAATGACAATGGCTTTGATTGCCGGTGCTGTGTCTTCAGCCATCAAGGGTGGTACAAAAGCCTATGGTGAATATGGTACTGCACAAGATTTAAAGCTTACAGAAGAACAAAGAAGGCGATTGCGAGAGCTAGAACGCTTACAAGCCGAAGATGCTTTGGGAATGAGTACAGGCCAACGAGAACAATATCGATCGCAAGCCATGTCTCCTGTACAGACTGCTGAACGAGAAGCGTTGGCTAGGTTTGGTGCTTCACAATCTGTTGCAGACATTGGTCAAGGTGCGTCTTTCCGGCAACAACAGGCTTTAAAGCAAGCAAGTGAAAATGCCAGAGCAGAAGTAAGCCGATCAGTTGCAGAGCGAGATGCACAAGTAGCACAACAACAGGCAGAAGAGAAGGCTCGTCTTGAAACACAGCAGAATCAAGCGAAAGCATTGGAGCGTCAAGCGGCTTTGTCTTTGGTAGGTGGAGTTGCTGAAGGTGCTTTGGGTGCAGTACAGATTGGTGCAGAACATAAGTATCAAGAACAGTTGTATGACAAACGATTAAAAGATTTACGTGGTGGTCAAGCGGTTACAAGTCAAGGCGCACAAACCATGCTCGGAATCGGAACTTTATCAGGAGCAGGTCCGGCATCAGAAGGAAAAAAAGCCGTAGAACGTTTGAATACTCCAACTTTGGGAGTGTCTGGGCCAGATGCTGTAGATGGTATGACAAGACAAGAAGAAGCATTAATGATGTATACAAATCCTAGTGTACTCTTATCAAATCCAGATGCTGTAGATGGTATGACAAGACAAGAAGAAGCATTAATGATGTATACAAATCCTGGTATGACAAGACAAGAAGAACAGGTAATCAACATAACAGAAAATCTTCCTACTGGAGAACTTGCAACAGGTGTCCCCCTTCATTATGGTATGTTTAATAGTACTTCAAATGAAGATTTAGTTCCTATGCTTGAAAGTGTTACAGAAACTAAAGATGGTTCATATGGTACTGTACAATCTCCTGATGCGGCTATTTTACGTTTACAAAAGTTAAAGCCTGAAAGACAAGCAGATTTTTTCTTCTGGCTACAGGACCAACGCAATAAAGGTTTTTTAAAAGACAACTTTTGGAATATTGTAACTTTAAAACTTATTGCACAAGGATACTAAAATGTCATTTGAATCTGCCAGAAGAATACTACAGCAGTATCAACAATCAAATACGCAACGCATTTCAGAGTCATTGGACTTTGCCTACAAGGAAGCGTTGACAGCGTATCAATCCGAAGAGAAGGCACGTGAAGCCGCATTGAGGGTTTTAGAGAATGAAACAAAAATCTTCAACACATATCTAAAAGAAATACAACGTTCTCGCAGAGATATAATAAAAGGCAACATAGACATTGCAAAACAAAATGCAATCAACGCACGAAAAAATATTGTTGAACAAGCCAAAGTAGATGAATACAACGAAAATCAAAAAAGAAAACGACAAGACAAGATAGCACTTAATAAGTATAACCAAGAAGAAGGTCAAAAAAGAGAGTTTGGAAGAGTTAGGCGCGATAAAGCAATAGCTAGTGGTAACGAGCCAAGAAGCTTGCAACAAGAAGCAGAGAACTATGCGAATAAAAAAGTAAAAATGAGTAATATTGCAAGTACACCTTTAACTGATAGTATTACAAATATTGCTACTCTTTTAAAAAACAAGGTATCTCCAACTCAGTTGTACATTAAAGGGTTGGTGCCTTTGGTTAACCCTGTGAATAGAGTTTATACGGTAGCTCCTACGGCTTCCTCTGCGTATGATAAAGACATGACCAGAGCCCTTCCTTTTCGCAAGGCAGATACTGCTCATCATGTATTGAATCGATTAAAACGAGATGTTAAAGATTTTGATGAAGACCATCCTAAATATAAACAAGTTTATGATTTTCTTTATGAAACAAATAGTAAAGAAGACACAAAGAATGTAGGTGGTATGTTTTCTGATGTCAAAGATATAACTAAAAATGCTGTTAGTAACGAATATAACAGGCAAATCAATGAATACAAACTAGACAAAGGAGGTACAAGTGGTGGTGGTGGTGGTCGTGGTAGAAGCTATACTCCTACAAGAATAGGATTAGCACCAGACCCAACACCATTAGTTGAGAGAAAGTTTATACCTCATGAAAAGATTGAAGAGGCAGAGGTAGATCTCAACTTGCGTAAACTTGCACAGCCTGTATTTGATGCACTACGCGATCGCAATACTCCGTACGAGTTGACAGAGGAAGAACGTTTTCAAGTAGGAAAGCAAGCGATTGATGCCTACGAAAAGTTGAAGGAACTATCGATTAGAAATCCGTTGAATGTTACCAGAGATGAGGAGTTGTTGTTGGATGATTTGGCATTGCAACGTCAGCTAAACATTTATCGACAGAAAGAAAAGATTGGCAAGATGAATCCTCAGATGGCAAGTCCAGAGAGAGTTCGGTCAAGAGCCGCGGATTTGATTGAGCCTACAAAGGTAAAAGAGACACCGCCGGATTTATCTCCTACGCAACAAAAGTATTTTGCTGTTGAACGAAAAGCCTTAGAACTATCAGAGAAGAGTGATGAAGACCTTAGAAATATGGGTACTCCAGAGCAAGCTGGTTTGAGTATCTACCAAGAAATGTTTGATCAAAAACAAAAACAGTTTCTTCCTGGCAACACATATGATACAGTTTTATCCAAACTTGAAGATAACTTTAAAGGAAGTCCTGAAGATCAGTTGAGAGCCTTAGCTGCTTTTAATAGTAGAGCAATGGCATTATCAAGAGCGGCTAGTCCTATTTTACTGCCAGATGGTAAAAAGAATCAGTACTACTTGGATGCTTTGAAATCTACAGGTCTTTCTCCACAGGAGAAATAATGGCTGATCCGAAAACATCTCAGGCTGTACAAGATGCCATTCGTTTATTGGTTGAAAAATATAGAGAGAAACGTATATCATTAGCAGACTATGCAAAGGAACTTGAAGAGCAAACAAAACTTTTGTCATACTATCAAGAGATAGAAACATATCCTAAGATAGACATTGCTTCTGAAGAGGAAGACCTTTCGATGCAGGTTCTGGATCAACAGGAAAAACTTGCTGGCGAATATGCCATGCTTGAAGAGGATGATCTTTCTGTCGAAGAAGCCTTTGCTAGAGGAAGAGCAAGAGTTGAAAAAGATTTGTTGCCAGAGATGTATACAACATCAGATTTTGTCGAAAAGATACCTGCAAAGGTTGGTGTCAGTAATGTGCGAGATGCACAACGTGGATTGATAAGAGATCCAGATACAGGTATTTTACGCAAAGCAAGTAGATATGAGTTGCTGAAAGAGATTCCCTATCGACAGGTATTACAAACAGATTCTACGAAGAGAGAACTGGAATCAGAACGAGCAAACAAGTATCAACAAATGTATTCTTCTTTGCGAAAGAAAGGATTTTCAAAAGAAGAATCAAAACAAAAAGTGCAAAATGCCAGAGATGTTGAAGAAGGTTTGTATCCGAT
>TARA_R110002012_G_scaffold4074_11_pt1 | contig 18204 bp, 15 predicted proteins | sample TARA_R110002012 | Tara Oceans TARA_R110002012 (sample SAMEA4396515) | marine metagenome | biome: Westerlies Biome; feature: [DCM] deep chlorophyll maximum layer (ENVO:01000326); material: water (ENVO:00002006), including particulate matter (ENVO:01000060) such as... | depth 40 m
AATACGCTACGCTACCTCCAATAATTTTATAGGCGAAACACTTTATGACTGTAGTGAATGCCTACTCCGCCCAGAAGTAGCTGAAGCTCTATTGCGGGCCAACCAATATTTTTGTGAAAAAGGCTACCGTATTAAAATCTACGATTGCTACCGACCGTTGGATGTTCAGAAAAGAATGTGGGCAAAGGTGCCGCGACCCACCTATGTGGGCAACCCCTATGGTAATGGTTCCATTCACAATAAAGCTGCGGCGGTAGATATTACTTTAGAAACCTTAGAAGGCTGCTATGTGGAAATGGGCAGCGACTACGATTATTTTGGAAGAGAAGCACATATTGATAATTATAATTTTTCAAAAGAAATACTCGCCAATCGGAAACTGCTTATTGAAGGCATGCGCCAGTTCGGCTTCAATACTATCCGCACGGAATGGTGGCACTTTAGCTATAAAAGAAATTGGGGTTACAAAACATTAAACATTCCCCTACCCTGCGATTAATATTTATTATTTATCGGGAAGGTTTTTTTCTGCGTTTCCACTTATTTTAAAGGGAATTTCAGGTGTATTCTTATATAATTTTAACTCGATCACATCAGATGGTAAATTGAAATCGGCATTGGCCAATGCCTCTTTTACCTGTTTTATTATCATACCTCGCAATACCCGTGAAGCTCTTCTATAGTCAACAGTGTCTACCCAAAAGAATACTTTTAGGTTTACGGTACTTGCGGCAAGTTCATCTTCTATCACAAAATTTTCATGGGTTTCATCACGAATTATTTCTTTGTTCTTATCCAAGACCTCCTGAATTACTCTTTTGGCTGCTTCAATATTATCTTCATAACCAATTCCAACGGTGAAATCAACCCTAAAAAAACCATCGGCGGTATAATTTTCAACCGGTTTGGTTAGCACGTCACTATTAGGGATATATATATCGCGGCCATCAAATGTTTTTATATGGGAATACCGAAAGCTTAAGGCCCTCACCTTTCCGAATATATTGTCTATTTTGATAGTATCATTAATATTAAATGGCCTATTAAAAGCAAGAATCACCCCCGCCAAAAAGTTTTTTCCAATATCCTGAAAGGCAAATCCCAAAATAATGGCGCCCCCGCCCACGGCCGTTAATACTCCTGTGGCTATGCCATCGAGTCCTGCAACGCGCAAGGCAATCATAATGGCAATTATAATTAAAATGATTTTAACCGCTTGGGCCAAAAACTTTGCCATTAGTGGATCTTCAGATTTTTGCTGGAATCGTCTTTTATAGAAGTTGGTCAACAATTGTGCAAGTAAAACCCCTAATATGATAACCAAAATAGCCAAAGCAATACGCGGAAGGATTTTTAGGAATTCTTCGTAATAGTTCTGTAATGAATTTTGGATTGTTTCGCCCGGCGATTGTAAAAGTGGGAGCATCTATTTTTTCTTTTAAAGATAACAATTATTCACTAAATAAATCTTCCCATAAAATAATCTTAAAGTATAGCGGAACGAGCTGCAACATGTATCTTTGCAAAAAAATAAAAGCTGTGGATCTTTCAGTAAAATCATTTAAATTAATAAGCACATTAGAGGCTATCTCTTTTTTGGTTCTTTTGGGAATTGCAATGCCCCTAAAATACATTTGGCATATGCCGCAAATGGTGCAAGTAGTAGGAATGGCGCACGGAGTGCTATTTGTGCTCTACGTTGGGGGTGCTCTGTATATGTATAAAAAGCTGAAATGGTCCATTACAGATTTATTTATTGTGGTAATGTGCTCCGTGTTACCTTTCGGCCCTTTTTATGTGGAACGTAAATATTTATAATGAATAAAGAAACAATTCAGGATTATAGTTGTCTTTTTCAGAATTACCTCGTTAGCGAAGGTATGGCTGTTGAATGGGCCATTTTTTTGAATGTTCTTTTAAACTGTATTATTGTTTTAACAGTAGTATTGATTCTTGACGTTATATTCAGAAAGTTTATTATTGAAACTTTCAAGGCTTTTAGCAATAAAACAAAAACCACCTTTGACGACTATTTGGTAAAAAGCAATTTTCCGAGATTCATAGCCCATACCCTACCACTGGGGATTATTTGGTACCTCATTCCTATCATTTTTATTGAATCACCATTTATGACAAACCTGCTGTTAATTGCAACTCAGGTGTATCTGGTCTTTCTCTGTGTCTATATTTTCAGGAGTATTTTACGTACAACACGAAATTATCTTGAAGAAAACGAGCGTTACCGCGACAAGCCCATGGAGAGCTATGTTCAGGTAATGATGATTTTTGCTTGGGGAATTGGAATCTTTTGGATTATCCAGCTTCTTACTGGGTTTTCAGTTGTTAGTCTTACCACTCTTGGTGCGGCGTCAGCAGTAATTCTTTTAATTTTTAAAGATACCATTTTAGGCTTTGTGGCAAGTATTCAAGTTTCCGTGAATGATATTGTTCGTATTGGTGATTGGATCACGTTCAGCAAATTTGGGGCAGATGGATATGTAACCGAAATAAACCTTGCAACCGTTCGCGTACAAAACTGGGACAACACCTATACTACAATCCCTACCTATAGTTTGATTGCCGATTCTTTTCAAAACTGGCGCGGAATGCAGGAAAGCGACGGCAGAAGAATTAAGCGCTCCATATATATAAAACAAACTTCCATAAAATTTCTTTCTGTAGAAGATGTGGAGCGCTTGAAAAAAATTCAATTGATCAAGCCTTATTTGGAGCATCGCCAAAAAGATGTTGACCGCTACAATGAGAAGAACGAAATTAATAAAGAGCTATTAATAAACGGCAGAAACCAAACTAACCTTGGCGTTTTCAGATATTATGCCGATGCACTTTTAAATGAAAACTCTGCCATCAATAAAAACCTTTTTTTAATGGTTAGGCACTTGGCACCTACCGATAAAGGAATCCCGATTGAAATATTTTGTTTTAGCAAAGACAAGACTTGGGTAAATTATGAACATATTCAGGCTGATATTTTTGACCATCTCCTGGCCGCCATTCCTTATTTTGATCTTGAAATTTTTGAATTGCCAACAGGTAAGGATATTTCATCTGGCGTCAATAGGCCAACTTTTGAAAATTAAAAGTATCTTTAATGCAAAAACCTTTTGGATTTAAAAGACTTTAAGACCTATCTGTACATTTTTGGAATGTTGGCTGTAGCCTTAACTATTTTTCCCTTTGTGGCAGTAGATTATTGGTGGATTCGCATATTCGATTTTCCACATATACAGCTTACTATACTAACCTTCGTGGCACTTGTAGTTTTCTTTATGAGGTTTGAGGTAAAACGAATTAATGATTATCTTTTTACCGTTATCATTTCGGCATGTTTAGTAGTTCAGTTAATAAAGATTTATCCTTATACCCCTTTTGCCGAAAAGGATATTTATACAAGTGAAGAAATAAATCCCAAAGCTCCTATTTCGATTTATACAGCCAACGTACTTCAATCAAATAAGAAGCGTGAATTGCTGATAGCAGATATAAAAGAGAAAAAACCAGATGTTATTCTTTTAGTGGAGACAGACACAAACTGGAGAGATTATGTAGTAGAACATTTAAACGATAATTATAAGTATAAAGTAGAAGCGCCGCAGGCCAATACATATGGTATGTTAATGTACTCAAAGTATAAATTGATTAATCCACAAGTAAAGTTTTTGGTTGATAAAGGGATCCCTTCAATTCACACAAAAATGCTTCTTCCTTCAAAAGATACCATCCAGTTATATAGCATCCACCCCACACCTCCAATGCCTCAGCACAATCCTCTTTCTACCGATAGGGATTCTGAAATGATGAAAATTGCCAATTTAAGTAGAACATCCACGTTTCCAGTATTAGTGATGGGTGATTTTAATGATGTGGCCTGGTCAAACACTACCTCCCTATTCCAAAACGTAGGTGAATTATTGGATATCCGAAAAGGCAGGGGTGTCTATAATACTTATAATGCGAATAGCCTCATATTTAGGTGGCCTTTAGACCATATTTTTTGTTCCAAAGAGTTTAGACTAATTTCTTTGAAGTTGGGTGAAGACATAAATTCTGATCATTTACCAACTTATGCAAAATTTAGTTTTGAACCCGAAAAAGCAGCCGAACAACAACCAAAAAAACCTTCTGAAAGACAATTGAAAAATGCAAAAGAGCAGGCAGAGCGTGTTCAGCTCTAAACACTCAAAATTTTAAAATAAAGTATCTGGGTTGTCCATATTAGGTATATGCAGGTTAGTACCAAACCGTTCATTAGCCTTTTTTATAAAATGTGCCGAAAGTAAGGGTGAGGCTTTTTCAATATTTTGGTGTACAAAAAAGTAAATGTTTTGCAGTCCTTGGTCTATCCAGGTTTCCAGACGGTCTATCCAATCATCAAGTCGAGAGTAATCGCTTTTGTGGTTAGCTCCGTTATAACGAATAAAGGCAGTGGGAGTGGTAAGCCGCATATGGAGTAAATCGCGCCTTCCTGCTGTATCAACAATAGCATTGGTAATGCTGTATTTTTCTAAAATACCATAGAGATCTTCGGCTACATCTTCATCGTTAAACCAATTAGTGTGTCTAAATTCTATCGCAGGTTTTATATCTTTTGGGAGCATTTTGAAAAACGGTTCCAATCTTTCCATATTTTTTGGTCCGAAATTATCCGGAAGTTGCACAAAAGGCATTTCAAGCTTTTCTTTCAAGTTTGATGCATTCAGAATATATTCATTCAAAGAATCTTCGCAATCCTGAAGTCTTTTCCAATGCGATATTCCCTGAAAGAACTTAGGGAAAAACCTGAAATCATCGGGTGTCTTTTCATACCAACCTGCAAAAGTATCTGCCGGAAAAATTCTATAAAAAGTAGCATTCAGCTCAATACTGTTGAATTGGGTTGAATAATACGCCAGTTCATCCTTTGTACCTCGTGGGTAAAAGCCCTTCAAATCTGCTTTGTTCCATTTTGCGCACCCTACATACAAATTCGGACGGCTGGATGTTTTATATTTTGAAAGAACCTCTTTGGTTTCTGGGTGGTCTTTTGGCAATGTAAAGTCAATATTTCCAGGGTCGTCAACTTTTCCAAATTTCATGATTTTCAGTTTTTAGTAAAGATACTTTTTAAATCAAATTTCAAAAAAATATTAACCTGTAACTTTTTATCAAGCTGTTAGTCTTATATTTACTGAAACTTAAAAAATCATTTATGAAAATCATTAAAACACTTACCCTTGCCTTTTTAATAACCGCCATGGCTCCCGTATCTGCGCAAACTGCCGATGAAATAATCAATAACTATTTCGAAAATACCGGCGGTAAAGCAGCTTGGGAAAATTTAAAAAGCTCAAAAATGACAGCAACCGCCCAAGCCCAGGGAATGGAAATTCCGGTAGAGGTTTATCAAACCAAGGACGGCAAACAATTGATAAAAATTAATTTTCAAGGTCAGGATATAACGCAATTGGCTTTTGATGGCGAAACTATGTGGAGCACTAACTTTATGACAATGCAACCTGAAAAAAGCGATGCCGAAGCTACTGCAAACATGAAAAAACAAACAAAAGATTTTCCATCACCTTTTTTGAATTATAAAGAGAAAGGTTTCACGGCTGAACTGATGGGTAAAGAAACTAAAGATGGTACCGAAACTTATAAAATAAAACTTACTCAGTCCCCTATCATGGTGGACGGTGTTGAGCAGCAAAATGTAAGCTATCATTATTTTGATACTGAAACATTTGTGCCGATTGTGGTGGAAAATGAAATATTTCAAGGCCCAATGAAAGGCCAAATGAATGTAAGTACAATGAGTGACTATCAAGAAGTTGATGGTTTATATTTTCCATTTTCACTTAGTATGGGCGGGCAGGCAATTCAATTAAAGGAAATTATTATAAATCCTGAAATTGATGACGCGATGTTTGCATTTCCTGCTACTGCAACAGAAGCTGTTAAAAAAGAATAATTTTTCCTGCTTATTAAAAATCCCTGCTAGTCGGGGATTTTTTTTTCAACAATATATAAAACTAAAACCCTCCAAAATGAAATATTTCATCTTTACGTTCCTTCTCATCTTTTCAGGTTTTATAGCTCCAGCACAAGACACAGCTTTAAAAGGAAAAGAGCTTTTTGGCAATATGAAGGCTAGGCATATCGGTCCTGCGCTTATGAGTGGTCGCATAAACGATCTTGAAAACCACCCTACCAATGCACGTATTATTTACGCAGGTGCCGCAGGTGGCGGTGTTTGGAAATCTACTGATGGGGGCGCAACATTCGCCCCAATTTTTGATGAACACGCTCAATCCATTGGGACTATAACCTTAGACCCAAAAAACCCTGACGAAGTTATTTGGGTCGGAACAGGCGAAACTTGGACACGAAACTCAGTTTCTGTGGGTAACGGTCTTTTTAAATCTATAGATGGTGGAAATAATTGGAAGGAAATTCCAGGTTTTGAGAATTCTGAAAGAATTGCTTCCATTGTAATAAATCCAAACAATACAGATGAAGTTTATGTAGGTGTTTTGGGGGCTCTTTGGAGTGATAGCGAAGACCGCGGTGTTTACAAAACAACAGACGGTGGAAAAACGTGGGAAAAAGTCTTATACGTAGGGCCTTCAACCGGTGTTTCAGATATTTTAATGGACTCTGAAAATCCGAATGTTCTTTTTGCTTCGATGTGGCAATTCAGAAGGACCGCTTGGGGGTTCAATTCAGGAGGAGAAAACAGTGCAATTTATAAGTCAACAGACGGAGGAAAGACTTGGAGTAAGTTGACAAATAATCTTCCATCTGGAAAATTAGGACGAATCGGGATTGCAATGGCTCCAAGTAATAGTAAAATAATTTATGCCGTTATTGAAACTGGCGAAAAGGAAACCAACGGTCTTTGGCGATCAAATGACAGTGGCAATTCGTGGAAACATTTAAATAATGATTTTGGACTCACCGTTCGTCCTTTTTACTTTTCACGTATCACGGTAGATCCCAAAAATCCTGATATAATTGTAAAAGGAGGTTTAACTGGTTCCATAAGTCGTGACGGGGGTAAAACCTTTAAAAATCTTGGCAACATGCACAGTGATATACACGACATTATTTTTGATATAAACAATAGCGATATCATCTACTCAGGAACAGATGGTGGAGTTTATCGCTCATGGAATGGTGGCTCTACTTTTGAAATTGTCGAAAATCTTCCACTTTCGCAGTTTTATCATATAAGTGTTGACGATGCCGAACCTTACAATGTGTATGGAGGTCTGCAGGATAATGGCTCTTGGTATGGCCCCTCCTCTGCTCCTGGCGGTGTTTCCGCAAGGCATTGGAACAGTATTGGCTATGGTGATGGTTTTAGGGTCTTAAAACATCCTACAAAGAATATTATTTATTCCGAAATGCAGGGCGCAGCAAACGTTTGGCGTTATGATGTGGACCAAAACAGAACCACTACCGTACAGCCGCAACCTAAAAAAGGTGATCCAGAACTTCGATTCAATTGGAATGCGCCTATGGCTGTGAGCAATTTCGCTCCAGACAGGTTTTATATGGGAAGCCAATTTTTGCACCGTTCCGAAGATATGGGAGATAGTTGGACTATAATTTCTCCAGATTTAACTACAAATGATAAAGCGAAACAAGATCAAGCCAATTCTGGGGGGCTTTCCGTAGATAACAGCGGTGCGGAAAAGCACACTACAATTTTTACAATTGCAGAATCTCCATTGGACGAAAATATTATTTGGGTGGGCACAGATGACGGCAATGTACAGCTAACGACCGATGGCGGAAAAACCTGGACCAACCTAACCGAAAATCTCATAGGGATTCCTAAAAACACTTGGGTTTACCATATTGAAGCTAGTGTACATGGTAAAGGAACTGCCTATGCGGTTTTTGAAGGCCACACTACAGGCGATATGAAACCATACACTTTAAAGACTACTGACTTTGGAAAAACTTGGAAGTCTATAATTTCAGACGATATTGATTCAAAAGCTTTCGTAAGAAATATTCAAGAGGATTATGTGAACGAAGATTTGCTTTTTCTTGGAACCGAATTTGGTCTTTATGTTACAATTGACGGCGGAAAAAATTGGTCTCAGTTTACAAATAATATGCCCCCGGTAGCTGTTCATTTCATTGATCTTCAAAAAAGAACCAATGATTTGGTAATGGGCACACACGGTCGTGGTGTAATCATTATTGATGATATCAGCCCTTTACGTGAATTAAACTCTGAAATATTAAATAAGGACGTTCATTTCTTTAAAACTGAGCCCTTCACAATGACTGAAGATAGTGGTTTCAGTGGAAGTTTTGGAGCTGAAACCCAATTTGTTGGTGAAAATAAAAACACCAATGCCCAAATTGTATATTACTTAAAAAAGCGCCATACGTTCGGAAAAATGGAAATGGAGGTTCAAGATATGCAAGGCAATAAAATAACCACACTTAATCCGGGAAAATCAAAAGGAATTAATGTAGTAAGCTGGGATTTTACAACTGCGGCTCCTAAAATGGCGCAAGCCAAAACCCTAGCATTTAGTGGTTTTACCGCTCCTAGAGTTCCTGCAGGTAAATATAAAATAGTTCTGACAAAAGGGAAGGAAACCTATACCCATAACATTGAAGTTAAATATGATGAAAAATCAGTCACCACTTTAGAACAGCGAAAAGAACAGGAAGCCCTTACCAACAAATTATTCAATATGGTAGAGGATTTGGCGTATATGGTTTATGAAATCAATGAAACACAATCAAAAGCTACTGAAGTAATTGAGAAAAATCCAAAAGGGAAAAAAGAAGCCCAAAAGCTATTTGATGCTTTGGAGAACCTTCGGAAATACTTGGTAATTACCACTGGCGATAATTATGTTGCCTCTGCAGAACCTGAATTACGTGAAAAAATGGGCGACCTTTACAGCAATGTAGCTTCTAATTTTAATAAAGTTTCTGGGGCTTCCAAAGCTAATTTTGAATTGATTTCCGATGATTTTTCAAAAGCAAAAAAGCGTTACGAAACTATAATGGAAAAGGAAGGTAAAAAATTCAATTCATTTTTAGAGAAAAATAACATTACAAGACCTGAAATTCAAAGCAAGGAAGAATTTTTGAAGAAAGGATAATTTATTACCAAACCTAGCAGGTCTCTGGGACCTGTTAGGTTTTCTATTCTCTATTTATTGATAAATATCGTTTTTCGATTCACAAACTCCCGAATGCCGTGTTCGCTGAGCTCGCGGCCATAACCACTTTGCTTAATTCCACCAAAGGGCAATCGCGGATCGCTTTTTACCAATTCATTTACAAATACCGCTCCTTCGTCAAAGCGGAAAGCCAGCTTTTCAGCTTCCGCAATATTCTTTGTAAAAATGGAAACCCCCAGTCCAAATTTTGAAGAATTTGAAAGCGCAATTGCCTCTTCCACAGTTTTAAAAGTTGTAACCGAAAGCACTGGTCCGAATGTTTCTTCTTTAAATGCAGTCATTTCTTCAGAAACATTTGTAAGTACCGTAGGTTCAAAATACGCACCCTGCCGCTTTCCTCCTATCACAATTTTAGCACCCGCTTTTACGGAAGTATTTACCTGTTTTTCCAAATCCTTTGCAAGATCTTCCCTTGCCAAAGTTCCAACGTAGGTTTCTTGGTCCATTGGGTCACCGCTTTTAAGTTCGCGTACTTTTATCAGCATTTTTTCAATAAACTCATCAGCAATTGATTCATCAATCAACAACCTTTTTCCTGCAATACAACTCTGCCCAGTATTTTGGAATCGGGCCTGCACGCAAGTTTCTATAGTTTTGTCCATCTCGCAATCTTCTAGCACTACCAAAGCATTGCTTCCACCCAGTTCCAAAACTGTTTTTTTAATATTTTTTCCTGCAATAGAAGCAACAGAAGAGCCCGCAGGCCCACTTCCTGTTAGTGTTACAGCCTTTATCTCTTCGTTCTCAATAATTTTTTCAACAGCATCACTTCCGACCAATAGTGTAGTAAAACAGTTTTCCGGAAAACCAGCCCTTTTAAAAACCTTTTCAATATTCAGCGCACTGCCAAAAACATTGGAGGCATGTTTTAAAACACCTATATTTCCAGCCATCAAAGCAGGTGCAGCAAATCTAAAAACCTGCCAAAAAGGATAGTTCCACGGCATAATTGCGAGCACAACCCCCAAAGGCTCAAAACTTACGTAACTTTTGTGGGCATCAGTTTTTATTGCTTCATCTTGAAGTTGCTTTTCAGCGTTCTCTGCATAATATTCACACACCCAAGCACACTTTTCAATCTCCGCAATGGCTTGTGAAATAGGTTTCCCCATTTCCATAGTCATAGTTTCGGCATACTCTTTTTTGTTTTTTTTCAATTCTGAAGCGGCAGCCAACATTAGCTTCTTTCTTTCTGAAAATGAAGTTTCACGCCAACTATAAAAACGCCTGTTGGCATTATCAATTATTTCGGAAATCTCTTTGTTAGTGTGGTTTTTATATGATTTCAATTCCTTTCCGTTATAAGGATTAATGGAAGTGGTTGTACTCATGGTTTTTTCTTTTAAAAGTATTGAAAACATTAGGAACCTTACATTCGATTAAGATGATTTTAACGCCCCGATTGTTAAAAATAAACCTGTGAAACCCACGTTACCTTTTCAGGATTGTGATACATTTGCGTAAATTTTTAATTTAAAAACCAACCAATATATTTACAAACTTTTTTCCCGAATAATTATAAAGGGATTTTTAATACATCTATTACAAATGAAAAACACAGCACTTTCACACATACACGAACAATTGGGCGCCAAAATGGTACCGTTTGCGGGTTATAATATGCCCGTATCATACGAAGGCGTAAATGCAGAACACGAAACCGTGCGCAATGCAGTTGGAGTTTTTGACGTTTCGCATATGGGTGAATTTTTAATTACAGGGCCAAATGCGCTGGAATTAATTCAAAAAGTATGCAGCAATGATGTTTCAAAACTTGTGGATGGACAAGCACAGTACAACTGTCTTCCAAATGAAACAGACGGAATTGTTGACGATTTGATCGTTTACAAATTTGAGGAAGGAAAATATTTATTGGTTGTAAATGCTTCAAATATTGATAAAGATTGGGAATGGATATCAAAAAACAACACGATGGGCGCAGAAATGCGCAATCTCTCTGATGATTATTCGCTACTTGCCATTCAAGGTCCAAAAGCTGTTGAGGCTATGCAATCATTGACATCTGAAGATTTAAGTGCTATAAAATTTTATCATTTTAAAGTAGCCGATTTTGCTGGAATAGAATACGTAATAATCAGCGCAACTGGATATACCGGAAGCGGTGGATTTGAAATTTATTGTAAAAACAGCGAAGTAGAACAAGTTTGGAATAAAGTAATGGAAGCCGGAAAAGATTTCGGAATTAAACCGATTGGATTGGCCGCCCGTGATACCTTGCGTTTGGAGATGGGGTATTGTCTTTACGGAAATGATATAAACGATACAACATCGCCATTGGAAGCAGGTTTAGGATGGATTACAAAATTCACAAAAGACTTTATCAATTCAGAAAACCTAAAAAAGCAGAAAGAAGAAGGTGTAAAAAGAAAGCTTATAGGTTTTGAACTGAACGAACGTGGTATTCCGCGCCATGATTACGAAATTGTTGATAAAGAAGGAAAAAATATAGGGATTGTAACCAGTGGTACTATGGCACCTTCATTAAGCAAAGGCATAGGCATGGGTTATGTAACTACAGAAAACAGTGCGCCCGGCACCGAAATTTTTATTCAAATTAGAAATAAGCCAGTTGCAGCGACGATTGTGAAAACACCATTTTATAAAGGTTAATGTTGGATTATCAAGCAATTTTAGAAGAAATAAACACGTCACTCAAAAAGATTGAAAATACGGGTGAAGTTGCAAGTTATATTCCAGAATTGGCAAATGTTCCAAAGAATAAGCTGGGAATTCACCTTCAATTAATTACGGGTGAAAACTATTCAATTGGCGATGCTTCTGAAAAATTTTCTATTCAAAGTATTTCAAAAGTGCTTTCACTTGCCAAAGCTTTTCAATTGGTGGGAAATGATTTGTTGGAACGCGTTGACGTGGAACCATCCGGAAACCCCTTCAATCATCTTTCGCTTTTGGAACTGGAGGATGGCATCCCCAGAAATCCGCTGATAAATTCGGGAGCTATCGTAATTGCTGATGTTCTGCTTTCGCACTTGAAAAATCCAAAAGAAGATTTTTTGAATTTTGTTCGGGAATTGACCCACGACGAAACCATCACGTACAACGAAAAAGTTGCCGAATCTGAGCGCAGAACCGGCTTTAATAATTATGCGGCAGCCAATCTTTTGAAATCTTATAGCAATCTAAACAACAAAGTTGAGGATGTTTTGGATTTTTATTTCCATCAATGTTCCATAATGATGGATTGCAGACAACTTACCAATGCTTTTTTTGTTTTTGCCAATAAAGGAAAGTGTTTAAAAAATGTTCAGCATTTAACTTCCAGCCAGGTAAAACGTATCAATGCAATTATGCTGACCTGCGGATTTTATGATGAAGCAGGAGAATTTGCCTTTGAAGTAGGTTTGCCCGGCAAAAGTGGCGTGGGCGGCGGAATAGTTGCACTTTTACCGCACTGTTTTACTATTGCAACCTGGGCTCCAGCATTGAACCCGAAAGGTAACTCATATTTGGGAATGCAGGCATTGGAGCAATTTACAACTAAAACGAAACTGTCTATTTTTTAAAGCGAAGAAAGAATTTTAATGAAGAAGAAAGAAGAAAGACACCGAATTTTGATTTTGGGAGGCAGTGGCTTTATTGGCAATGCACTTTACAAAGAACTACTCTCCTATTTTGAAGTCCATTGTACCTATTGCCAACAACACGGCGCTTTTTCGGAAAATAAAGTCTTTTATAACTTTTGTGTAGAAGAAGATTCAATTTTTTTGTTGCTTAATAAAATTAAACCTACAATTATCATTTCATGCATTAATGGTGAAAGTAAAAGTCAGTTTAGTGCCCACAAAGAAATAGTCAATTATGCGTTGTTAAATACAGACTGTTCAATTTTATATATTTCTTCCGCTGAAGTTTTTGACGGCAAATTTGCCCATCCTTCATATGAAAATGACATACCGATTTCACAAACTGAAGCCGGAAAGTTGAAAATTTCCATTGAAAAATTGCTTTTGGAAACCATTCCATTACAAACAACCATTGTACGATTGCCAATGGTACTGGGCATCAATTCGCCAGAGGTTCTTCACCTTCGTCAATGCATTCGACACAAAGCTTCTTTTGATGTTTATCCCAATTTGGTAATTACCGCAACCACAGTCAATAAGGTTTGCCAACAAATACACTACATAGTAAATCAATCACTCCGTGGAATTTTTCATTTAGCGAGCAATGATATGGTTCATCACGAAGATCTTTTTAAGGAAATTACTTTAAAAATAGGTGCCAAAATGCCTATCTTTAAAAGTATTTTCAGCAGTAATGAAGACCACTATAATGCACTTCTCCCAAAGTATAACAAATTACCAAAAACACATCAAATTACTGTATCACAGGTAATTGAGGAGTGTAGTCTAAACGAAGAGATTATATCTATTAAATAAAAATAAAACTATGAAAGCGTTATCTGAAAAAGAAATTAAAGAAAAATTGAAAGCATTTGAAGGCTGGGATCATCATGAAGGTGCACTACATACTATTTTTGAGTTTGAGGATTTTAAGGAAGCATTTTCGGCTATGACACGCATTGCCTTTGAAGCTGAAAAATTACAGCACCATCCCGAATGGAGCAATGTTTATAATTCTTTGGAAATTTATCTTTCCACCCACGATGCCGATGGAGTTACAGAAAAGGATTTTGAACTTGCAAAGATTATTGACGAACTTATTGGGTAGGTAGAAATAAAATTTGTAATGCCGTTCAAATTTTTAAATTTGCAATCAAAATAGTTTAAAATTATGGGAAGAGCTTTTGAATTTAGAAAAGCAAGAAAAATGAAGCGTTGGTCTGCAATGTCCAAAGCTTTTACGCGTATTGGAAAAGACATTGTAATGGCAGTGAAGGAAGGGGGTCCCGATCCCGATGCCAACTCAAGGTTACGAGCGGTTATCCAAAACGCAAAGGCAGTGAATATGCCCAAAGAAAACGTGGAGCGTGCCATAAAGCGTGCAAGCGATAAAAGTCTGGGCGATTATAAAGAAGTACTTTTTGAAGGCTACGCACCGCATGGTATTGCAATTTTAATAGAAACTGCAACAGATAACAATACCCGAACTGTTGCGAATATCCGCAGTTATTTTAATAAATGTGATGGCAGCTTGGGAACTTCAGGTTCTGTATCTTTTATGTTTGACCATACCTGCAACTTTCGAATAAATCCAGAAGGTTTGGATATTGAAGAGTTAGAACTTGAACTAATAGATCACGGTGTTGAGGAAATTTTTGAGGACGAAGATGGAATTATGATTTATGCACCATTTGAAAGCTTTGGCGCTATTCAATCCTATCTTGAAGAAAATAATATTGAAATACTCTCCTCTGGTTTTGAGCGTATTCCGCAGGTTACCAAAAAATTATCCGAAGAACATGCTGCAGATGTTGAAAAACTTCTCGAAAAAATAGAAGAAGACGATGATGTACAAAATGTGTATCACACCATGGAGGAATCTTCTGAAGAATAATAATTTCTAATGAAAAGAAAAAGCCACCCAAAAGGTGGCTTTTTATATATATAAAGGTAAGTATTATCTATCTATAAAATACAATGAAGATGCTCCTGGAAAAGGAGAACTAAAATTTGGAACCAAGTTACCCCCCGCTCCAATTTCATTGAAAAACAATACTTTTCCGCCATCATTTGCCCTTTCGGCGATAAAAATTGTTTGGGTCGGACTATCATATTCAACAGCTACCGGGTTTCCTAAACCTGTAAGCGCGCCCGAAACCCTAACTTGATTTCCACTAACGCTTAGTGTACCGCCATCTGGTGTTGCGTCAAATTTTGAAACAAATCCACTAATAAAGTGGAAGCCTCCATCGCTTTCATTAGCTGCATCACCAATATCTGTTAGTATTACAAAACCTCCATCTTCGGTAATTCCGTGAGTACGTGTAATGCCTTCAATAGTAATCTGCTTATCAGGAGTAGCTGTAACATCAGTAGTATAGTTTGAAGTGAAATTTTTCAAAACAGCAACATCTGCTGTTTTATCAACAACTGTATAAAGATCATTTCCTATTAATTGAATTCCCCAAACCGCATAGTTTACGGTTACGATATTTCGCAAAGTGAATGCCATGGTGTCTTTTGTAAAAATAAAAAACCTCCCTTCATCAGTATTAGGATCGCCATCTGTATCGGCATTGTCAGATACTATATAGAAATTATCTTTAACAGCAATATCTCTTGGGCTATCAAGAACCACATCGCTCGATGCCAATAGATTTAAGGTTTCGTTGGCAGGTGTTTGATCAATATTCTGAAATGTATTAATTACTTTTTGTTCCCTGGACAGTACCGTTAATTCATTTGCGGCCTCATCGTAAAAAATTCCTTCATTATCATTAGAACTGATATTAAATGGACGAAGGACTATACCATTTGGCGTAAAGTCATAAGAATAGATAGTGTTACTCGTGTTACTCGTAGCATATAAATTTGCCAAAATTGTAATTGGAGGAGTATCGCCTCCGCCACCGTTTTCATCATCATTACTGCACGAAACAGCTGATATTGCCAATGCTAAAATTGGTATTAGATATTTTATTTTTTTCATTTGTATCATATTAAAGTTTAAAAATTTAAAAGTTCGGTTTGTAAATTCATTTACACTAAAATTAAAGTGAGTTTTAAATTCTAATGATTCACATAAATAATATTAAGAATTTATAATGAAAAATTTTTTAGAATGCTTAACTAATATTTAACAACAATTTATTGATTATCAAAAAGTTATGTATTTCAAAAAATACATTGTTTTAACATTTCTGTTCTAAGAGTAGGCCTTGTTTTTCCCCACAATACCCTTATAAAAAGAGCGCAGTTTTATAGTATCTTCGTCTATATTGCCAGTGGGATAAAATGGTTCGTTTATAATAACTTTCTTTGTTATATAATCAAAGGCTACAGGAATAATTGGAACGTTTGAGGCTAAAGCAATATAATAATACCCTGTTCTCCAAACGGATACTTTTTTTCGGGTTCCTTCTGGAGATAAAGCCAAGCGAAATTCTTTCTTCTTTTTAAATATTTGAGCAATTGCCTCTACTTGGTTTTGCCCAGGGCTTCTATCTAATGGTGCTCCGCCCATCCACCGAAAATACCAACCAAAGGGCCATCGAAACAATTCCTTTTTAGCAATATAATTAATTTCAGTTTTCAGAATTTTTCTGGTAAATGCTCCAATATAGAAATCGTGCCAGCTAGTGTGGGGCACAACTATTACAACAGCCTTTTTAATAGAAGGATTAAAAGACCCTTCAATTTTCCAGCCCATTAATTTTTCAAAAATAAATTTTGTCAGCCCCATTGAAATGTTAGTATTGTTACATCTTTAGATACAATTCTCTAAGTTTTTCTGGGGTTATGATAGTTTCCCAATTATTTCCAAGAGCATTTTCCCATAGCGGAACCATTCCTAAAGCTACCGAAATCATGGTATCCATTTGTTCTTCGGAAAGAGCTTTGCAAATTGCTTGTGGAATTTCAACATCGTGTTTTTTTACCATTTGTTTGAATAAAGCCACATCTTTCGGGTAAAATTCCTCTAAATGCTGAAAAACAATACAATTACCTATACCGTGCTTTGTACCCAACACATAACCAAGGCCATAACTCATTGCATGGGCAACACCCACTTGTGAATATGCGATACTCATACCTCCGTGCCAAGACGCCATCATTAACTTGGCGCGTGATTCTTCTTCTGAAAGAGAATTACCTAAGAATATTTCCAAACATAGATCATATGCCTTTTCCCCGTAACTCTGGCTGAAGGCGTTTAAAAATGTACCATTTAAAGATTCCACACAGTGGATAAAGCAATCCATACCGGTATAAAACCATTGGTTTTTTGGAACGCCGATAGTTAAGTTCGGATCAAGAATTACTTGATCAAAAGGAGTAAAATCACTGTTTATGCCAAGTTTGCGCACAGGCCCAGTAAGGACCGTTGTACGGGAAACTTCAGCACCTGTTCCGGAAATGGTTGGTATTCCCACATGATATACTGCCTTTTGCTTTACCAAATCCCAACCTTGGTAGTCGGCAGCGCTTCCCTTGTTTATTAACATAATTGAGACTGCTTTTGCAAGGTCCATCACTGTACCGCCACCAATGCCAATTATTCCCGAAGGTGTAAATGTAAATTCTGTTTTTATATCTTTCACCAAATCATCCACCTGTGATGTTTTTGGTTCTTCTTCGGCAGAAACGAATATTAATTTATCATTAAAACGAAGGTTTATTCTATCTAAAAATTCAGAATTCTCTTTAAATACATCATCTACCAAAAATATAAACGGGGCTTTTTCCTTTTTTTGGGTAGAGAGGATATTTCCCAATTGATCAAAACAGCCTTCCCCAAAAACCACTTTGGGCACCATTGGAAAATTACGGAACTTATTGTTCACAGCATCCGGTTTACTTTCCTTCAAAAGTTTATTTGCCCTAATTAGGTCTTCGGGAGTGTCAATTTCAACGCCAGTTGTATTTGAAACTGCCATTTTTATATTCTTCCCGTATTCCAAATAACGTATGCATTCTATCTTCTCAACCGCTTCCAGAGAACGCATTGGCAAGCGATAAAAGTCCATAATGGCTTGTTTTCTAAATGCGTAAATTCCTTTATGCTTATAATATTGGATTGCCACATTTTTATCGCGAGGGTATGGAATGGGTGAACGTGAAAAATAAAGTGCAAAATTGTCCTTATCTACAATTACTTTTACGGTGTTTGGGTCATTGATTTCTTTCCAATCGTGTATTTCGGACATCAATGAAGCCAAATCAATTTTTTCTGCATCGGGTTCATTGAACACTGCCAACACTTTTTCCAAGCCCTCACGGCTAGTAAAAGGTTCGTCGCCTTGAACGTTTACCACAATATCCACATCCATATGTTCCACGGCCTCGGCAATACGGTCACTTCCGCAGTCGTGCTCCTTATGGCT
>TARA_R110002012_G_scaffold237919_1_pt1 | contig 18194 bp, 17 predicted proteins | sample TARA_R110002012 | Tara Oceans TARA_R110002012 (sample SAMEA4396515) | marine metagenome | biome: Westerlies Biome; feature: [DCM] deep chlorophyll maximum layer (ENVO:01000326); material: water (ENVO:00002006), including particulate matter (ENVO:01000060) such as... | depth 40 m
AAATTGTAAGAACTGGGCACCTGCAAATCTCTACTTAAATATTCACCTAATACCGCATTATTTTCATTTAAATTTTTTTCTTGAACCAAAATATTTCGCACTGTTCTGCCACTTACGGCAATTTGCCTTTCGATTGCCTGAGGCGTTGTGGTGCCGGCACTTGTCGCACCTGGTGGCACATCGGCATAAGTTGTTATTAAATCTTCATATAGAATATTAAGGCCTTGGTCGGTTAAGGTTTGTCTTACTACGGCATCCATTTGGTCGTTAGTGTAATAAAGATGGTCACTAATAAATTTAATATTTGATTGCGAAACCGTAACAGCCGATTTGGCACCTTCTGCTTCTTTGACACACGTAATAGTGCCTGGAGCATTTGCGGCCTGTTGGTTAAAATTAATTTCTAAATAAATATGCTCTTTAATAGCAAGCAATGGCAATTGTCTTGAGCGCATCATAGGAATCAGAGTGCTAAGTGGCACTGAAAATAAAGGGGTTGTGCTATCGTCTGTTGTTGGCCTAATAAATTCAGGAACTAAAAGGGCAGTATTAACTGGGTTAGCATCTACGGTTGCCTCTAAATCTCTATACCCTATGCGGCCATTTTCTACCTGTGCCCATCTATCACCGCAGGCACCACTTTTAACCATATCAACATAAGCACGATGTTCAGGCGTTTCAAATTGGCGTGTCATAGTAGTATAATAAGCATAATCATCATTAGATGCTATAACCTTACCACCAACTTTTAAAAAGCAGGATTTTACTAAGCCATGAATGCCTGTATTAAGTGGAAAAAAATTAGCAGGGTCGGCTGTTACACCTAGCTGAACCATTGAGCCACCATCTAAGATACCAGTTTTAGGAATCATAAAAACGGCTTGGCGTTGTGTAATTGTTATTGGGTCTAGCACCTCAGTTTTAATATTCATATTATTTACTGATGGTATCGTAGCAACATTTAAAATAGCAGGCAATTGATTATTAGAAGCAGACATTTTTATTATATAATATTAAAAGATTATTTTTTATTTTATTTAATATAATTCATTTAATAAAAAAAAATTAAAATTACTAGAAAAAGATTAATTAGCATATTATGATTGAACCATTATGCCTTGCGGTGAATATACTAAACTATTTTTGCTCATTACATAAGTATAAACAGCATTTGGTGATTTACCATCTAATGAGCTCTGTATTCTTGTAGCATATGATTGCCCCCTAAAATCTACACCGACCTGCGAAACATTATCAATGGCAAGACCAACAGCAAAGTTTCTTTTGCCCGCATCGACACTTGTAAATTTTTGCAGGCCATCGGCATCATAAATTACTTGGTCATTGCCTCCATAATTCAATAGCAGAGGCTGGTTGGTTAGATGTGTAATATTGCTAAAAGGTTGAATAGCATTTAAAGCATTAACAGCAACCCCTGTTTGTGGCCTATTTTCTTGTGATTGTTGTGCGACGTCTAAGTCATAATCGAGGCCTAATTTCATACCGCCACGACTGAAAGAAACTTTATTAATTAGTGCGGTGCCTCCTGTATATGTTGTGCCTGCCGCATTTGTTAGCAATGGTGGTGCTGTAGCAAAACTGTCTTGAGCATAATTATTGGCGTGAGATACTGGCAAGAAATTATGGAATACATTAAGCACATTGCTTTGAGCCAAATTGTATGTTTGGGTAGCATCATTAGCATCAATAACTGAATATAAATTATTATAACTGTTATATTGAAATGAACCATTACCAGGCACTGCCAATTTCTGTTGGCCTTCTGCGTCAGGCACTAGCAAATCTCCTGTCATTGAAAGATTATCAATTTTATAAGAAGCACCGTTTGATGCGGCCGCATCGGCACCACTTAAAAGCATTTGGTCGCTACATAATTCTAATGAAAAGGCAAGACCCCTAACACCATTTACACCTAAAGGAATGGCATTGCCTCCGTTCATCATACCAGCAAATAGTCTTAAGCCAAAATTGCAAGTATTATTATTTAAGGCACCAGCAACGGATTCTATACCTGGGTTAAGTTCTACAACGCCAGAATTATTTAAAAAATCTTCAGTGCTATGGGTCGATGGCATAACACTGGCAACCATACGGCCATATTGTCTGACACTTTCTAGGGTTTGGTTAGTATCATTAGAACTAATATTAATATTCTGAAAAATACCATTAACACCTACACGAGGATTAAATTGCACCTGTGCTGTTGTAGCCGCACCCCCTTGTCGGCCTTGATTCAGGGCACCATTACCTGGTTGTTTGCCGTCACCATCTAAAATAGTAATACGGCCATTTATTCTTAAGCTTGATGGTCTAAGCAATTTATTTGTTGAACCTATATTAAATGTTATAATTGGGTTACCATCTTTAAAACTATATGTATTATTGGCAGGTTGATTACTTGGCAAAATTTCAAATTTTTCAACTTGGGCGATATTTAAAGCAGACATTTTTATTATATAATATTAAAAGATTATTTTTTATTTTATTTAATATAATTCATTTAATAAAAATTCAAATAAAAAAATGTTCTAAAATGTAAAATAATTAATAATCTTCTAATAAAAGCACATATTAGAACATTTAAAAAATAGGCATTGAATAATAATTAAAATAATCTTTTTCTTCTTAAGATTGAACCGAAACAACACCACGGCTTATAGTCATCCTGGCTAGTTTATATACATAATTATTAAATATTTTTTGACTGCCTCCAGCCGCATAATCAACCCTTAAGCTTAATGTATCATTTGACAAATCAGTAATTTGCCCATATTTGTTGAAACTTCTGGCAATGGCAAAATTATCTGCTATACGTTGTAATGAATAAACTGAGGAGCCAACATTAACTAATGCCTTTTGTAGTTCTGATGTGTGTAAAGGTTCGTTGCGAGTTTGTGTGGTTGTGCCTACAGCCTGGCTATATCTTTCTAAATCTGCCACCCTGGATGGTATAAGCTCGGTGCCTTTAACAAATTGATAATTACGGGCACCATCTGGCACGCCTGAAAATGAACTGACATTTAGATTTCTGAAATTGGCATTTGGTATAGGTTGGCACATTACTGCCTTTGCCCTTGTAGCCAATGTTGGAATTTGAACCTGGACTATGCCTTGGGTATTAACTTGATTAAACCTATGTAATTCATTAGTCATATAATCCATTTGAAGCCCGCCTTCACTCATTGCCTTTTTAAGCATGCCTTCGACATAAGCAGGTGGTGGTTGCACTGCCGAGCATAACATTTCAATACTAGATAATGTATAGCTTACAACTGGTATAAGTTTGTCAGGTGTATTGGTAAGGTTCGTCTCGCTTAATGTATTCATAACTGCCTCACGGTCGCCTAATTTGTAATAACATTTAGCATTATTGGCTGTGGTAAAATCAGAAGTTGCCGGCACTGCTACGGTGGTAGCTGCTTGTATTGCCAATTTAATACACAATTTACCACCATCCACAAAGAAGCCAAGAGCGACTCCAGCCAGTTCTTCATTACTAAAATCATTATTACTAGCAGTATCGTGGTTAATATAAATTCTATCATTAACCGCAAAAGGATTATTTGCCCCTGCGTCGTTCGTGTCAATACTTGTTTTTAATTCGCCAACATTAGTATTAGCCGCGGTGCCATTTCTAGTGCCAACAGCACCTTGAGCAGTTGCCTGAATCAAAGGAGCATTGGCAATACCATTGCTCAAAGACCCGCCCATATATGGCATTGTCAATGCTCTTAATGGGTCTTCGGTGTCAATCTGAAGCCTTAAACCATTCATTGCCGCAACTGGCACAATACCACCACCTAAAAGGCCTGCTCTTAGTTGTGTATAAATTTGAATAGTGTTTGCTTCACGTTCTGCCCCTTGTGCCGTTGCGACATTTGTGGCACCTGCCAATGATTGAGGGGCACCATAATATAAAGAAGCACCGCTATTATTGGCATCTTGTTGCACACCTTCAAATAGTTCGCGTTTATGGTGGATGGAATCTTGCTGGGTGTATGGCCTGACCATGGCTGCGTTGGCATTGTAATCTTCTAAACTTTCTAGTGTGGCAGTATTTGCTCCATCACGTAGCACAACATTTCTAAACAACGAATGAATACCTGCCTTTTTATCAGGCACAACAACGCCTCTGGCATTATTAATTTTAAGTTCGCATTTAAAATATGTTTCGTTAGGGTCAATAAAAGAAACAAAAGATGGCACTAGCAATCTTATTTGCTGTAATGGTAACACATCGCTAACCACATCGGGCTTAACCGATTGAGATTTAGAGCTAATAAACTGATTAGAGGCATTTGATTTAAACATTTTTTTTATATAATATTAAAAGATAAAAAATTTAAAATTATTTAATTTAATTATACATTAATTTTTTTTATTTGGCTAACCAATTATAATGTGTAATTAATTGATAAATTGTGCCTCTGCAAATTGGCTTAAAAATTCTCTTAATACTTCTAGCATTATTGTTATTGTTGGTTCTTGTTCTTCTTGTTGTAAATAAATATTATCTAGAATACGCACATAACCATAACAGCTAATTAATTCTTTTTTTATTTGGCGTAATTCTTGGTCTTTTTTTACAATAATTGCTAATTGCTCGTTGAATCTAATTTGAGCATCGTTTGCCAATTCTAAATAATCGCCTTCGGTTGTCATTACTTTACTATACTGTAATATATTTATATTATTTTAAATAGTTAAACAACAATTAAAAAGAGCCTACACTTGCGGCTCTATCCACTGAACTATCTACCGATGGTAATGCCAAAGAATATTTGGCTATCATACTAGTCGGAGCCTGAACAGGTGGAGGCGCGGCCTGTGTTGGTGGTGCTTTTGGATGGTGGAATAAATGATAAATACCATCACCTATTGCTACTAAACCACCTACTGCCAATGCTACTTCACCTATAACAGGCACGGCACCTAATACAGCATCAGTTGTAGCAAAACCTGCTAATGCCTCGCCACCTTCAGCACCTTCTGCGGCTCCGGCGTCACCACCAGAACGGCTAAAAAAATCCTTTACCGATTGGAAACCTGCTTTAATATCTCGGCCTTTGCTTGCTAGATTTTCGCCTAAATTATCTGCTAGTTGAGATAAAGGCCCAGGTGGTTCTACTGGTGGTTTTAAATCACCTAGCCCCGATGGTGCTATATCAAAATCATCGCTTGTATCTTCTAGCATTCGATTTTCAGGTGCGGCTCTTGGTGTTGGGGCAACAGAATCTACTGCTGGGGCATTTGGTTGAGCCATGGCATCTGGCCCTGTTGGTGCCTGTGGTGTCAAATCTGGCTCACCGGCACCTGCTTGAGTCCCTGCTGGTGCTGGGGCATCACCTGTTGGGGCATCGTCGTCTGTTTGATTCAATGCCTTTTTTCTTTCTTGAACGCCATTATATAATTTTTTAATCTTTTTATAACCACTATAAACACCGTGTGCCCCTAACATACCGGCTATATCTTCACCCCCTGCCTGCTCAATTGCCTGCCATTTTTCACTGTAGCCTTTTGTTTTTTCATTAAAGGCATCAGTCTGTGCTTGAGTTTCACCAGCAAAGGCATCTGCTTGTGTTGCCCGCATTTGTGTCAGTCTATCCTGTAAATTAGCAACATTATCAGCATACATTTGCGACGCCATCCTATTATATATAATAGTAAAAGATTTAAAAATAATCAAATTAAATTTTAAAAATAACTAGAATAAAGCCCATAATCATTTTGTGGCTTATTTAATATTTCAGGGGCAGTTGCTAATACTTCTTTATGTGTATTATTGGCAGGTGCTTTGGTTTGCAATTTTAATGCTTCAAATTTTTTAAAATATTTTTGTTCTAATTCTGCCTCACGTAATTCTGCCTCTGCCCTTTTTATTGCTGCTTGTTGTTCTTGTCTTCTTAATATGGTATTGTATTTATCCATATTTTGCAAAAAAGCATCAAAATTTTGCTCCATTGGGTTGAATTGTTCAGGCTCTGGCTCTGGTTCAGGCTCTGGCTCTTTGGCATATATTTCGGTAGTTGTCACCTTTTCAGCTTCTTTTTTGGCCACTTTATCATTAGCCATGGCTTGTTGTTGTTGTTGTTTCAATTCTGCCTTTCTTTCTTTTGCCAATTTTCTGGCATTTGCCAAATGTGCTTTTTGTTTTTCACTTGCGGCTTTTTTTTCTTTTTTACCAACAGCAGGTGGTTGTGGCGCAAATGATGTCAAAGGGGGTGCTCGCACGAAAGGGTCGGCTTTTAAATCTTCATTATTTGCTACTGGTTCTGAGGTTGGTGTTTGTAATTCGGCAGTGCTTATAATTGCTAAATCTTCTTCTAAATCAATTTCAGGCAAGCGATTCATCTTTATTATTGAGTTAGAAAATAATGCTAGAATAAAATTAAAAAAAAGTTCTATAATATTTCTATTTGCTATTTTGTTAAAATGTATTACACAATTTACGGCAAATAGTATTTGTTCTAAAATGTAAAAATAATATTTCATTTACTAATAAAAGCGCAAAGTAGAACACCCATTTAAATTCAAAATGTCTAATAGAATAATGAATAATATGCTTATTTGTCCTCGTCATCACTTAAAAACCCATCAAAATTAGTATTTACAGCAGTATTCTGTAGCATCATAGGTGCTTCAAATAATAGCTTTGTAAAGTTTTGAAATGCTTTAGCAGGTTTGCCGTATAAATCTAAATATAAAAAAGCATAAGGTTTGGCTGTTGCCTCTGCTAGTAATGCTTTAAATTTATTCATATCACCAAAGCGTGCTCCTAATTCTTCAGCCATTTTTTCTACTTCACGATTATTGGCATTTTGACTAATGATGGCATAATTAATCGATTGCCTAACAATATTAGGCACTGCCTTATATAATTGGGTTGAATAATAAAGCAATTTAATATTATGGTGTCTATAGGATGATGCTATTTTAAACATTAAAGAATTTTTTTTAATATTTGGAAAGGCAATGAAATCGTCAAACACTACCGCGATATTAGGCCTTTGGTGCTTTGGTATTTGGTCTTGATAATCAATAATATTTTGCAAATGGGCATCGCTGTATTCACTAAAAATTGTTTCTGAGTATTGGTCTAATAAAAAACGTGCTGTGGCATCGCCATTAGTAATTGTGCTGCTATATATATAAATGGCATCTAGCTTGCCCATTAAAAAATTTGGGTTTTGGAAATAATTGCAAATACGTGTGGTTTTGCCCTGTCGTGGTGAGGCAATATCTAATACACAGGCACCGCCATTGACATCAAAAAAATTAGCGTGGTGACCTATTTTTTTTTCTAGTAATGGTGCCTTGATTGGCAATATTGTTAAATCTTCATTCATTTTATTATTATAATAAGATGATATTAAAAAAAATATAAAAACATTTATTAGGGCTTTTTAACAGCATTAATCATATTTAAATTAGGTTGCAATTCATCAATATACTCTTGCTCTAAACATCGTAGCCCTAATTTATTATATACTATGTCATCGTCTTCAGTTGATTTTAGAATGGTTGTATATTCTCTAATATCTGTTATATTGTTTGCTATCATATATTGATAAAGGCGACATTTATTATGCTTTACTTGTTTATAGTGTTGATTATGAGCAAACATTCGTGTTTTATAATCTGTCGTTGAGCCTAAATACTGGTTACCATTATGCGAGAATAAATAAATTACTTGAGGTTTAAACATTTTGTTTTAATATTAACTTAGAAAAAAATAGCCAAAAAAAACTAGAATAAAAGAATTAAATTAAAAATCATTTTTCCTTAGCATAGGCCTCTTTGCCATCTTTTTTTTTATCACCTTTTTTGGTTGTAAAATCTTTAGTATCGCCACGGCCTTCTGCTTTTTCTTTCTTTACTCTACTAACATTAACAGCACCTTTTGTGCCTTTCTTCTTCTGGTATTCGACAGCCGCGGCCTTCATAACTTCCTTGCCTTTCAATTTGGTTGTCTTCCTGAACTTTGCTAAAAAATCTAACCACTCGCTCGCCATTTTGTATATATTAGTATATATATATTTATTTTAGCAATTTATTTTTTTTTTGTATAATTAGTAATTTTATTTTTCTGGTCGGCAACTTTACTAAGTAATGAGGATTTTTTGCCTTTGTCTTTTTTTACCATTGCCTTGATGGTCTTTTTATCAGGTAGGCCTGCTAGTTTCTTTTTAGGCACTGTGCTCATTTGTTTCAGAATTTCTTTTTTTGCTTTCTTTAATGTTTCCATATCTATATTTAAATTATACATATCCACAATATGGATAAGTTCCTCTCGGCTGTAACCATCTAACATTTTATATATATCTATAATCAATATTTTTTTTTACTGACAATTATTTAAATCTTTTTTCTAGCTCTTCGTGCAATTGTTTGCGGTCATAGTCTTTTTGGTCGTCTGCTTCTGTTGGTTCTGTTGGTTCTTTTATTTCAGCTTTTTTAAATTTATTGATTACTAGACATTTATTTAAACACAACAGCACTGCCTCTTTGCTATAAATATTCATTAGGTGCCTAATTTGCCTACAATCTTTACAAACATTTTGGCCAAAGGCCCATTCACTCTCGCATAAAGCACAACTAAACATTTTTTATTTTATAATATATAATTATTTTTTTTTTTTCATCTTCAATAAATCCGCATCTATTTTTGCTGCCTTTCCACCCATTACGGCACTATACAATCGGCCATAGCCCCATTGTTGGGCATTAGTAACTGATTTACGCACAGATTTAGGGTTGCTATAAAAGGCACCTTCACCCTTTTCAAATATGGCCTTTGCTGCTTTATAAGTTATACCGCTTAATTTAGCAATGTCTTTAATACTGTTTGCTTGGTCTTTCGGCTGTTTATGCTTCAAATTAAATTTTTGTTTATATGTGCTCATTTATAATATTAGTATATAATAAATGATTGAAAAACAATTATATAAACCCTTTGTAAGTAAGGCAAAAAATAAAAAATATTCTGTTTATGTTATGAAAGATGGCAAAAAAAGGTTGATTCATTTTGGCGATAATAGATATGGTCAATATAAAGATAAAATAGGCAATTATAAAAATTTAGACCATGGCGACCCTAAAAGAAAAAAAGCATATTACGATAGGCACGGCCCATCAAAAGATAAAAACAGTGCCAAATATTGGTCACATAAAATTTTATGGTAATTATTTTTTAGAATATTTGCCCTGCATTGCTACACTATGACCCATTTTTTTAGCATCTTCGCTTTTTTCGTCGTGTTGATTCGGGTATTTTTCGGTAATGAATATATGCCTTAGCATATTTACACTTATATTTTTACCTGTTGGAGCAAATGTGCTTTTTAGTTCTTTGCCTAAACCATTAGCAGATAAAGGTTCGCCCTTACTATTCAATAATAGGCTATCGCTTTTGTTATATCTTAACCAAATATTAATAACTGAATTTAATTTTTTGCCTACCTTTATATTATTTTGACCATATTTACCGCTTGTTTTATATTCATTAAAGCTAAAATGTTTGTTGTTTCTTGAGGTTATGACTAAATAATTATTTTCTTTTCGCTCTTCGTCTTCTAACTTGTCAAATTCGGCTTTATTAATTATCTCCATAGGGGCATAATCCAGCCTGGTTGGTGGGTTGTCTTCATTCAGAAATAAATTAGCAATTAGCCATTTTTGTAATAAAGCCATTTGTTTTTTGTTTAAATCTGCCTTTGCTAATAATTCTCTTTCCTGTATATCACGCCAATAATTAGCCATTACTTTTTTTAATTCTTTCATACTAACCCAATTTTTTTTTTGTGCCTCACTTTTCTCGCCATTGTCATAATCCTCGGCAAATTTCTTGTTGGTTGTTTCTAATATATCGCGGTATGTTTTAAGCAATTCATCATATTTATTTTTTGTATTCATAGAATCGAGAGCCACAATAATAGCAGCCAAATAATTCTTTTGAGTTGCTAATTTCAAAGTTGCTAAATGTTCTTTAACCTTAGCAACATTTTTTAAAAAATCTATATTCTTGAATTCGCCTTTTTCTAAATTTTGCTGAAGCCTTTTAATACTAATTAAATATGCCTTCAAACTATTGGCTTTAATATTTCGTTTTTCATCTATTGCTTCGCTTAAAGTATTCATTATATATATAATATAAAACTAAGATAAAAATAAGCCGTTTTATTCTTACATTAGAAAATAAAAAAAATAAAAAAAAATAAAAAAATATGGATAAATTACATTTGCAAAATCTTAATTATTAATGCCTTTTTTTCTTCTTCTGTTAAATTTTGTTCTATAATATGGTTTAAACATTTATCAACATTATTAATAATTTGTTTCGGTTGTTCAGGCTCTTTTGGTTGAGCCATGGCATCTGGCTCTGGTGTTGTTTCTTTTGTCATTGTTAGCACCTTTTTTTTGTTTATTTTTCTTACTTGTTTGTCTTCGTGTTCGGCTAATACTAATTTATAATCATTATTTATAGGCCTTTTAAATAGTAATTCATTAGCATTAAAGCCTGAATAGTCCACGTGATGGTGGCAATCTTTTTTAAATTTACTTGATTGTTTTGCTACGTCTTTATGAAAAAATAGCAATTGCTCTAATTTCTTTTTTAGACCATCGCCAGCATAAATGGATGTTGTATTGCCGCCTTTACAACTCATAGTAGTCATTTTATTACATAGTATATGATTAAACAAAACCGTAGGCAAACCACATTTTAATGCCCTTAGCGATAGGTCTGTATCTTCATTATATCGCCCTCGCCATTTATTAGACCAATTAGCAGGTTCTTTTTGCCGTTTTGTTATTTCTTCATTTAATTTATTATGTATAAGGATGCACGAATAAATGCGAGTATTATTTGTAGCAATTGGTCTTCTTCTTGATATTTCTGGCATCATAGATGAATAATTTAAACCACATAGAAAAAGATTTTTAAATTGGTCTGCGTAATCCTCCATAATACGAAAGGCAACCCCTGATTGAATTGGCACCCTAGCATTTAAATGTGTTCTATGGAAGCCATCAATATTGTCGTCTAATATCCAGTGCCTTTTATCGCCGTTATTTTTAGAATGTTGCCAAACAAAATTACGAACAGGTATGCCCCCACCGTCTTGCCAATCCTCGCAATTTAATGTTATTTCTTCTTTGGCTTTTTCTGTAAATATTAAAATTTTTTCTTTTGGCACGCCGTGTTCTATGTATTTAGCAACTTCTGCCTGTTCAACCACTATTTTATAATTTACATTCATTGCCTCTAGCGCCTTTTGTGTTGGTCTTTTTTCATATCGGCCTTTACTAATTATATAAATAGGATATTTAGGCTGTTGTTGTTCTTGTGGTAAATCACTTCGCCAATATTGTTTATTTGTTTTTACTTCTGGCCTTTGAGGATACCATATGCTTTTTGTTTTGTCGCCTATAAAATATGAATCATTATTTATATCAGCCATATTTTTATTAAAAATGTCTTTATCTTTATTAGTAGCAAATATTAAATCTAACAGCCACCATTTATCGCGGATAAAATCAAAATTACAACCATTATAATTAGGTATATTATAAGTTGCCTCCTTGCTTAAAGGTTCTTCTTGTGCCTTTTTGATTTTACTAAAGTCTAAATTGTTTTTAAGGCAAAAGGTATTGAAAGCACTATCGCCCACAACCCGGCATTTTACTGTTGGCTGTTTGTCAATGGCTACATTATCAACATTAAAAATTACTCTTTGGCTTGGTTTTGTATTAGACATTTTGTTTTATATATTATAACACATTTTATTTTTAAATCATTTAATTAATTGTTTATTTATTTAATTATTATATTGTCATATATTAAAATGTTAAAAACCCTAGCTAATATTGATGAACTACAAGAAAGCCACAAAAAAAATGGCTACACTATGCAAAATAACCAAAATAAGGTTATTAAGAAAAAACAAGATAATAAAGAAAGTAAAAAATTAATTAACCCAAAATTTATTTTTGAAACAAAGCCAAAAAATTATAAAAATACAAATTCTAGCGCTTTTCGTGCGCCAGAAACAAAAAACAATATGCCAACAATTACAGAAAACGGTTATTAAAGCTCGTCTGTGTCTATAAAATCATATGTAATAGTATTAAATTTATTTGCCAATTCATTTTTAAACCTATTAACCCTTTTATAATTAACCAATTTACGGCTCAATTTCAATAGGTTACTATTATAATTTATACTGTGTTGATATTTTACCTTTTTGCCGTCTCTAACTTTAATGGCATCATTCATAATTTGGTTACTAAATGTTTTTTTTAGCATATTAACTATCATTTTTTCGCAATCATAATTCGTATTTAATTTTGGTTCTGTTTTGCCTCTATGATTAAAAACAATTTTATATGCCTTTATAAATGCTTCTTTGTCTGCCATGGCTAAGTCTTTACTAGCTGTTATTACATTTGTTGCCTTTACTTCTGTATTAATTATTTTGCCGTCTTCGTCTTTGCTTTCGTGTATTAATTCTTTTCTAATTTCTTTATAATTGCATAGCACCTTTAATTTATCAATCATATAATATTTATAGGCAGTAGTATTAATTTTTTTTATTTTCATTTCTTCGCTTTCTGTTAGTTTATCGTATTGTATATCAGCATCATATTTTGTTGCCAGTTGTTCAGGCGTAATATCTTTAGCCCATTCTTCGTCTTTTATACTTTCATATTCTTTATTAGCATCAAATAATGGTTTATGTTTTAACCCATATTCAAAATAATTTTTTAATCTAAATACACTGCCCATAAGCTCATCTTTAATAAATAAGTCTTTACAATCTAGCAATTGTGTTTTAGTTAAATTTAAATATTTGTCATTAAATTCGGCCAATTGTTCGTTGTCAATATCAAATGTCTGCATTTTCCATTTTAAAATAGCATCATTTACTTTATCGCTATCTTGCTTTGTTGTCTTTTTATTAAAGGAGCAAACATTAAAACCCCTATCGCATAACAATTTTTTAAAATGGCAATATTTATTGGTATTGTAACAATCCATTTTATAAAGATACTCAGTATATAAATTATTAAATAGTTGTTGCCGTTTTATTTCTTTTTCTTCTAAGGCATTAAATTCATTATTGGCAAACTCACCCCTAGCAATTAAATCATTTTTACACGCATCAAAATCCATATATTGGCATTTGTTAAATTTCTTCTTTTGAAAACAAAAATATAATTTTTCTATATCACGACATCTCGCAACCTGTTGTAACATATTGGTAGGCGAAATTGTATATTCTTTATGATAGGCAAAAACAGGCCTTTTTATATTACTATCTAAACCATAAATAATGGCAGGCGAAAATATTATTTGGTCGTAATCGTCTAATGTTTGGTCGTCCAATTTATCCGTTTTTGATGTCAATAATTTGGCCTTTTTTCCTGTTTCAATATAAATATATTCAGCCGATTTTTTACTATCACAAGCTACAATGAATTTTTTGCTTTCTTTAATTTTCTTTATAAATGATTCTAGCGAATACAATTCTATTGCTTGCACACCTTTATTATGCTTGTAATCATTTTTAATATAATCAAATGGGCGATTTATATATTGTAAAAATTTGAAACATATATCGCTTATATCAGCATCTACACATACAAAATTTTTGCAGTTTGTCAGAATATAAATCAAATGTTGCCAAATTGTTGCTCTCGATTTATTAAGGCAAGTATCAGCTTGAAAAATATATTCTAAGACTGAATTAAATTCATCTATAAACACCGTATAATGTTTTATATCTGGCATTAATCTGCTACACCCTTTAATGCTATCGATGGTGGTAATAATACTATCGCCTTTATCGGGCCAATGGTTAGCATAAAAATGACAATTAATGCCGTGTTGATTAAATGAATGGTATTGCTCTTTACCTAATGAGATTCTTGAAACAATAGAAATAAATTTTTGGCCACTTTCTTGAAGCTCTTTTTTCATTAATGTTGTTTTGCCTGTGCCTGTATCACTTTTTAAAACATAGCCTTTATTACAATTTGCCAATTTTAGTTCTAATGGTTTATTTTTGTTTTTACTTTCATCTTGCATAGCAGATAATTTTGACCTGTTAATAGTTTGTGTTGGTTTGATGTTGTTTAATGGCACTTGCTTATATTTGATATAATTTAAATAATCGTAATTTTTTGCCAATTTGAATAAATGCTCTACATAAAAATTATTTGGTATTTTATCATTATTTAATTTAATACCATCATATATTATATTGTTTGTAGCTTCATCATAACTGCTACCCCCTAATTTTTCAGAATATGATTGCCATAATTTTCTAGCACCTAATACTTTAAGGCCTGATGTTAATTTAAGCCAATCGCCATATTCTGTAAAATATGATTTAGGTAATTTTTTTATTATTTCTTCTTCTATTTGTTGCTCTGTTATGTGGTATGAATAAACATTTTTTATTAATTCCAATTCTGCCGTTTTGATACTATTTTTTTTGGTCTTTTTTTCTGTATTATCTAGCTTTTGTTGAGCCGTATAAATATTATCTAATAACCATTTTTTTAATTTTTCTGGCATTGGCTTTAAGTCACAATCATTAATTAGCTCATATTTGCCAATTTTTCCTTCCTTATCTTTGAATACTGAACCGGCCCCAACCAAATAGCCACCACCTAATATCTTATCGCCATGGCCATTTCTAATATCAATGCCCTTGCCAAATTTAGATGATTTTTTGCTTTCTGTTTGCTCTAGGTCTTTATCATATAAAAAAACCAAATGATAGCCACCACTTGGCGTTTTTTGTGTATATGTATTAAATTGTTTAACAAAATCCTCGCCAAATTGTTTTTTGAAATCGTCTGCTTTATGGCAACCGTGTTCTGCCGACCATTTGTATATATCTAAATCTACACCAGTAGCACCACTTACTTTGTTGCAAATGATGCCCCAATTATTTTTTTTTAAATATTCAGTATTGATTTTTTGGCTAGGGTCTAAAGTCGCCCACGTATAGCGTTTGTCTTTAGGTTTATCAGCACCTAAATCTTTAAAAGATGGATTTTTAGAATATTTAATAACCTTCAATTTATGAATATCCATTATGCTTTTAATATTAGGTAATATAATAGCAGGCGGTGTTTCATCTTTTAAAGGTTCTGCACTTTCTACCGTAAGGCATCTAGCACATACAACCAATAATGTGCTTTTATCACACGTAGCGCATTTATTTAAAAATCTCGTTTTTGTATCGGTCATTTTGTTCTTATATTGTATTACACAATTTGTTTTTAAATCATTAATTAAATTATATATTTTATTTTTCGCTTAATTAAAAATGTTCTAAAATGTAAAAATAATTTTTCATATCTAATAAAAAGCGCATATTAGAACATTTTAAGCATAATAAATAAATAATAATAAATAAAATCTTTTTACTATTATATAATAAAGATGTCGCTTATAACTTTAAATAGCAATGGCCAAAATCCCTCTATGTTTGCTTGCCACTTTCCTCAACCTATCAGGCTTGAGCCATATAGTCAAGTATGTTTATTAAAATTTTTGCATTTCCGCGATACTGATGTATTTAATATAACAACATCAAACAACCAGCTACAATTTTGTATTGGTAATACTAATTTAGATGCCTTAAGGGTAGCACGAGTAGCACCTGGTGAATATACTGGGCCTGAATTGGCTACGGCAATTACATTAGCCATGAATAATGTGCTACAGCAGCAAAATTATAGTTGGGTATGTCAATACCTGGATGCCGACCCAACATCATCGCCACCAACACTAGAAGGTTTTGAAATTAATTTTAATAGCGAAGTAACACCTGATAATGAGCCTATAGATTATAATATACAAACAAGCATTAATATAATTCAAGACCAAGGGGCCATTAGGCTCAGAGATACTGTCGATGCCTCATCAACTTTGCCTAATGATAAAACCGTAATAAATAGCAAGGGGGTTGTTACTAATATGGGCAGTTCTGCTATTAGTGGTATAGGGTTTGCCTATGACTATTTTATAGCATTTAATCCAACAGCAGATGCCAGTTTTGGCTTTAATTCATTAAATGCTGGTATTTGTCGTAATGAATTGAGTGACCTGAACAACGCAAACCCTAGTTTAGAATTTAACCCCGATATACAGGATGTAAATTTAAATTTTGAGCAAGGAGGGTTGCAAATTAGCTCCATAACATTTGCTACAGGGCCAGGCCAATTAGGCAAACCAGGTTACGCAACCCAAAGACCTTGCCGTAATATACCATCATCAGTTTGGGCTAAATTAATTACAAATGATATTGATAAAACAGACGATGATATTGCTAATATCAGATTAAGCTTTATAACAACATTTATAGGCTCAGGTCGGCGTGTAATCATTCAGTTGCGTGTATCATATGATTTAGGGCAAACTTATGATTTTTTGGCTACTGATGCTATTTTAGGTGATGACCCTGCCGGCAATCCTTATGTTATAACAACTGCCTCAATAGGTGGCGACACTTATAATGGCTGTATTTGGCAAAGTGATTTACCCGCATTAAATGATGTTTTACCAGGCACAACAACTAATGCCTCAAAACAAAATTTAATTACAACAAAAAAAGCACCATTCAAGCCAACCCTTACTATGCACGACCACCTCAATTTGCTAAGAGGCCCTAATTTTAAAAATACAAATGCCGTATGGGTTACAACGACTGGCACACCAGGCACTGCGGCAACCTGGGTAAGATACACGGGGGCTTTTAATTACGAATGGGTATTAACTATTACTGGCGATGCCCCTTTATATGTTGTATCCTCAATTGAAATAGATGACGACGCGACATCGGTTTTTGATTATTACGTAAATACAATTGATGAAGACCCGTTGGCCCCTACCAGTCCATTACAAGCCGCAATTTTTACATTTGACACTGCCTCAGGCACAGGTGCCAAATTTAATATTGAGGATGGCACAACCGAAATACGTGAAACAGCAGGGGGCACTGGTAAAACAGCTCTCCAAGAATGGGAAGATTTAGACTACCAGCAATCAGGTATTATTAATCCAGCCGAAAGGCCATTGACATTGCAAAACGTAGCCGATGGTTCAGTATTTCAAAGCGAAGAAGTTATAAATTATAATCAATATGCCGAACACGTTGAACTAGGTGAAAGTAATTCTGCTAATTTAGGGGCCGATTTGGCTAAAACATCCATTTTGCTATTAAGGCAATTAAATTCAGCCGATGTTGTAGCAAATGCTGGTAGCCCTGCCTTTCTGAAAAATGGCCAACAAAGTGGCACTATTGGTTCAACTATTGGCTCATCCGTTAATGTTATTGTGGCTACAAGTTCTACCGGCGATACCATTTTTACAAGTAGCCAGGCAGTGCAAAAAATAAGTAAAGATACTATTATAAAAATATCTGTGCCTGAATTATCAGGGGTTAAATCCTTTAATGGTATAGACCAATCAGCAGGTAAAAATTTGTCTGGTGTTGGTAAAGATTTGGCAGTGCTACCACGTGAAGAATTTAGCACAAATGGTGATAATGCTAATGGTTCATTAGTATATGTAGCACCATTTGAAAATTGGCTAGATATTAACAATGCCCAAGAATTAAATATAAATCAGCTATCGGTTGAGGTTAGGCAACCATCAGGGCAAATAGCAGGTGATTTACGACCTGATACAATATGCCAATTAAAGATGCGAGAAGACCCTAAACAAGAAGCAAGAAGAGCCGCAACGGTTGCCTTCGACAATATGGTGCTTGCCATATCATCTGCCAGAGATACAGGGCAAATTTTAAGTAGCCAATTAAGTAGCCGTGGCTCCTGAAATGTTCTAAAATGTAAAAATAATTAAATATATCTAATAAAAGCGCATATTAGAACATTTTAAAAATACAAAATGCCGCTCCTTTAAATTCATCAAATAAAAACAAACCGATAATTTTAATTCAACTGTCAATTTAAAAAACAATTTAAAATAAAATGTGTAATACTATATAAGAACAAAAAGAACACCATAAAAAGATGCAGACCGAATTTTATGAGATTGATTGCGATGAGTTAGAATTTCCTAACCTTACCACAATCGATAGCCTACCAAATGAAATATTGGCAATGATTAAAGATTATAAAATTAAATTAGAAATTAA
>TARA_R110002012_G_scaffold52617_1_pt1 | contig 18163 bp, 20 predicted proteins | sample TARA_R110002012 | Tara Oceans TARA_R110002012 (sample SAMEA4396515) | marine metagenome | biome: Westerlies Biome; feature: [DCM] deep chlorophyll maximum layer (ENVO:01000326); material: water (ENVO:00002006), including particulate matter (ENVO:01000060) such as... | depth 40 m
GAAAATTGCAGGACTTGGGTTGGTCGCCATCGGAATCGGAATCTTGATGACTTGGAGATCCTATGGGGCAGAAAGATTATACTATCCTACTGATATTGAAGGATCGGGAGATATTATCACCGGCGGTGCACCCGAATATAATCAATTGTTTTTAAATGGGGTGTTGCCACCAGAAGTCTTAAAACCTGCTCGTGGTTTAGGATTAGATTTCTCAGATCAGTGATTACTAATGTTGCCAAAAACAGAATCTGAAATGTTTAGTAAGTCTTTGGTAGGTCAAATGGTTTTAATGATAATGCTCGAAGAAAATGTGCCTGATTGGGATGTGCCTCCAATATTAGATCGTGATGGAAATAAATGGATTCTAATGGCTATTTTCTTAGTTGAAGATGATGCAGTTTTTATTGGCGACGTGGATGCTGAGGGTATACCGATGATTGACGATGATCCTTACGGGGTTTTTGCAGAAGTGGACGACACTACTAAAGATATTTGGGATCTCAGAGTTAGGCGAGGTTTAATAAAAAAGAGCGATGATTATGATTATTTAGGGAGTTTTCTTGCTCGATATGCCCTTAGCAATACCGACTGGAGGTATATTTTTCCTGCTGAACTTTATAACAGCAAGTTTGCTAAATCTGCCATCAATTATCAACAGGTTCTGTGACTTCTTCGGGAATGGTAATTCCAGCAGCGTCGAAAGCATCAAAAATGCTAAGAAGGAGTTGTGTGCCTTCACGACCTTTTGCCGTAACGGTTTGTTCAATCACTTGACGGATAACGATCCAGATATCTTCAGGTAGGTCTATTTGCACCATAACATAATCTGGTGTTGCCACCTATTTATACCTATTCATCAAAGGAATCTTATTCGGCCAGCACCACTGGTATCGACCACACTTTCTACATACCACCCTACACCATCAGTAAAAATAGTAACGGCTCCCTGTGCCGAGGCCTCAATCTGAGTGAATCCACCGTTAAGTGGAACGGCAGGGAACGCTACAAGTTGTGGCTGCCCACTACCATCGTTGAAAGATATAGTCCATCGGGCACCGGGAGGTAATCCCGCAGCAGCAGGATCTGGCATTATGATGGCATTTCCAGCAGCAGGGTCGCCTACGGTAACTACGAGATAGTGGGTTTGGGAACAATTGCCTGCACCACCTAAAGTAGCGAAATCATAATTACCTGCCGAGAGGTCGATAGCGGGCATAATAGTGGGTGAAGTTCCTACGGGAGCACCGGGCCACACCATGTTACTATCAGCCAGCACAAGGCCATATTGGCCGGGGGTTTGTCCCGCTTGAGAAAAGAACCGCGCTGACGCTGTTCCTGAAGCAGTCATGGCTACGGTATTGACGGTATCCGTAGTAATGGAACCAGAGTTTTGACCGGCTGCAGTTGCTCCGACTGCCATATTGGGTGCAATAAAAATCATATCAGCACTGGCACCAAAAGCACCGCCGTCGTTGAATTGAACTTGGGTATTGGCACCACCGGGCGATCCACCTCCACCACCAGAGGCGGCAATCGTAATAGCACCGTCAGCATTAGTAATAGTGATGTTACTACCTGCAGTTAAAGTTGCAGCGTCCCAAACACCTGCCGAGGCATCTCCGATCAGCAATTGTCCTGCGGCGGGAGCAGATCCATTGTAACTACTAATGGAGTTGCCGATGGCAACATTTCCACCGTTGGCACAGAGGGTTAGGGTTTGACCCACTCTGGTTAAGACAGCGTTATTAGAAGTGCTGTTATCGGCTAACTCTATGGATGCTGTTCCATCAGTAGACAAAAACTTGGCAACAATGTTATCAGCAGTAGAGGCATGAAGTGTGGCGGTTGGAGTAGTAGTTCCAATACCTAAACGACCGATGTCATCCAGAGTCATATTAACCACAGGAGTTCCTGCTGTTCCACCATTGGCAGGGAAAGTCATGAAATCCAAATCCATACCACCATCGCTGTCACCAGAATAAGTTTCATTAGATCGACCCACAATCCCCGCAAGGAACTTAGGATTATCAGTAGTAAAATTAGTATCTGTGGAACCAAACTTAAGAGCAGGGGTATATTTAGAAGTGGTATTCATGCCACGAGCCGTTAGCCAAAAACCTTGCATTCCATTACTAATAGCACTTTCACCACTACTGGTGGAAAACAAACCTCCAGTTAGATCAGCATAACCACTTGTTTGAGTAGAATTACCCACAATTTCCAGAAGATAGGCAGGGGCAGTAGCACTACCCACTCCCAATTTGCCTTCTAATAGGGTGTCCATTGGAGATTGAACAGTTAATAAAGCGTTCACATCACTGATACGCATTCTTTCAGTAGGGCCTGAAGCAGCACCAGTTCTAAAAATAATTACGTTATCTCCAGCCGCCGATCCACCAGAATTGTGTATGGCTTCAATATAAAGTGCCTTTTTATTAGATTCTCCCGATTCGGAAGCAATAAATGACCCTGAAGCATCTTCGTTCATTAAAGAAAGGTATTGAGTAGTTACTCCTGAACGTTGTATTCTTAACTCAGGATTGTTATCATCGACACCTACAATATGGAGAGAAGAGGATGGAGCAGTAGTTCCAATGCCTAAACGATCGTTGGTGTTATCCCATTTTAGTTCTGTGCCCACCAGCATATCACCGATTAAAGTAGTATTACCTGAAACGTTGAAAGTAAATCCTGCTACTCCTGTGGTCGTTCCAACAGAAACCCGAGAATTGCCTTCATCAACTAAAAACAAATCAGTTCCTGCCGAAAGATTAGTCGTCATATGAGCAGCACCTGTAACCGTAAGGTTATAGCCGGGGTTGGTATTATTGATTCCCACTCGACCATTGGTTTGATCAACAACTAAAGTATTATTAGACTCATCGATAACATAGAGAGCATTGGCCCCCACAGTTTTTTGAACGATATCCGTCATATGATATCTTAAGTGTTACAACTATATCTAACTTTCGACTATCAATCTTCAGTAAAGTCGACCGTAGCCACATAATTTCCAGATCCGGCAGGCGCAGCGACCGCAAATCTAAGGGTGTTAGCACCACCAGTTCCTAAAGCCACTTTGTCACCATCTGTGCCGGGGACAATCAAGAACAAAAAGTCAGGTAAGAGTGGGGCACCCGAGGCTCGGACGACAATTCCTTCATCAGTAACCATAGCCGAGTTAGCCGGGGTGTTGTCTTCAAGATAAATGGTAGCACGGAAAGCAACGTTAGTTCTTGATCCAGTAGGAATAGCGAAATCGATGTTAAAAGGATTGGTAGCAGTATAAGCACCAGTAACCTTGCTTCCGGGGCCTCCTGAAGCCGCAACTTCGATCGTTCCAGCACCGTTAGTGATAGTAATTCCTGATCCTGCGGTAAGAGTGGCTTTGGCCAAAGTATTTCCAGTAGTATTTCCAATCAGAAGTTGTCCATTAGTATAGGTAGTTTGTCCTGTGCCTCCATAGGCTGTGCCAACCGCAGTTCCTTGCCAAACACCGGTGGCAATCGTGCCAACAGCAGTAAGCGAAGAAGTAACGACAGACGATCCTAAAGTAGTAGCATTGAGCACAGATGTTCCGTTAACACTAAAATCCTTGCCCGTAGCAACATCTAATCCAGATGAGGATGATAAAGCACCGCCATCTGACAAAGTCTGGAAAGTAACGGTGTTAGCAGGAGTGTTAGAAAGAATGTTTAATCCAGAAGCAGCGTTAGATCCTACACCTGCACCTGCAGAGGTAGAGTTAAGATCGATTAACTTGTCTTCAATACGAAGGTTAGTGGTATCAAGATAAGTTAATGTTCCATCAACGGTAAGGTTGGCTACTTCTAAAGTAGCGTTAGCACCACCAAGGTTAATAGTAGCGGCACCGCCAGCACCAACTGTTCCTAAAACGGTGATAGTAGCATCAGGGGCATCGATAGATCCTGTGGTGGATAGAACGAGGGAAGCATTTTGAGCATTGTTCAGAGTTAGTGAACCACCAGCAGCAGCACCAATTTCTACTGCTCCAGCACCATCAGTAGTAAAGTCAGCATCGCCGCCGAAAGCACCAGCATTGTTGTATTGAATATTAGTATTAGCACCACCGGGGTTTCCAGAAACACCGGCTACGAAATTAGCACGAGTCATTTTGCGGAGAGCACCAGCCGTATTATCATAAATAAGAACTAAATCAGCATTGTCAACAGAAGTTTCTGCTGTTTGACCAGTAATGGCTTGGGATTGTAAGGCGGTGACACCACCACCGCTAAGCGTGATATCTCCAGTTACTGCTACTGATCCAAAGGCTATGCCACCATCGATTAGAATGTTTCCTGCAGCACCGGGATTAATTGTAGCAAAACCAGCCGCTGCATCTCCGATAACGACGGAACCGGGTGTAGTGACTGTGCTAACGATAGTTCCTTGAGGGTCGGTAGTGACTAATCCAATATTATTTAATGAATCAACTCTTAACCCACCAGCGTCAATAATAAGACCTGCAAAGGTAGCACCATCGTCAACTTTTATAGATCCTGTTCCCGCACCATCAGAATCAATAGCGTAGGAGTTGACTGTCTGAGTAACTTTTGCCATACTAAGATATGATCATCTCAACTATTTATAGTTTCAGTCTTGAACTTCTGTGGTTCTGACGTGCGCTGCCCAGTCGATAGTAGTAGCCGCAGCCCCTGTGACAGTAATTTGTAAATTATTTCCTGCCACCGTAGCGGAGACATTCCACGCCCCTAAAGAGGAATCGAAAACAATTAAATTGAGAACTCCTCCTAAAATAGTAGCACCTGCACCGTTTCGATTGACAGCACCCTCTAATTTAACGGTAATAGAATTAGCAGAAGTGTCCTGTTTCCCAACCACCATAGCATCAAAAAACCATGTTGAGTTGTCTACTAAGGTCATGGCACCAGATCCCGGTTTAATAGTCATCACAGTGGGTGAAGCATCCGTAGTAGCCGCATCAAGAACATATGATCCATGTCTGATATTGCTATTAAGGGCGATCGGTTGAATAACCACACCACCAGAGGGAACAATCTGCAGTTCTCCTGCCGCATCAGTATAGATATCAGTGTTTTCCGTAGCATCATATTCTAAACGCAATTGTGTTGTGGTATCTCGAATATCTACTTTTCGAGCAGGGGCTGGATTGCCGATACCAACTCGTTGAGTAGTAGAATCGAAAATAAATTGAGAAGATCCTCCAAAAGCACCAGCATTGTTGAATTGCACGGAATTAACGGGAGCGGCTGGAGTTCCTGTGCCTCCCGATCCACCTGTGCCTATCGAAGTTAAGTTAAAAGAAATGTTATCGATATCGATAGTAGTATTGCTATCTGACTTTAATTCGACACCGATTTCATCTCCTGCTGATAAATTGAGAAGTTTAGTGATAGCAAAAGCACCGGCTGATGAAGCCACATCAAAATCACGAGAAACTTCAGTGTCCGTGTCTACAGTTCCATTTTTACTCAATGCCGCAGTAATAATTCGGTTAGCACTCTGAGAAGAGATCGAGAAGGTTACTACGGCTTGATAGGTGCCATCAGTATCAGGAGATAGCGTATCTGGATCAGATCCAGCACCAGCAGCAAACGTCATATTAGTGATTTGGCCAACACCGCCTGTGTTAAAACCACCGTAAGTAGCAGTTAAGGCTTGAGTAGTGCCTCCAGCATCGACAATTTCTCCAAAGGTCTGTGGTGTGACGCTGCCACCACCTGTGACAATAGAAACTACGCCTCCACCTTCATCGGTTAAAGTGCCATTAGAAACCCTAATAGTGTTAACGTTACTAACAGTAGGATTGCCATCCTGTTCTTCAACAGTGAGGTTAAAAGAACTACCTCCACCGCCGCCTTGTGTGACAAAGGTAGTTCCTGTGAACTTTTTGCCAGAAATAGCACGAGCCATAGTATTTCTTGTGTCGCACTGCTATTTATAGGTTTTCTAAATCAAGATTCTAATTTAGCACGGGAAACATCAGTGTATCCATCTTGTTGTTCAGTCCAACCTGCAAACACAGCATCTATATTCCCAGTGTTGATGGTAGTTCCGCTTTGATTGATAATTCTAAAGACGATCTGACGCTCAACAGCAAGAGGAACATCGAAATCCCAAAGATCACGCTTTGGTGCGGGCGGTGCCCATTGGAAATCAACCCATTCCATGAAAAGAACTCCGTCAACCCAGATCTGATAAGTTATTCCACTGGTAATATTAGCAGGATCGTTATCAGCCTCAGCGTGGCCAAAGGCACTGACGAGATAAAGTTCTCCCGTTGATCCACCCGTAACTGTTCCAGAAACTGATCCTGTGGTGCTTCCACCGCCAACAGGGAATAAGGGAGTGCTGGCTGATCCACCTGCAGATTGAAGTTGAGTCGTCGGAGGAACTTGTGGGGCTCTTGGAGCAGGGTTTAATCCAGCAGTGCTACGAGCAACTACCTCGTTGAGAACGCCGTCCCCAAGGCTGTCCCGCCAAGTATTCGATCCAAGGACGTCAGCGACGTTGATAACCACGGCATCGATATAGGAATCGGTGAGAAATCCGGCACCCGCCAAAGTCCCGTCAGCATTATAGGTGCTGACTGTGGTGTTGTCCACTAATTGTCGTTGAATCAAGTTTGAGGAATTGCCTTTGGAAACCATGTGCCATGGGTAATTACTATAATCGAGAGGAACTCCTGCCAATCCCACATCAGCCACAGGCCTAACAGGACGTCGATAAGTAGCCGCATCAACACCGGGACGCACTACTTGAGTGGCTTGGTGACTATCAGTAGCATAAGAATGGTAAGGAACGGGATGGTTTTGAACCGCTTTACCCGATTGAGCATAGCCTGTTTGAAGGGCTTTCTTGCGATATGGACGCTTGAGGTCCCTAATGTTATCACCAGTTGTCATATATAATACTCCGATGCGCTACTATTTATACTTTCACTTCTTCCGCCCACGAATATAATGATCATCGAGACGCTTCTGTTTTTCCCGCCACTCTCGTTGTAGATCCAGATAAACTTCATAAGTTTTTGGATCGAGACCCTCCATCTCTAAAATCTGTTGTTTATACCAATTAACACTGTCAGGATTGATAGTGATACCTAATTTAAGTAATTGATGACAAATCATGGCGTTGGCACCCTCAAATAAATAATAGGATAAGAAAACTTCTGCAAAAGGCCAATACGATCCAATTTGAACTCGGTTGTTTATTCCCGACAAATCTCGTATTATTCTTTCCACCTCAAGATATCTCTCAAAAGCATACATATCTACCATAGTAGTATACTTGACATCCCATGTTTGGCCGGGCAAGACATAAAAATTGGGTTTTAAAGACCAATGAGGGACTTGAACTCCATACTGTTGAGGAAAGGGTGCGGCATCGCCCGATATTCCTAAAGATTGGTTATGAATTGGATCTTGAAAATAATTGGTATCTCCTACTACCAATTGCACAAAACCATTGGGAGCCATATTTTCATAATACTTTCCAAGTGTGGCCGACGGGGTTCGGGTGGCCACGACATCACGACGACGAGAGGTTTTGTTAGCGGCAAAATTAGTAGTAACTGTGGGGGCAGATTGAGTGATACCAAATCGAGGTATCGTAAAGGTGACCGTAAATACTCTAAAACCTGTGGCAGTTACGACAGGACCTGTGGCTCCAATATCAAGGGCCATACAAGGTTCTAAAAAGGCTCGGTAAATATTAGTTAACTCATCAACATCGCCAGCAACTATAACGTCTGGTTGGCCGGGCTCAGTAGGCTTGACTAAGGTCGGGTCGTAATAGGGTTTCGAGGGATCTTGTAAACGATTTTTGGTAGCCTCAAAAGTTATGGGTTCAGCAGTAGTTTCTCCTGTATAAATTAAATCCCAAATAAATACCTTATTGGTCGTAAATACTTCAAAAGTAAAATCCCATCCTGAATTAGTTTCGACGATCGTGGGCGTGGGTAAAACGCCGGGGGTTGATCCCAGATTATTAATGACTACAAATTGATCTGCAGCCACCAAGGGAGGTTGACTAATTTGTTTCCGATCCCAGTTATTTGACGGAGCATTACTTTCAAATCCTGTCCCTTGGACTTTGCCTGCCGTTCCATAAGACGACGTAAAGATAGAAAAGGGTTGTCCTGCTGGGGGCCAATTGGTTTTTGAAAAATCATAGTTTAACTGTTCGGTGTATCCCTTACCACTACCCTGTGAGGTGTAGTCAGCATAATAAACATCGTTAGCAAATCGCCAATTGTAAAGTAATTGTCTCATCGATCCACCCCTTCATTAACTCGGAAGACATGGGAATCTCCCATGGTATGCCAGCGCAGAACATCTTGACGATACTTGACAAAATTGCGTAGTGAAAGTGGAATATGAAGTTTCATAAGTTGTTGAGCAATTAGCAAATCGGGCCCATCAACCAAAAAGTATCTCACAAAGGCTCGTGGGATCTGATCATCAGTGGTAGGAACAAAAGCCGTAATATCTATCTCTGAGTTCCAAAAGACACCCCATGAAGATATGGGCTCAATAACAATCGGTGGATAAATACCCTCACGAAAGCATTCATGGGTAAAAATATTAAGGCCATTAGGTTCTGGAAAGGGCACCATGTTGCCAGATAAGCCTGATATCGACGAATAATCTGGTGCTTCAAAGTAATATCGATCGTTAATATAAACATTAAGATTAGAATCGGGAGGCCAACAAGCCAAACCATCCATAATTAGCAATTCGGTGTGTTTGGTATTAGCAGAAGTTTTAAGATTATTTCCTTTTTGACCCCACATAATTTCTATGGGGTGGCCACGTTCTATATCTGGGACGACGTATTGTTGCCATGGCTTTGGCTGAGCGGCAGGGGGTTTTATGGTTAACTCGAAACTGCCCAAAATAGGTTGTCCAATAACATAATCTGGACCTGTGGAGATAACACCATCAGGATCGACATCCCGTGGCACTAAACCTCGCCATTCATAGGCCTGACGTGTAATAGCCATAATTAAGACTAAGCGACCTAACTATTTATATCTTGATAATTGATACGCTTCCTGCCAAGATTTAGTCATCTAAATCAAACGGGGTTGCCATCGTTGTATGGGTGCATAGCAACGTTGCCTGAAAGCACCTTTTGGATAGCGAGTTCACCGATAAGATCGACGACCACAGTTCGGGTAGCAGTAGTAGCAGTCTTTACTTGAACGACAACACCCAGAGGTTGTTGGAAGAGACAAAGCACAGGAGTGCTAAAAGCCATAACTGATCCACCGTTAGCGATGTTAGCAGCCAACCATCCGACATCGAATTGGTTAGATGGAACGTTGTTTGGTCCGACTTGAATAGAAACTGCGAAATCAGTTTCAGTAGTAACGTTAGATCCAGCAGCATCAAGGATTCTGACGGCCAAAGCGTAAAGGCGAACTTCTTCGTTGTTGGCTTGATTGGTGTAAACGGTCACAGTATTTGAAGTTCCGACAGCAGTTGCACCCGTAAATGTGTGACGAGTGGTGTAAATCTCAGGTTGTGGATCTTGGTTTGCCATACTATTCACTTCTCCGCTCTACTATATAAATCTAACGCTTGTAACTTGGGTTTCGGAACTGTAAATTGGCAGGTGGGATGCGTTTTTGAATGGCTAATTCCGATACTAAAGTGATGACTACGGTCCGGTTGGCGGCTAAAGTTGCTCCAGTAGTGCTGTTAAGTGACACTTGAACGGCTAAAGGTTGTTGAAAAAGGGCTAAGATCGGTGAGGGGAAGGCTAATTGCTTGTCATCACGGAAACAAATGACCGTCGCATCGAACTCATTTGTAGGAATATTGTTAGGTCCAACTTGGATCGAGATTCCAAAATCAACGTCAGTAGTGGTGGTAGAAGCAGGAGTTCCATTTTCATTTAGGATATCTACCAAGATAGCATAGATTCGACACTCTTCATTGTTGGCTTGGTTGGTGTAAACGGTTACTGTGCTAACATCACCCGTAACATTAGCAGCCGTGAATTGATGGCGAGTGGTATACAACTCAGGCTGAGGGTCTTGATTTACCATAAGAAAGATAGACCGCCCCTACTATTTATATCTTCACCTTCGACCCATCTCGTCCCAAATGCTCTGATCTGGTTCAGGATCGTATGGTGGCGGCAAAAAGACAGGATAATCCGAGGGAGGTGGTATGACGGGAATGACTTTTAAATCTTCCGTATCTATCATTAAACCCTTGATGAGTTTTGTTTTTGGTTTCCAGATAGTGCTACGAGTTATCCACCATATCAAAGGGCTGATAACAAAGACATCGATAGCAAAAGCCCACGGACCAATAGTTACTAATAAAGCGTTAATAGCATCCTCAGATTCTTCAGGACCTAAGAAACCCTCTCTCCAGATATATCCAAAGAAAAAAGCACAGACAGCCATGATCATAAAAATTGTAAAGATGCAGGCCTGCACAAAAGCGTGAAAGCGAGACATACTAAAAAATCCGTGTTACCGCTATAAATATCTATCGGTTAGTTGCATCATGCAAACAGTTCCGACTCATCAGACCATTCGGGTGAAGGCTCTACTTCCACCACAGGAGGTTCTAAATCAGGACGATCGGAAAACAAAAACCCATAAAGTCGAGGTCCTAAGGATTCCAGTTCTTTAGAAAGATCTTGTCCATTGGCTTCGGCTTGGGCTTCTAAGGAATTAAAGACCTTGGTGATAGCACCCAATCCTTGATAGAACTCGGGCGTAAAAGCACGACGATACATTCGAGAGATTTTATCTGCTGAAGATTGAGCCATCATCGCTAAAATCACGGCTCCGACATTGGTGGCTAAAATAAATGCTAATAATTGGTAGTTGATCCAAAAAGAAGGATTAAATAACTGCGCTACGGACTGAACAACGATGGATAATAAAACCACAATGATAAGCATTCCTTTAACAGAAACAAACTCAGTTTTATCGATCTCGTCCCATTCATCCTTTGACAACATGTAAATAAACCTCATCAAATAATTCTATATGGCCCACGGATTGATATCCGTAGGAAGTAAGCGTTTCCAACACCTTCTTTTCCCATCGACGGCCTTTATCAAAAATAAACTCTTCCAACCTAAAGATACCTTGCTGAGCCAGCATGATAAAATCTTCATAGTAAACAAAGGGCAATAACTTGTCTTGCCATTGAATCTCTTCGAAATCTGTGGCGACTTGGTGAACCTCGGATTCCAACTGTTCCATAAGTTGCCTTTCAAAAAAATCTTCTCCCAGTTGTCTTTTAACAGGATCTTCGATATCATGCCCTGAGGCCAATCGATCTCGCATAATAATCCACTCTTGTTCCAACAGGGCGTCCCAGCGTTGTGGGTCCATAGCATACTCAGGTCCGAGAAGTCGACGACGTTCCGTAAGATATGATTCCCTCCGTGCTGATAAATATTCCAACCAGACTTCATTGGACATCAATAAAGGTTGTCAGACCACCTATATGTATCTATTGTATCATGAGGGGATTTTGACAAACGTTCTCATAAGTGTCTCCACGCTTGATTTGACCACCACATCCGGGCATAATACATTTGGCAGTTTTGTCAGGATTTTTGACTACTTTGTAATTGATGACAGGAGTTATTTTACCGAGAGCAGGAGTTATTAGTTCTTTTTTGGCGATATTTAGGACAGAATCATACTTACTGAAACTATCTATAATTGCCATCTGATCTGCAGAAGGGGTAAGTGGTCTACTGGGATCTGATTTGTTGGCTTTAGCCATATACTTTTTTACATCTTCAACAAAACGATCTCGATCAAACTTGTAAGTAATACTATCACTATTTTCATCCTTTTCATGCCGTGGCTCGAAATACCACCACATTCGGTATGGGAAGGGATAGATATCATCGGCACTACGAAGGTGCGTATTCGCCTGCCCGTAGTTTGTGCCCGGAACGGGCTTTCCGACTAATCCACTAACCTGATTTTCTAAATCTATATATGCCTTCTCAGCAATTCCTGTCGGCCCTGTGAGATGGTAAAAAGGCCACCACATATCCATCTGGTTTTTACCAACAACCCAATCTTTTCGGGGTGTGGGAACAGTAGCAATCTCTGTTAAGTGATAATCATAATCAGGATCTGCAGGTTGCAGTTGGGAGTGGGCATCAGGATCGGACCAATCCTTTAAACGGATAAAACCATCTTGATCACCATTAGGCCCTTCGCAGCAATAATTACAAAAACCCCAATCTTGCGGATTGTCTAACACATCTTGCATTAACTCGTCAGATAACTCTCCTGAAGACCAATCATTGAGATACTCACCAAAGTTCCAATAAATGTTATCATAGCCCATTCCCGTAGTAGCCCAATCACCAGTTTTGTTCCACAATCCGTATTGTGACTCTCTCAAAGTTATTTTAGGTCGACGTAAACCAAATGGTAGGGTAGCATAGTTAATAAGCAACCTAAATCACACCGGTTCATCAAAATCATCAGGAGTGGTGTGTAACTCGGGATCTTCTCTTAGCCGATCCAACCACATCTCGGAAAGTATGTTACCAAAGATAGTTGTTGCCACACCCGTCATCACACCAACAGTGATTGCCAACATAACACTATTTACTTTCCCCGTGGTTTCGGTAGTTTCAGATCGCATCATAATTGGTGACTGATATCCTCCACAGGAAGTGCCGGGGCCTTGGAATCGACCTCCGATAGCACGACAAGTTTCCAGAGAGGTTTCAAAACAACCTTCAGAGGTCATGCAGGCACCATAATAGTTATTATAAGGAGTAGATTCAAAGGATTTTATTTCTTCAGTAGAAATTATGTCCCAACCTCCAAATGGTTCTTGGAGAGTATCTATTAATCTGGCTTCAATGGCTTGGTAAAGCAGGTTGTCGTCTTTGAGAATATGATTAGGTATTTCTAAAGTAACGTATTTCCATGGTCGATTATCAGCACGTTCTACAAAAACCTTGACTTTAGTAACTCCTGACATCTAATCACTCCGAATTAAAGATTTTGTCTTCACGATTGGAGAACTCTTCGAAAAAACCAAGGGAAAGGATTAGGAAGGGAACTCCCATAAGGAGATAATCTGATAAGTAAAACGATCCATTAGGCCAGCCATGTTGCTTATGAGTTCTAATGACTCCCAACATAGTGCTGGTAAAGAAAGCCGCTGATCCCACTGCTGGAATCAAGAGGTTACGCCAAGCCTTACGCTTAGCCGTTAACTCCGCTTGCTGCTGATCACTAAAGTTTTCTTCAATGACTTCTTTTTCAACCTTGGTCATCTTCCGATCCTCCGAAGTAGATATAACCAAGAGCAGCCGCAGCCACAGCAGGAACAATCAATCCTCGGTAGGAGGTAGTGGTAGGTTCTACCATTCCAGAAATGTTTTCGGTATCTGAATTAAAGAATCCGAAAAACTTATTATACCAAGACTGCGATCCAGCATTAGCAGTAGCCTCAGGAGCAGTAGTTACACCACCAGAATCGCCAGCAGGGTCGGTCTTGCAGCCTTGAGTGTTCCAAAGTGGATTACAGGTGCGTTGATTATACATTTTGCGAGAGTAAGAGCCGGGGGCTGATTCCGTAATGTATTTCCAATCTTGAGGGTCGGCACCAGAAGAGGGGGTGATTCCAAAGATTCCTGCGATACCTGACATAGTGAAAGGAAGTCCACCAGAGCCATAGGGCTGATAAGGATTACCATCCTGATCCAATACCGTAACTGAAGGTTGCCATGCTGTGCCAGCAGCCGTAGTAGGGGCTTTAGAAATAGGATTGCCTGAGGCATCGTATCCAATTATTTCTTGTCTGTTAGCACCAGAACCAACATAACATTTTCGACTGTATAGGCTTCCGGGGTCACAGTTTATATCATATCCAACCATCTTAATCACTCTTGTTAAACTTTTGCAGTAACATTATGCTGGCTGCAATTCCCAGCATTCCAATTCCCAAAGTTACTCCTTTGCTGATACCAGCAGAAGAAACGGGAGTCATATCTGCCAAAGTATTGTCAGCAGTGTCAATAATAAGATCTAAGATATCATCAGCAGATTCTTGAGGTCCTGTAATGACCCAAAAGTTGTTTTCACGCTCGACGTTAACTTCTTCACGAGTGGCTTGCCAATCACGGTGGGCTTGGAGGCGTAGCCAGTGATCGGGTTCGATAGCATAGGATACTCCGCCTGTTTCAGCCTCTTTAGATGGGCTCATAAGAGTGCCATCTTCAAACTGAACGGTTTTATCATCACTGGGGCTAAAGCCTTCGGGAACATCATTTTCCAACTCATCTTCCATAGCACCTTCAAGGACTTCTTCATCAGATGAGGATCGGGACTTTTTATAACCGTCAGCATTCTTGGTAATACAACTACCACAAATATCACCCGAATTATCATTGGAAACGAGTTTTTCATCATAACTCCAATCGCCAGAATCTCGACATGGCATACAACTACGGGTGTCACAGGAAGAGCAAATTGCTACTTCTTCTATTTCTTTTTTACAGGTGGGGCAGTTATCACCCACACTAACTTCAGCACCGTAAGTAATACACGGATCTTTACCACAGCCACAGTTTTTCTTCTCATCTTCAGCACCGAAATCCACTGTTTTTATCTTGTAAGGTTTAACGCCTATGATTTTTACGATGTGGTATGAATCTGGCTTTTCCTTTTCTATAACACCCATCTCTGTGTTGCCTGAAACCTCACGGATTTTGCCGTCAATAAGCAAAAGGTAATCATCAATTTCATAATCTGAATCATCCTCTTCAATCATCTTTTCAATGGCTGGGCCAGCAAAAGCATCAATCATATCACTTCCAGTCGGTGGGCTTTCAGCAGCCATGCTCATTGGTCCGATCTTATCTTCAGAATCGGAATGGAAAGGTGTAGTGTTAGCCGTAGGAGTTTCTTCAGTGGCAGGAATAGCAGTCTCAGTGCCAGCCGTGTTTTGTCCGATAACATTACCCGATCCTTCGGGTAAAAACGATCCTTCAGGAACTATGGTTTCGGCAGCCGCTGTGTGCTCGATTTCGATTCCTAAAGCCGCCGCAACTTCTTCAGCACGGGCTTTGGAACAGGTTTTGTTAAGATTGTATGATTTGTCACCAACCTTGTGAACTCCTTTAAGGGCATAACTCTTCTTTTTTACTACCGTAGTGATTTTAGCCTTCACCTTTTTCTTAAGGGGTAAACAGTAGAACTCTTCTTTCATTTAATCACCATCCAAAGGTCTGCGATTCGAAACTTTGCCGTGGGGCAAATAGATCTTGATTAGCCTCAAAAGAAGTTATCTCTTGTCCGATAGCATCACCGAATAAACCATTTGATCCAAAATTAAGATAATCTACTGAAGGTGCAGCATCAAAATAATACTGAGCATCTGGATCGAGCATTCCTACTTGATCAGGATTTTCAGCAGCCTGTTCTTCTTCCTCTTCATCAAGATCGGAATAAGCGGCTTGAGTAGCATCTAAAAGACGTTCATAACGTTGCTGTTCTTCTTGAGAAGTCATACCACGAGTCAAACGACCTAAACCATAAGAAAGAGGTGCTACTCCCAAAAACATCATTAAGGGCGTGGCAGCACTGCCGAGCATCTTTAATTTAAATCTATCGATACCAATAAATGCTAAAGTTGAAAGTCCTACAAACAAAGGAATGCCTGTGGAAAGTTGAAAACTTTCTTTTTCAACCCGAGACGGTTCTCGTTCAACGGGTTCAATGCCTTCGCCATGAAGGATCTGATTGCGTAGCGCAACGAAGTCTACCATAGATATGTTTTGTCATCACGACTACTTATAGTTTAGCCTGTAAATATCAGACTACGCCTAAAGCACGACCAAAGTAATTTTGGCCGAAAGTAGGTTCAGTTGTCATCAGGGTGTAACTGTAAGCCGTCCAATCAGAACTGATAGGATCGTTACCTTGCGGACTTTGTCCGACAGGAAGGGTGTAATCAATAGTCTGTCCTACGGCTTGTCCTGCTAAGATATTTCTCTGCGTAGAAACACGAGGGACTGATCCCCAATCACGAGCGATAGCAGCCTGACGCTGAGGTTCAACGTGGGCTTCTTTGACTTCTTCCTCTTCATCTTCTGGTTCTTCTTCTGCAGGAGAGGTTCGATTTAGATAAAATACTCCGACGGCCACACCTGCCAAGATTGGCAGAGCCATATTCATAAGATTTTCCTTATCCAATAATCGGTTAAGCATAGTAATCAATTGCCTCCTCTGCTATTTATAGTTTCTTACCTAAGAAGAAAGCAGCGACCATTCCAAGACCCCATGATAGAGGAGTAAGTCGCTGTAAAAAGGATTCTTTAGGGGTAAAAAGCGGGAAATCTTCGTCAGTGATATTGCTAATATAAAAACCATCTCTTTCACCATCAGGTGTTAGTTGATTTCTACGATCCTCAAACTCGGCGGATCGGAGTTCTTCATTAAAAGATGGTTGTGCATCATTCCACATTGATTTGATTTGACGGGATCGTGGATTCATTACTTTTTGCATCCAGTTGCGATCGTATTTGTGGAGTTGAGTGGCAGCGGCCCCATCAGTGAAAGCGGATCGCCATGCTTCATATTCAGCATCCATTTCAATATCAACATCGATTTCAGGAAGTTGGGTTTGAAGTTCATCTAAGCGGTAAGATAGATCAGAAAGCATTCGGTTGGCAACTTCGTAACGAGGGTGCTTTTGGAGTCCAGAGGCATCCATTTCAGCAATATCTTCGCTAAGGCTAAGATAAAGTTCTAAGGCTTCGGTGACATCGTTGATATCTTCCATATTGACATCGTTTTGAAGGAAATAGGTGAGGGCAAAAACTTGACTTTCGGCTCGCTTTCGCTTGAGACCTTCGCTACCATCCATAGGGGTCCAGTTAGCCATTTCTCCCAATTCCATTGGATCTTGAACAGGGGTTGAACCTTCTTCTGCATCCATCTTGAAGAACTTTCGTTGTTCTTCGTTCAGAGTGGAAACAAGATAATAACCTTCACCTTCGGGCCCCCCTTCATCATAAATCCACTTGGAGTCACAAGGTTCACAAATGTTGTCCGCACCTTCAATTTGTCCTTGGAGATTTTCCTTTCCACAAGTCCAACAGTGAGGGCCTTCTGATTCTTCAAACCATTTAATGAAAGTTGGGGTTGTATCAGCACCGAAGGATTCTGAAAAGAAGATATCATTAGGAGGCGCAGAGGCGGATGAAAAGCCAGCACCGTCTTCGAATTGCACGATAGCATTACTTAGATTTTCCATATATTCGGCAGAGTAGGTTTGGTAACCTTTCTTTTGCTTAGATTGTAATTTTTTCTTAGCCATATTAACAGCCTGTTGAAGATCACGGGTCTGACCGACGTTAAAAAGACGGGGGTTTTGTCCCAATCCTCCGTAGGCTCCCATAGCAGTGTAAATACCGGGTGCTCGTTCCCAAACCCAAACGGAGTAGAACTTGTTAGAACCCTCAGCCGCAAAACGGTTAAAGTAAGGGCCCCAACTACAAGAAGACCAACTAAAAGATGGATCGTAATTACTACGCACAGAATTAAGAACATTTCGCTTTTCACGAGGTAAGTCTGGACGAGCCGTGCTGGCAGCAGCAAAGGTTTCGGCGGCTTTGCCTTTAAAACGACTATCAATAATGGCGGGGAAACGACCTCCTTCTTGGGAATGAACTTGGATGGTATCAATTTCATCAATTTTCATACCAGAGTTTTCCAAATCCTCCATATGTAGTAAAACCTTAGAAGGCAAGCCTACGTCCAGAACATAACTCTTTCCAGTGGTATGTTTTTCGTAATCCTTAACCTTAAGGTAAGGAGCCGTCTTTTGAACATCTTCTCGCTTCTTCTTTTGACGTTCTTTTCGGGCAGCCTTATACTCGGGAGTATCACGACGCTTCTTCATTTCTTCCCTGCTTTCGCCGGGTAAGAGATCAGGACTGGTATCAACTTCAGAAGCCATACTCATAGGACCAATGCCATCGTCATCATCTTCACCATTGAAAGGTGTAGCATTTATATTTACTACGGCATTAGTGCCCGGGGTGGCGGTAGTCATGGAAGCAGAATTACTGCCGATAACACGACCGTTGCCATCAGGTTGGAAAGTATCGTCACCCAGCATAGCCACTTCTTCTACAC
>TARA_R110002012_G_scaffold97252_2_pt1 | contig 18162 bp, 18 predicted proteins | sample TARA_R110002012 | Tara Oceans TARA_R110002012 (sample SAMEA4396515) | marine metagenome | biome: Westerlies Biome; feature: [DCM] deep chlorophyll maximum layer (ENVO:01000326); material: water (ENVO:00002006), including particulate matter (ENVO:01000060) such as... | depth 40 m
GGTACGTCTTGCGCCCAACTTTTTAGCATGTTATATGCTAAGGGGTTGGGTGTTTTTGATGATAGTAGGTAAGGAAAGAGATGACAAGATCCGAAAAAATAAGACTTAGATCCGCTGGCTTGTTGGTGCGTGAAGCTATTGACGCAATGGAAGAGTCAATTAAAAAGTTTGAACGATTTAAAAAAGAAGGGTATGACGCTACTAACCGCAAGCATTTGGATATTCGTGCAGAAAAGTCTACTGCTTTCAGAAAGTCTCAAGAACAAATCATGCATAGCTTTGAAACGAAAACAATGCAATTGTTAGACATCATAACTGATATGACCAAGGACTAATTATTATGATTATACGAAGAACGTGTACAAGTTGCGGTGCTGTTAACATGATATCAACAGATAAGGATGTCCACTACAAGAATGAAGTTAATCAAATGGAATTATTAACTCAGGAAGAACTCAGGCTGCTCGACATGGAAGAGCCACCTGAGGCATTTCTTAGACGATTACAGACTTTAGATGACGCATAGGATTTCTGCCACCTTTCATCCTTCTTTCTGCGATCCAATTAAGTGACTGCTTCAACACTTTCGTATTTACTTCACTGTCACTTACATCCCAATTAAAGCAAACGACCTCACACACAACATAAGAGTGATGATGTCCATATCTCTTTTCAACAATCTTTAGTGTGCGAGCGAAAGGAAATATGCCAGTAGGCGTATAATCTTTCTTGCCATCTCTTGTTCCTAGCATGTTAGGAGATTTAACGAAGATACCAGCTTTGGATGCTTGGTCTAGCAGATACTCACACGCCTGATGCTCAACCATAGTAATCAAACCATTCATCAAATAGCGATCCCAGATCATCTGATCCATGACTTTCGCTCTGGCAACCGCACCACCTTCAACCATAACGCTGTGTTGATTACGGATTTCGTCTGTGCCTAAATCAGTTGTTGGCTTTTCCATACTAAAACTCCACATCGTTGTAATCGAATGTTTTCCATTCCTTATCAGCGTATTTGCTGGCAAAATCCCCTTGTGACTGATCGTCTGGAAAATCAACATACGTTCCTGTTAACACGTTGTATTTAAGAATTGTCATTCCCATCTGACCGATCCACTTCATTCGTGCTTTCCAGCAATGGATCTCAACACCTTCATTGCCACGATGCACGGTTATGCCTAGATCACATTTTGCCCACCACGCAGCAGAGCCACTGACATTGTGACCTGTCGGAACAGCGTAACTACCATCCGAATTGGGGTACTGTTTATGTGGGTGAGCGACAAAAAACACATGTATACCATGCGATTTCGCAAACGTGGTAACCTTGGTTAACATTATGTTAATCGACTTGTGTTCTTCATCGTTGTTAACAAGATAATTATAAGGGTCGATAACCAGCCCCCTTATGCCTAGTCTTAATACAGCCTGCCTTGCTCGCTCAAGCACAGAGTCGATGGTATCCACCACGCCATCCTTGGAGTCAAGAAAACAGAAATGGTCGTTCACCCATTCAAAAGATTCTTTTACCTCCTGTTCCGTAAGCCTTGCATTGTCACCAGCAAAGAACGGTTTTGTGGAGTTGTACTTCTCAATTATCTTGGCGATATGAACATGTGGCGGGTTCTCAAAGCTGCAGACAGCCCATTTCCAGCTATTGTTTTTAGACAGGTTTACCATTACCTGATCTATAAATTCGCTTTTACCGCTGGACGGAACTCCTGTCACAACCGATAACTGACCTTCTGCTATGGTAAACAACTCATCTACGCTAGCTATACCTGTTGATTCGCCAGATCCGTATCCTTTTTCATGCAGATCTTTGAGCGCATCGTAATAGTCTGTTGCTGGATATACGCCTTTTAATGGCATTGGAGTGGGATTACTAATTACACGCTTGAGGGCTTCTATCCCCTGATCCCTCAAAATATCATTTGAGTCTTTGCAATCCTCAGGATATTCAAGCACGTAACATTTTGCTCTACCGATACGTCTGGCAAGCTCCTCAGCTAAAGCTTTACCCGCTACATCAGCATCAGTGGCTAGCACAATCTTTGAACAACGCTCGATTAGCAATCTTGCATCCCAGACATAATTAAATTTCTTGTCTTCACTAGGATCAATTCGCTTTGTGTTGTGATTAACTTTCTGTGGTGCGCCATTTGGACAGGAGACTGCGTTCATTATCCCTACTGCGTTGAGAGCAATGAGGTCGCACTCACCTTCTACAACGATCAAAGTATCCGCATCCTCTGGCACTCTATCAATGCCATAGAATGTTTGTGCAGAACCATCTTGAGTAAATGCCTTTCCAGCAGTCAATGGCCGCCACTTTATCGCCTCAGGAGCCTCTGAGGAGCCATACACAAATCCAATAGCAGGCACCTTACCTAGGCCATGAAAATATTTTTCACCAGCCACCACATTAGGAACATCTTGCACACTGGATAACTCAACTCCACGCCCCTTGAAAAACGTCTGTATTGTAGCGAAGTCTTCAGTCAGCTTAGTGGGGATTGGAGTTACTTGCTGCGGCTCTGGAAAAGCTTCATCAATATATTTAGCGTTCCAGTTTTCTTTTTCTATCTTGCCAGACGCATCGCAGTGAAAACAATGATAAAGCGTTTTGTCTGGTTCGACTTTAATATCGAGTGTTTTTTCATGTGACTTCTTGCGATCTGGCGCACACGCTGGACAAGAAATTCTATCTGAGGTTGTTTGGTTTTCGACTACCTGTAACAATGTTTCCATATTTTTTCCCTTTTTATTTGCTTTTTGTGTGTTTTCATGATATTTAAGTTCCCTTAGGATTTTCCTAGCTTGAATTGTCCTAACAATTCATTGACTTAGGACTATTTGTCTAGGATAATCCTATGAAAGCTCATATGAACCTTCCCTTAACTTCTTATGCTGCTTTGTTTTCATGTGTGTTAGCCCCCTTTTGGGGGCTTTTTTTTCATAACATCTAATCATTTATATACTTCACTAATTCTGACACAAGCTTTTTTCTCTGAACGCTTGAAAGAAGCTGAGATTCTAAAAGTGTCTCTTGTATTTTTTTATCCACCCCAGCCTTCTCTACTTGCTCTACAAAATGCTGACTGCGAATATGATCGTAAGCTGCTAGCTGGTATTTTTTTTCTGTGCTAGCTATGTCCCGAATGGTGCGGTCAAGAATCTTTAAGTGGAGTGATTTTGATAATTGATCTTGGGTTGTCTCTGTCGAGTCCCCAACTAATGATTTTTCTTTTGACTTGTCTATCGTTGGCGTAGATATAAGATTGCATGCAGTCGAGGATGACGCTTTCATCTAAATCTGGCCTGCGACTAGCATAAAAAATTTGAATCTCAGCACAAACATCACCCTCAATTAACGGCTTTAAAACAGGGCATTGCATCTGGAAAGTCTTGACGTAATCCCTAGCCTTCTTGCTTTTTATTACTGCTGGACGGCCTTTTAACATCACAATCTGCCTAGAGTTTGCCTTAGATGCTGGCTCGCCAAGTATAGTGAATTCAGCGACAACGGATTGTGTTGACATGGTATCCATGCGTGTGTATTATTCGTAAAACTATAACAGAGGGAAATCACATGAGCAAGATGGGAAGGTATGTTTTTGACTTGATGGAAGCCTCACAACTTTATTTTGAAATACAGGAGCCTTTTGATGCAGAAACCAAAATTGCGGAGCAATCTAGCTCCGATTCCTTTTGCCCAGATGAAAATCTGGGACAGTGTGCTGGTGCCAGTCGAACCCGATTGGAAGACACCAGAGGTAGCGACAATCAAGCAGCGAGTAATCCGCTTTCAGAAGAAGAACCCTCCAATTCGTTTTACAATTCGGAAGGAAGAGAAAGGGATGAGAGTGACTCGGATCGAGGACTTTTCTGATGAAGTTCACGAACCATATGCGATTGAGCGAGCCGATAGTAAAGGCTCTTAGCCACGATTCATATGACTCTGCTGGTAGCGACTTAACCGCAACGCAAATTATCGATTCGCCTCAGATTAAACAACTCAGGTTGAAATACGATGACGAGATAACTGAAGATGTGTCTGACAGGCTCTGGTCTGCTTTCGGTACAGCTATACATCTTATGTTTGAAAATGCGACAGATGAAACAGATCAACATATTTCTGAGGAAAGAATTTTCTACGAATATGAGGGCTGGAATTTATCTGGTGCTGTCGATTTGCAAGTCCAAATGCCCGATGGCACATGGCAGCTACATGATTACAAAACCACTTCTGTATGGTCTGTTATCTACGGCAAAGATGATTGGCACAAACAGTTAAACGTCCTCAGGTGGCTTGCAGAAAAATCAAAAGGCATCGAGGTATCTGGATTGAAAATTGTTGCTGTGCTGAGAGATTGGAGCAGAAAGAAATCTGAAACCACTTCCAACTACCCAATGTCACCCATCATAGAAATCGAAATTCCTCTCTGGGATTATGAGGATTTGGAGGTGTACATGCACTCAAGAGTAGAATCTCACCAGCAGGCATCAATAAATTCCTTTATGGGTGACCCATTACCAGCATGTACGGAAGAAGAAAGATGGGTTAAGCCTACAACATATGCCATAAAAAAAGGTAAAAACAAGAGGGCTGTCAGGGTGTTTGACATGGAGGATGAGGCAGACGCTTTTTTAACAAAACAGGACTCTACACACTTCATTGAGAAAAGGATTGGTGAAGCCACGCGATGTCAAGAAAACTACTGCCGTGTTGCAGAGTTCTGCGAACAATACAGGAGTAATTGATGCTTGAGAAAGATGAAGATTTTTATCGCAAGTTTATTGGAATGGCAACTCGCGCAAGAACAAAAAGCCTAAAGCTTTTTCTTGAAGGCACAACCGTGGTTGTGATGAGAGGAGAACATATAGTAAAAAAAATGCCCATGAGTCTTTTTATGAAGATGACTGTGGATGAAATTTTAAGTCAAACGGGAGGGGAATAATGGAAGAAGCAACAAAAAGTTTAATTGGTGCGTTATTAAAAGCGCAAAGTGAAATTACACATGCCGTAGATGACGGTGAAAACCCTGTGTTTAAATCAGCTTTTGCAACGCTTGAAGGGGTAATTGACGCTGTAAAGCCTGTGCTAAACGCTAACGGAATCTATTATCAACAGGTTAGCCATGACTGCGACAATGGTATCTCTGTAGAAACTATTTTTTATGGGCATGACAGCTATTTAAAGACAGGAAAAATTACTATACCCGCAGATAAGAACACATGTCAGGGTTATGGGAGTGCGCTGACCTACGCTAAAAGGTATTCGCTGTCGATGTCCTGTGGTATTGGACATCAACCAGACGATGATGGCAACGAGGCTGAACAAAATGCTCCAAAGGCCAAGCCACAACCTGTTAAGGCTAAGGAAAAGACTCCAGCAGTCAAAGTGAAAGACAACAACAATATTAAAGAATCTGTTGAGATTGCTAAAACCGTTACAGAAACAATAGCAGCTTTAAAAAATGTGAAGGATATACCCGATAAAAATACTGCAAATCAGGTTTGTTCTGGTTTTATTTATCTAAAGGAATATTCACCAGAAGCCTTGAATAGTATCCTTAAAGAGCAGGCATACTTACGAGAAACCCTCATGGCCAAATATCCAAGCCTCTATGAGTCAACCAAAACCATAATGTCAACTAAATAGGAGATCCAACATGGATAAGTATCCAAAATCAGACGGTGCGTTGTTTGTAAATGAGCAGAGAACAAACGACAAGCAGCCGAATTGGAAAGGTAACTTAAAGCTAACTGGAGATCAGATCCGAGCTTTAATCGAGATGGGAAAGGCAGGAGAAGAAGTTAAACTCCAGCTTGGAGCATGGAATAGAGTTTCGCAAAACGGAAACGAGTATGTGTATATATCTGCTGAGGCGTACCGAAAAAATGCGGCAGATGTCCATCATCAAAATGTAAAAATGCAGCCTGCGAATACTGAAAACAAAGTAGCGCATGATGATATCCCTTTTTAAAATCAGGAGCAAAAAGCTCCTCAGGGGTGCAAAGGATCAGTCTTGTGTAAACTGCGGTAGGAATGACGGAACAACTGTCGCTGCACACTACACAGGAATGAGATCCCAACTTTTTGGTAAAGGCAGAGGAACTAAGCCACATGATCTATGTGTGGCTGACCTCTGCTACAAATGTCACAACGCATTTGATCTTGGGACAAAGAAGCCGCTAGATACATCTATTAGTGACATCGGAGATCCTTACGCCAAGAAGATTGATCTGAGCGAGCAATTCCTTTTCTGTATCCTCAAGACGTTGATCAGAAGGGTAGAGCAGGGGATCATATCCATATCGGACTTGAAGTGATTCGCAAGTATTATTTCGACAAGTATTCTATTTCTGCTGACAGTCCTTATGGATGGACGGTGACCCTTAAAGATCATCGAGGCAGTATCCAGTGGCAAGTAGATATTGAAGACAAAAAAATCACTAACGTATGGGAAAACGAGCGTTGCGGCATTCAAAGAAATTTGCCTAAAAACATACAGAAATTCATAGAGGGGAAGCTGTGAAATGGTTGACACTAGATTAGAAGAAATGAGGCTGCAAACACAGGCGTTTCATGAAAAACATCCTGAGGTTTGGAGATTGTTTGTAAGGTTTACATTCCAAATGATTGAGCGTGGTTTTAACAATTATTCAGTGAACGCTATATTTGAACGCATCCGATGGGAGAGCGATGCGGGTGGTGATGGAGTAAAAAGATTCAAGATGGGTAACAACTATCGCGCCTTTTACGCTCGCAGATTTATGCGAGCATACCCACAGCATGAAGGTTTCTTCAGGACAAGAAAACAAAACTCGGAGGATAAAGACCCTACCAATTTAGACGAACTTACTCCAGAGGATATTTATGAAGATTGATATTCTAAAGTCAGATTTAGAAAGGCTTATAGCGTTGTTTTCTTTTCTAAAGGACAACTTTCCAGAATTAAGTGACGATATCAATATGCTAGGCTCATCAAGAAAGGGGCTTGCGCTTGAAGTAAAACCAATTACAAGCTCAAGAACAAAGAGTCAGGAAGGTTTCTATCGTATGTGGGCAAGGAAGTTTGCCAAGGAATGCGGGATGACAGATGGCGAAATGCACGAAGAAATGCTATGTCAAACCTACGGATTCCAAGAATACCAAACCCCTTTTGGAAGGAAAAAACGCCCAAACAAACGGAGCGGAGACACAGATATTCATTCCTATTCCGAGCTAATTGACACGTTAGTTAGAATTTGCAGCGAGATGGGTTTTGTGATTCCAGAGCAACCACATGAATAAGCCTCCTTACAACGGTTTATTTTGGTGTTTTGAACGTAAAAACTATTTCCGATGGGAAGAGTTCATTACTTATTATCGAAGTAAGGAAAAAAAGGAATAGATCGATAACATAAACTACAGATAACAGGTTACCAGCATGAGAATATTTTGTTTTGCACTGCTGACTATGTTTTCTTCACTATGCAATGCAGCAGAAGCATCCCGCCAAATGGCGACACATTTAAAAATTCGTTTCAACACAGATAGTAACTCAAGTGAACCAGTATGTTTGGCTAAGAATATTTTTTTTGAAGCAAGGGATCAAGGGGTTAAAGGAATGTATGCCGTTGCCTCTGTCACCTTGAACAGGGTTAGAGATCCACGCTGGCCTAACACTATATGTGGTGTGGTCAAACAGAAAAAACTAAGGCACAAATGGATTTGTCAGTTTAGCTGGTTTTGTGACGGCAAGTCTGACAAGCCTAACTTAAAGTTAAAAATGGAAAGAAATGCTTGGGACATGTCAAAACTTATTGCAAGCGTGTTTCTTAGTTACAATGTCCCAGACACTACAGGCGGTGCAATGTGGTATCACGCTGATTTTGTTGCTCCAAAATGGGCTAACAGCTACGTTGTAACAACTCAAATCAACAATCATATTTTTTATCAGGACACGGAATGAATAAACACGAAACTGTAAGAGAAGAAATACAAGCACTTACCAAGGCTTATCTAAAGAAAGGTGGAAAAATAGACAAGGTTGAGGGATCAGAACGCAATGCCACGTTCAAAACTCGATTAGTAAAAACACACAAAGGAAGCTCTTTCACCATAAACGCAAAAAAACGAGACACTAAAAAGACATTATGAAACAGAATTCATTTTTAAATGATGAGCCTATTCCAGCAGATTGGGACGGAATGCCAGAATTTCATCAGGAAGATTTGAGGCCGTGGCACTCAGTCAATGTACGATTCAGGAATCAGGAAGATTTTGACAGGTTCAAGAAACTAATGGAGCAAGATATTACACCAAAACAAAAAGCTTTGTGGTTTCCGTTTGCTCCTTTTAGGCGAGCTTCTAAGTTCAACTACATCGATGAATCCTGATTATCCTGTATATATAGTATCTAAAGGACGCTGGGAAACCAGACACACCAGCAAAGTTCTGGAGTCTCTTGGGGTTCCTTACTATATAGTCGTTGAGGATAACGAGAAAGAGCAATACGCTGCAGTAATTGATAGAAAAAAGATCCTTGTGTTGCCTCAAAAGTATCTCGATGAATACGATACCTGTGATGAGTTAGGAGCAAGTAAGTCAAAGGGGCCGGGAGCCGCACGAAACTACTGCTGGGATCATAGCATTGAGATGGGAGCTAAACGTCACTGGGTTATGGATGACAACATTTCCTCTTTTAATCGACTGAACCGCAATCTTATGTGCAAGGTCACAACTGGAACAATATTCAAGGCTGCTGAAGACTTTGTAGATCGTTACGAGAATGTTTATCTGGCAGGAATGAACTATGATTTCTTTGCCAAAGCGAAAGAACCCCTGCCCCCTTTTGTAAAGAACACACGAATCTATTCGGTGTTGCTTATTCAGAACGATATTTCATATCGATGGAGAGGTCGCTACAATGAGGACACAGACCTTTCATTGAGAGTGCTGAAAGATGGGCATTGTACGATCCAATTCAACGCTTTCCTCCAAGAGAAGCACACAACCCAGAAGGTAAAAGGGGGTAACACAGATGAGTTTTATAGTAAGGAAGGAACGAAACCCAAGTCTGAGATGATTGCCAATCTACACCCAGACGTAGCCAAGGTAGTGTGGCGTTTCAATCGTTGGCACCATCACGTTGACTATAAGAGATTTAAATCAAATCAACTTACAAAAAGGACAAATATTTTTATTAATGAGGGAATAAATAATTACGGAATGAAATTGCAGGAGGTTAATCCGCACTAGGGAAAGCTGGCATATCTGCCATGCGCTTCAGGTAAGGCATTACAGCTAGTAATGCATTCTCTTCTTCTTCAAATTGCTCCATCCACCGTCTTTTTGCTGCTGCAGACATGTCCATTTTTGCTATTTCTTTTTTATCTTTTCTTATTTCAGCAAGTTTTTTGTTAATTCTCCTGACATCCCCTGCCATATCTTCAATGTGACCGCTTGCTTTCATTAAAGCAAAAAGCTCATCAAGTCTTTTTTCTTCCTCAAGAGCTTTCATGCTGCCAGTTACCTTCTTGGTATACTCAAAAAGATCATAAAAATCTTCCTTGTAACCAAGAGATCCTGTTCTTGCAAATATAGATCTAATCATGGGTTGCTCAAACAAAGGTTTTTCTGGAAGAATTTTTTCCTGTGTGCCTGTTACGGCTGCTTGTCCTTGACGAACAGCATAATCAAGAAGTGACAAGGCATAAGCTCCCATGCTTCCTGTATACTGCTTAACAACATGATCTATTTCTATAGGGCTTAATCCTGCAAACGGCCCAAGCCCTGCTTCACTTAGTTTTTTGGCAATCTCAGTTGTTCCAATGGTTGTCTTTAGTTCTTCATAAAGCTGAGTATCGATATAGTATGGAACAATAGGCCTTTGTGTAAAAAAACTATGGTTATAATAGGCTTCTACTAATGGACTCAACGCATCAGGGATGGGGTTGAATTCCAAAGTGCTTCCAATTCCTCTAGCCAAGGCATTCTTAACTTCCTTGTTACTCATCATATCCCTGCCTTCCTCTCCTCCATACAGCTTGGCAAGAAAGATTTCTGGAAGAGTCTTAAAGAAAAACCCAGCTTCAAAAGGAACTGGAATTCTAAGTGGATGCCTTGCATCTCCCCAAGGATTTGGCAACAACCAGTAAAGTTCTCGGCTTACGTCAGTAGCCATCTTATATTCGTCTTCATCTGCCATTAACATGTAGTACATCCATGTCAATCCCATCAGCATGCTTGCTCGCGTAGCAAAAGACTTGATAATCATGGACTTTCCAAGCTGGCTATTAGCACTATATTGACCAGTAGCAGCCCTGTAAAAAACATCAAGACCTTGAACTCTTGCATTGAGAAACGCATTGGTTGCTGCAATAGTCCTCACAAGGGGGTTAGTTCCCGCTCTTGAGAAGTTAATAATCTCCATTGCTTGGAATATTGCTTCTGCCTCATTTCCTGTGCGAGCCAGCACATCCTTGTAAACTGCATTTCTAGTTGCTGCGTCTGACTTAGTGCTTACATCTCCTGACCAATCCCAGATTGCCTCTACATTATCTATGAGAGATCCTCTTCCAGTATTAGGAATTTTGTGCTTTCGGAATTCTTTTCTAAAAAATTTAGTAATGTTTTCTGGATCATTCCTGTAATCATAGCCGCCCACTACACCAAACTTTTCAAGCTTTTCTACGCCATCGCCCCATCCTCTTAACGTGTCAATGACAGGTATATAATTTGATCCAGAAGTAACTGACGCAGAAACTGTATCTCGTATCATGTTTCTGATTACAAAGTCTGGTGTTCTAACGATTGTCTCTCTTAACAATTTGGTAAACGGCCCTAAAAACTTTCTTGCAAGATCAACTGTTTCACTTGGGCCAAGCGGAAGCATGGACTGATATATTAACGGATCGTAAATTTCAAACTTTCTAGGCTTCCCTTTAACCCTAAATTCTACTGCAAACGCATCAGTCTTTTGATTAAGGGGGATTTCCTTGGCAAGACCCAGATCCCTAAGATCCCTTGCTATTCGTTGCTGGGCTACGTTACGCATACCCATATCAATAGCAGCCGTCAGGTTGAGACTAACAGCCTCAAGCATATCCATATTAATCTTTTCTTGACTACCCTTTAGCTCAGTAAAAATAGTTTTTGCTGTTAAGTTGTTACCAAATACCTTCTGCGCTATACGCAAACGCTGCCCTTCCTTTCCTTCTGCAGCCCTGTAAAACGGATAATAATCGCTGTATTCCTGCCATAACTTGGCTGTTTCGTCAGTTAAAACACCTGTGTCCTTTAAGAATTCGATTGTTTTGTTGTTGTACGTTTGCCAATTGTTGTGCCAATCAATAATAATATTGTTGCCATCTTTATCAGTATATTTGCGTATCTTCTTTTCCAGCTTATCCCTGTATGCCTTTGTTATAGGAACTTTCTTTCCTGATGCATCAAGGCGGTTAGACCTTCTGCTGATTGCATAAGCTTGCGCCACCTGAGTCAGGTCACCGTACTTACTACTAATCAATGGAGCCATGATCTGGATAAGAGACATACCCGAATCATCTACAGTAGTTATTCCACCTCTATAAATAGGCGCACCGTAACGGATAGCTGCAGCCGCAAGTCCTCTTGATCTGTCAGAGAATAGAGCCGCAGCAATAGAGCTAGTATCTGCGAGGTTGTCTCTTAGCACAGTATTGCGGTTTAACCACTCTAGCTGAGAATAACGTGTGACAAATCCTTGTCTGAATTGTTGCACAGTGTGATGAAACTTGCTTTGCCCTGTAGCTTCCATAAAGATATCGTAAGCTGGCCTTCGCTCTACAGTATCATCGATTACATTTTTAAGCAGCGTCTGTAGCTCTGGGTCAATATCTGCTGGACGATTTCTTGAAAACTGCGCTCTTGCCCATTCTGGTATTTCCTGAGCCGCTTCTGGGTTCTGGGCTATATATTGTGCTTCGGGAGAAGCTTTGGCACTAAATCTAGGTACATATCCTGCTCTTGCTTCTTTTATTGAATTGAGATTTTTATTTACCACTTCCTCAACTTTTTGTGGGTCAATATCTGATCTTGTAAAACCAGTATATTCTTTAGCACCTTTTTCCATGTCCCTAGCAAAAGCAGGGGCATCAGGATCTTCTTGCGATCTTGCAAGGCGATTTCTTAAATCATCCGTTTCTTGTTTAGCATCTAACGCTTTCTGAAAAAATTCCCTTTCTCTGTTTTCAACGTACAGGTCATTTACGGTTTCTATGGTCAGTGTATCGTCATCCCAGATAACATAATTGTTGTCATCTGATCTTACCGTCATACGACCCATTGATTGTGCAGGCCAGAAATTACCTGAAATGCCAAAACTGCCAAGAATTCTGGAAGCCATTTCGTCTGGGTTCCTATTATAAATCGGTCTACCCGTTTCATTAAGTTCTTTAATCTCTTCAATTATATATTTAGGAAGTATCGTATCGGTATACTCCGATCCTTGAATCGGAGTTTTAGGCTCTTCTAGCATTTCAACAAACTTTCGTATATCGGTGCGATTGCTTCTCATTATGTCTCTGATAACATACCTAAGAGAGTCATAAAGTTTCTCTCCAGTGTAGGCATAATTCCTATCTATCTGGGCATCAATCGAGTCTGGTGATCTTGAGCTTTCAAGAAGAGGCTCAATCCCCATAAGTCTGTTTTGTACGGCATCTGCCATTTCCTTTATTGTTACTCTTGCTTCATCTCCTCCAAAACCAGTAAGCTTAATTTCATTCGTATCATCGTCTGAAAAACCTCTAAGACTAATTCGCTTATCTAAAAAACCTGTAAGCCATTCAACCATTTTGTTAATGCTGTCAAATACTTTACTGCTGTTTTCGGTTATATCTTCATTAAAAGATATCAAATCATATTTTTCTGGAATATCTACTTCATATAATTTTCCTGCTTCGTGAGGTGATGGAAGGTAACTAAGGTTTTTGTCGTTTATAAACTCATAAACCGAAAGCTCCTTATATAAATTTCGTAATGCTCTGTATTCATCAATTAATAACATTGTAGATTCAACAGGAACGTCTTTAAGAATAAAATCACTTAGTAAAGCCTTTTGTCTTAATCTTTCTTTTTCACCAAAAGAAATTTCTCCTCTATCGTATGCATCTGCTTCTTCTTGTGTATCAAATACAACCCCATCTCTTAAAGCATTTTGAGCATGGAAACTGGAACCGCTTTGCCAGTTTTTTGCATGATAATCTGGATCAGTATCTACATTTCGCCAAGGCATTCCAATAGCTTTCCAGTCATCAAAGGCATATTTAACCATGTGAGGCACATCGCCTTTTGCCAAATAATTCGTAGGAAATACAGCGGCTCTTGCTGCCATACCACGATTCATATTCCAGCCAAGTTTACGTAAAACTTTTATAGCTTCGTTTTTATACAGAGCTACATTCTTGTCATATGTTTCAGAAGTAGGCTCACTGTAAGGAAGGATTCTGTTAAGAAATTTTTGAAAATCTTTTTTTGTTACTACTTTGATGTAATTAAAATCTTTATATCTTTCTGAACCTGCCTCTCTTTTTGAAATATTGTACACTGTTTGTACCGAGTCTCTAACTTCGTACTTGTTTTGCAATCTTATTTTTGGAATATCCAGTTCTCCATCAGTATAAAATACAGATGGGTCAGGCTCGTCTATTTTTCTTCCGCTAAAGAACCCCCTAGCCTCACCTAAAGTTATCCTTCCTCTGTTAAATTTTTTTTCAGCAGCTTTTCTTTTTTCTTCCCATCCTTTTTTGCCATACATATAATCTGGCTCTGTATACCAAAATGCAATTTCGTCCTCTTTGTATTTTTCTGGAGAATATGGCTTTCCAAGAAGAGCAACAATAATTTCATTAAACGGCCTTAAATATTTTCCATTGTATTCAATACGTTTATGACCTCCTTGACCTTCTCTATCAAAAACCTTTTCAAAACCTCTTGGAATTTCTCTCCAAACGTTTGGCATTTTTTGAAGATTTTTTAATGTTTGTTCCTCCATTTGCATGTGTAAATTACGCAGAACTATAGAATCTACTATATTCGATTTTCTTTGCTCTATTGATTCAGATAATGAAGGAGGTTTAGCAGCATTTTCGTCATCAGTTATAAAATCATATTCATATTGTTTCCATGCTCTGGATTGAAGGATTTCTAAAATATGCTTTAAAACATCATCGTATCCGCGTATTTGCATACGTCTGTTCTTGACATTTATCGATGATGATGGCAAAAACTCTTCTCTTGGAACATTTAACTTGCTTGCAATATAATTATCATAAGACGCTTGCAAAGCCTGCTGTATTTCCTCTTTCAGTTTGTCAATCTCTGTTTGAGAAAGAAATTCTCCTCGCTCTGGAATAATAGGCTTTCCATCTATATATAAATATTCAGGTCTTTTAACGCCCATGTCAGTAAATATCCAAGACGATCCTGATGCTCCTGTTGTATGGTTAATCTGATAAAATTTTGCAACGTTTAAAAGGTCGCTAAGATAATGACCCCATCCTCTCGCCTGTACGCCCTGACCAGAACTCATGAATGTTGTATCAAAAGCTCCAGCATGTTCCATACCAAGATTTTCAAATCGATCAGGATCTTCTTCCATATTCTTAACTAATAGAGAATTATCTAGTACTGCAGCATCTACATCTTTAGTTCGTTCAATATATTCTTTTATATTTTCGTCAGGCTGCCTTAGCTCTATAACATCTCTTACTTCCTTTATAGGAAGGTAATGCAGTCTTCCTGTCTTCGTATCAAGGATTCTTTCTACAGGACTAAATGTTGATCTGGTGCCATGATATGCTCTTGCAAAAGCAACCTGTTTTTCAATAGGGCCAATTTCATTCATCGGCAAAAGAACATTTCTTAAAAAAGCTGGTTTATTTGCATCAAGCATAGCTTTTATTGACGCAAACGCTTCCTTGGCTTCTTTTCTTTCTTGCTCTATTTCTTCTGTAGTTTTTTGAGGCTGTCTTGCTTTTATTTCTTCTATCTCAATATTGTATTGTTCTAACTCCCTCTCCAAACTTCTTCTGTATGGGTCATTTGGCTTTGGTTCTATATTCGCATCTTTGATCCTGCTTAAAGCTATAGCTCTTTTTGTTTCAAGCTCGGCAAGCCTTTCTACGTCCATATCTCTGGCAAAAGCCACATCTCCAGCAGTCTCTGTGAAATCAGGCGTTCTCCCTGCATCTGCTTCTTCTTTTGTGCCAAATATACCCCTTTCTGGCACCGTCCCTCTGACACGTTCAGTCGCCTGCAACGTCCTTATTTGCCCTCTTTCTCTTGCTCCAATCTCTCCCTTTGCTATTGACCTGAATAGCTGATCAAAGGACTCATGCCCTGTCTTTTGCCTAAACCCGATAAGCTGTTGTAAAAACCTGACTATCCTGTTCAACAGGGACTTTGGCTTTGCCTTAACCCCGATTCTTCCTCTCAACCCATCTCTGGTATACTCTGCTATAGCCTCTTCCATTCTGTTTACAGCATTAAGTTCTGGATATGATGCATCTGCTACAGCCGCATAAGAAAGCTGATTACCATCTTTATCCTTATGTGGAGACATGGTGTTACGGACTGCATACTCAAGAAGCGACTTCTCTTCCTGTGTAAACAGGTCAAGCCTCATCATGGGGTGAATAATTTCGTGATCCAGTACGTCAAGCACTTGCTCTCTGAGATTCGCGCCTGTTAACTTCTTTCCCTTGAAGGTATTACTGATATTGTCAAGACTGACAAATATGGCTTTCATGTCTTGGTTGTAATAAGCGTAATCTTTAAGCTCTGGCCCAGAGAAATAAATATTTCCCTCCGCGTCTTGCTTTGCCATCCTTAAACCGCTGGTTACCTTGACACTAATATCTTTTAATCCATAACCCTTCATGCTGTTATTGAATATTTTTTCTAGTCGCTTCTGCTCTCTTGTCTGTTTTGGAAACGGATCTAAAAGTAACCCTTTGTTCTGACGATCAGCTAGAAGAGTCGATATGTCTTTGCTTAGATCCTTGTATGCCTTGTCAGTAATTTCTCCAAAAGGCAATGCATCTAATGCTTCTTTTGAGATAACTTCTCTTGCTTGCATGGCATGGTTTGCTGCCACTTCATACTGGCCTTTAAGGTATGGCTTGAAAGCAAAGGAAGGTAGTGGGGTGGGTTCTGGAAAGGAAGGTGCTTCTGTTAACCTCTTATAGATAAGCCTTTTTTCAGAATCTGACAATGCGTCAATTCCGTCCTTGCTTATCCGTTTACCAAGAAATTTATCTACAAAATTATAGAATTCTATTGAATCAACTTTAGCATCAATGTTCTTTTCATTAAGAACTTGTTGAATAGCCTCTGAATTTATAGCCGTATCGACAGGAACAGTCGCTGATGCTAGGTCAAGAAGCTTGTTAAACTGCTCTTCAGTTAATATTTTCCTAGCTTCTTTAGGGGTAAAGTTAAATTGTTCTCTGTTTGCCTTGCCCCTGCGTTTTATATTATGGCGTTGAACAGGGGTAAGATCCTCTACAGATATGCCTGTCTTAGATGCTGCGCGACTACTTAAAGTCGCATGAGGATGGGAGTCTTCCGTAATCCCTGCCGCCTCATTTATCTGAAGCGCATGAAAGGAATTGCTCTCTGGGTTTAATGTTTGATTACCTAGAAGATGCAGATTAGCTCTATTCGGATTAGTGCGATCCACGCCATCGATATCTAAACCAATATCAATAGAATCTGCTATTCGTTTCTGTATTACCTGTTTGTTTAATGCATCTGCTACCGCTTTAGCTTCATCCTCTGTTTTTAAGGCTCTACCATACTGCCTCCCCTCCGTATCACGCACAACCAATGAAGGCATGCTTTTGGTTTCTGTCTCTCCCTCTTTTGCAGACGGGACGGTAGTTTCTTCAAGCGAGGTGAATATAGTGGAGGGGAATCTATCTCCTAGAGACTTGGAAATTTCTTGAGCGTACTTGGTTGCGTTCTCTGTCCTTACATTTTCAGACAGTCTTGGAGGCTTAAAGCCAAGGAGAGTCTTATTATCTAGGGGATCTGTGTTAGGCGTGTATAGATCCTGCTGTCCTTTTGCTATCTGTTCGCTTAACTTTTCTCTTTCGTTCTGAAAATACTCTTCCTGTGTTTGTCTTAGTTCAGCTTCTTTCTTTTCCTGAGCTTCTCTTAATGCCTGACGCTTGGCTTCATCATTATTTCCAAAAGCTGTATGCGCTGCGCCACCATAAAAACCACCGACCAGACCTCCCGCTGCAGCAGACTCCTTGTAAGACTCTATTGCTTCTGGGTCATCAAGCGGTAAGCCAGCTTGCAATCTTGATATAAAATCCTGAGCTACTTCTGTAGGTGCCTCAGTAACACCGCCAGTAGCTGCGCCTTTAGCTGCTCTGGTAAATACATTACCAGTAAACATTTTACCCGGTTTAAGTCCGAACATTATTCTAAATTGTAGAGTGTCTAAAGCAGACTGACCGATTGCTGCTGCTAAAGCATCAGAATAATCAATTTCCTCTCTCAAGCCTTTTCTAATAGCTTCTTCTTGATTGTAGATATTTTCATCAAATAACTGCGGAGCAGATACAGCTACTGCAGGAGCAATGATCGAACCAGCAAACGCTCCCAATGGCCCAAAATAACTTCCTGCTTTTGCTCCAGTTAACGAGGCCGCCCCCATTGCAGCTATATTAGGAGCTTGTTTTGTAATACCTTCTTTAGCATAAGTAAGAAAAGAAGAAAAATCATCTACGTCTTTAAATCGGGTAAAAAGAGGGCCATATTCAGCCATCTCTTCTTCCTGCTCTTCCATGTATTCTGAGCCAAACTTTTCAAGAGGCTCATAACCTGTTGTTTTTCCTATGGCTTCAGCGGCCTGACCATAGCCATGCTGCAACTGATCTACACCAAAACCAATAGCATCAAATACACCTACAGACTTATCTTCCTCTTCTTCAAGAGGCTCTTGTGGCTGGGTATAAAGATCTGAAAAAGGGGTTGAAAGATCAGGTGATGATAGTAAAGGAGCATCATACTGGCTTTGAACAAAACCAAAGATGTCTTCCTGCGAAGCACCCTCAGGATGTGTTACGCGATACTGCTGACCGTCTGGTGCTGTTACTAACGACTCAGGCACA
>TARA_R110002012_G_scaffold60951_8_pt1 | contig 18148 bp, 18 predicted proteins | sample TARA_R110002012 | Tara Oceans TARA_R110002012 (sample SAMEA4396515) | marine metagenome | biome: Westerlies Biome; feature: [DCM] deep chlorophyll maximum layer (ENVO:01000326); material: water (ENVO:00002006), including particulate matter (ENVO:01000060) such as... | depth 40 m
ACTTTTTCGGGTCTCATGGCCGCTTTTTCTACCGTGCCTGCATGGGCGCAAGAGAATCTCCGCGTCGACGGGTTGGAAATCATCGGCCAACCGATAGACGGTAAAATGGGCTTTCAGCCTGCCGTTACGCGGGTTGCACAAGATATCCATGACCTCGACCATCTAATTCTTGTGATCATCACGCTGATAACGTTGCTGGTGACCGGCCTGATCCTTTGGGTTGCTTTCCGCTACAACAAAAAACGCAACCCGGTTGCCGCTAAGTTTACGCACCACACTCCGGTGGAGATCGCGTGGACCATCGTGCCGATCCTGATACTGGTATTAATCGGTGCATATTCGCTTCCGATCCTGTTCCGTCAGCAAGAGATCCCGCAGGCGGATCTTACCATCAAAGCCACAGGGAATCAGTGGTACTGGTCCTATGAATACGTTGACGAAGGTTTTGGCTTTGACAGCTATATGATTGGCGCACCTGCTGTAGGTGGTGAGAATCGCAAAACACCAGAAGTTATCGCCCAATTGGAAGCGGCCGGTTATACCGAGCAGCAATTCCTGCTGGCGACCGATACCGCGGTCGTGATTCCCGTTGGCAAAACAATTGTGGTACAGGTGACTGGTGCCGACGTTATCCACGCCTGGGCAATGCCGGCCTTCGGCGTCAAGCAAGATGCCGTGCCTGGCCGCTTGGCCGAAACGTGGTTCACGGCTGAGAAGGAAGGCATTTATTTTGGCCAATGCTCGGAGCTTTGTGGCAACGCGCACGCTTACATGCCGATTACTGTTAAGGTTGTGTCCGAGCAAGCCTATGCTGAGTGGCTTGGAAAAGCCAAGGCAGAGTATGCGGGCATCCCTCAGACTTTGACAGTCGCGTCAAAGTAACACCAACCATTCTGTATTGGGGCGTGAGGGTCACGCCCCAATTTATCTTTATGCGAGATCTGGCATGACTGACATGAGTACCACTCCGGCAGGCGAATACGAGGCACAGCTGGGCGACTATTTTGCTTTGCTGAAGCCCCGCGTTATGCAGCTTGTGGTTTTCACCGCAGTTGTGGGGATGTTGGCCGCACCTGTCCCCGTGCATCCCGTTATTGGGTTTGCGTCGATTTTGTTCGTTGCCATCGGTGCAGGGGCATCTGGTGCTTTGAACATGTGGTGGGACGCGGATATTGATGCCATCATGCGGCGTACACAGAACCGCCCTATTCCTTCCGGTCGGGTACAGCCGAAAGAAGCGTTGGCGATCGGGGTTGCCCTATCGGGTTTGTCCGTAATGATGTTGGGGCTGGCTGCAAATCTGCTGGCTGCCGGTATGCTTCTGTTCACCATACTTTTTTATGCGGTGTTTTACAGCATGTGGCTTAAGCGGGCGACACCGCAAAACATCGTCATCGGCGGTGCCGCAGGTGCATTTCCCCCTGTGATCGGCTGGATCATCGCCACCGGTAGTTTCTCGATCGAGGCTTGGTTGATGTTTGCCCTGATTTTCATGTGGACACCCCCACATTTCTGGGCGCTGGCACTCTTTATGCGCAATGACTATGACGATGCTAAGGTACCCATGTTGACTGTAACGCACGGTCGTCGTGCCACCCGCCGTCATATCCTCGCTTACACTGTCTTGCTGGTTATTTTGGCGGTCGGTACCGGTTTCACGGCGATTGGCGGGCCAATCTATATGGTTACCTCCGCCGTCTTGAACGGAATGTTCCTTCTTGGGGCGATCCGTATCTGGCAGCGCGATGAAAACGATAGCGAAGCGGATAACTTTCAAGTGGAACGCAAGTTTTTCCGCCTGTCGCTGTGGTATTTGTTCTTGCATTTCGGTGCTATTTTAGCGGAAGCGACCCTACGGGGATACGGCTTAGGAGGTTGGGCATGAGCATTCGGGCAGAGCATGAGCTTCACACACGTCGCAGGGGCCGCAATCTGGGTATCGGTTTGATGCTGGGCGGGTTTGTTCTGCTGGTGATGGCATTGACCTATGTAAAAATCACCAACATTGATTTCAATAATTTGCCGGGCGGGGCTATCCAGACGCAGGAGAGCAAGTAATGGCAATGTCAGGTCCTACCAAAACGGTATTGCAAACCGTATCTGTCGTCGTGCTGATGGGCGGGCTCGCTTGGGCATCGGTACCGTTTTATAACTGGTTCTGTAGTGTCACCGGCTTTGGTGGGACGCCTGGCCAGGTAAGCGCTGGATCAAATGAAATTCTGGATCAGACCATAACTGTTCGCTTCGACGGCAGTCTGAATGCTGGTATGCCGTGGGAATTCAAACCCGTGGTGAATGAAATGGAGCTCCGCATCGGTGAAACGGGGCTTGCATACTATGAGGCATATAACCCCACCGATCGCACGGTAGCGGGGCAGGCGGCGTATAATGTCACGCCTTATGCAGCCGGCGCATTTTTTGAAAAGATTGAATGCTTTTGCTTTACCGAACAGGTGCTCGCGCCCGGCGAACGCGTGAAAATGCCGGTAACGTTTTTCGTCGACCCCGAAATCGTCAAAGACCGTGATGGCAAGTATGTACATACGATCACACTATCTTATACGTTCTATGAAATTGACCTGCCCGAGGGATATGCGGCCCTTGATCAGGACGAAAAAACAAACCTGAATTAAGTAAAAGGTGAGGGACTAAACCCATGGCTCATGAAAAAAATCATGACTATCATATTCTAACGCCATCTACATGGCCGCTGTTCAGTGCGCTTGGTGGCGTAATCATGCTTGCCGGCATTGTTTTCTGGATGCACGATGTCACGCCGTACGTCTTTTTTGGTGGGCTAGTGGCTGTGCTGTATTGCATGTTTGGCTGGTGGTCAGAAGTGGTGGCGGAAAGCAAAATTGGCGATCATACACCGGTCGTACGCATTGGCTTGCGCTATGGTTTTATCCTTTTCATCATGTCCGAAGTGATGTTTTTTGTCGCTTGGTTCTGGACCTTCTTCAAAGAAGCGCTGTACCCGATGAGCGCCTTTCCCGGTTCTACCTACGTGCAGCCGGACATCATCCCTGTCGACGCCTTTCACCTACCCTTGATCAACACGTTGACGCTGCTTTTATCAGGCTGTGCCGTGACTTGGGCACACCATGCACTGGTTCACGAGAACAACCGCAAGGACCTGATCACGGGGCTTAGCATCGCTATTCTACTGGGCATGATGTTTACGGCGTTTCAAGCCTATGAATATTATGAACTGCTGGTACACGATGACTGGACGTTCGGCGGCGACCTGTTTTTCTCGAGCTTCTTTATGGCCACAGGTTTCCACGGTTTCCACGTGATCATCGGTACGATATTTTTAGCAGTTTGTTTGGTCCGCGCGATCAAGGGTCACTTCACCCCTGAACAGCACGTCGGCTTTGAGGCAGCGGCCTGGTACTGGCACTTCGTCGACGTGGTATGGCTGTTCTTGTTCTTCGCCGTCTACATGTGGGGCATTTAAGAATCCCAGACGGCTTGCAAACCGCCGCGTATTCACTAAAAGCTTCAGGCGCGTAAGGGGAACCTTGCGCGCCTTTACATTGTCGCCACCCGGCACAGGGTACAAATCTCAAGAGTTTCTCATGCGTCGTACGCTATTTTTGCTGATTATCGGCCTTGGTGGGGCTTCACTCCTGATCGCGCTCGGGGTGTGGCAGATCCAGCGACTGGCATGGAAGCAAGCAATCGTTTCCGATATTAACACCCGTATAGCTGCCGCCCCGGTGGATCTGCCACAAGCGATAGATCCGACCACCGACGCTTACTTACCGGTCAATGCGTCAGGTTTCTTAGATAACGAAGAAATCCACGTACTTGTGTCGAAAAAGGATGTGGGTGCAGGCTATCGGATCATCACGCCGTTTCAACTGAAAGACGGACGCAGAATTATGGTGGATCGGGGTTTTGCCATTGCGGCTGACAAGGATAACGACCGTGTTGGCGGGCCTGCATCGGTCACCGGCAACCTTCAGTGGCCGCAAGAAACCGACGGTTTTACGCCGTCTCCGGATATGGCTGAAAATATCTGGTTCGCGCGCGATGTTCCTGCGATGGCGCAGACGCTGGAAACATTGCCCATCTTGCTCGTTGCCCGCACCAGCACCCCGGCTGAAAGCGATATCAGCCCGTTACCGGTTGATACCAGCCGAATTCCCAATGACCACTTGCAATATGCCATCACTTGGTTCTCTCTTGCCGCCATCTGGCTTGGCATGAGCCTGTTTTTCTTGCGCCGCCGTCGCGCCCCCAAAGCCGAAAGCTGATCAACCTTATGCGCTATATTTCTACCCGTGGTTCTGCCCCTGTTTTATCTTTTGAAGACGCGTTGTTGACCGGCCTTGCCCGTGATGGGGGGCTGTATGTTCCTGAAGCGATCCCTCGGTTCAGCGACAAAGACTTGGCGGACATGGCAACCATGTCATATGAGGACATTGCATTTAAGGTGATGCGCCCCTTTATCGGCGATACATTTACGGATGCCGAATTCACGGCGTTGATCGACAAGGCCTATTCAGGGTTCAACCACACGGTACGTGCGCCACTGGTGCAATTGGACCAGGGGCATTTTCTTCTTGAACTCTTCCACGGGCCGACACTGGCCTTCAAAGATTTCGCGATGCAGCTTATCGGGCAAATGTTTCAGGCTGTGCTTTCGCGCAAGGGCGAACGTGTGACCATTGTCGGTGCAACATCTGGCGATACCGGTTCTGCGGCGATCGAAGCATTTCGCGGCCTCGACAATGTCGACGTGTTCATCCTGTTCCCTCATGGCCGCGTTTCCGAAGTGCAACGCCGCCAGATGACTACACCTGGGGAAAGCAACGTACACGCGTTGGCGATGGATGGCGATTTCGACGATTGTCAGGCACGTCTTAAGGATATGTTCAACGACCACGACTTTCGCGACGCGGTTCGCCTGGCGGGTGTGAACAGTATCAACTGGGGGCGGGTACTGGCTCAAGTGGTCTATTACTTTACTGCGGCGTTAAGCATGGGCGCATGTGACCGCAAGGTAAGCTTTACCGTCCCTACCGGCAATTTTGGCGATATTTTTGCGGGTTATATCGCGCGCGAGATGGGGCTGCCGATAGCAGATCTGGTGGTCGCTACAAATCAAAATGATATTCTGCATCGCTGTCTTACCACTGGTGCCTACCACAAGGGGGCGGTGCATGCGTCGATCAGCCCTTCGATGGATATTCAGGTCAGTTCCAATTTTGAGCGCGCTTTGTATTTCGCGTACGGTCAGGACAGCAACGCAATAAAAGCGTTGATGGATGATCTAGCCCAGGGCGGCTTCGATGTTGGCGACGACGTCCTGCGCACTTTGCAAGATACCTATAAATCTGGCCGGGTGTCAGAAGAAGAAACCAGCGCCACCATCAAGGAATTTTATAATAACACCGGCGAACTGCTATGCCCGCATTCCGCTATCGGAGTACGGGTCGCCCAAGCGTTGCGCGATCGTGCCACGCCCATGATCACCTTGGCGACTGCGCACCCGGCCAAGTTCCCAGATGCGGTAGAGGCCGCAACCGGAATACGCCCGCCACTGCCTGATCACATGGCTGATCTTTTCGACCGCGACGAGCGCGTCACCCGCATTTCCAATGATCTTGAAGCGCTAAAAGATATCATCAAGGGGGGCATCGCCCAGTGAGCCTGCAACAACATCGCCTGCCTAATGGCTTTCGCGTCGTGACTGAAAAAATGCCGGGTCTGGCATCTGCTTCTATCGGTGTCTGGGTCACGGCAGGTGCCCGCCACGAGGCGGCCAAACAAAACGGCATCGCTCACTTTCTCGAGCATATGGCATTCAAAGGTACGGCCAAGCGCACGTCGCTCCAAATCGCCGAGGCGATCGAGGATGTGGGTGGCTATATAAACGCATATACCTCGCGTGAGGTGACAGCATACTATGTCCGCGTGTTGGAAAACGACGTGGCGCTCGGACTTGACGTCATAGCCGACATTCTGCGTAATCCGATGCTAGATAACAGTGAGATGGAAGTTGAACGCGGGGTGATTTTGCAAGAGATCGGTCAGGCGCTTGATACTCCGGATGATGTGATTTTTGATTGGCTCCAGGAAAAGGCCTATCCGGATCAGCCTATCGGGCGTACCATTCTCGGCCCATCTGAGCGTGTATCAAATTTTACCCGCACTGATCTATCCGATTTTATCGGACAGCATTACGGCCCTGAACAGATGATTCTTGCGGCGGCCGGGGCCGTGGACCACGACGAAATCGTGCGCCTTGCAGAACAGATGTTCGGTGACATGGCACCAAATCCTATGTTCGACGTAGATGCCGCCCGTTTCAGTGGCGGCGAGGTACGCCAGTTGAAGCCACTTGAGCAAGCGCACTTTGCTCTAGGTTTCGAATCTCCCGGTTACCGTGCAGACGATATCTATGTAGCGCAGATTTACGCTTCTGCGCTTGGTGGTGGCATGTCCAGTCGTCTGTTCCAAGAGATCCGTGAGAACCGTGGCCTTTGTTATACAATCTTTGCGCAGGCCGGTGCCTATGCCGACACTGGCATGATGACAATCTATGCGGGTACCAGCGGCGAACAGCTTCCCGAACTTGCCGGTATTACCATTGACGAGATGAAACGCGCGGCCTCCGACATGTCCCCCGCCGAAGTGGCACGGGCACGTGCCCAGATGAAGGCCGGTCTGCTGATGGGACTGGAAAGCCCGTCGAACCGCGCCGAAAGGCTGGCGCGTCTGATCCAGATATGGGACCGCATTCCGCCGATCGAGGAAACTATCGCTCAAATTGACGCTGTCACTACCGGTGACGTGCGCGACTTTGCGCAAACCATTGCTGAAACGGCTCCGGCCGCCCTGGCTCTTTATGGCCCGGTCGAAGCAGCCCCGACCTTGCAAGAAATTCAGGAGCGTCGCGCCGCCTGATGCAGCTGCTCAAACGAAAGGTGGCGATCGAAACAGAGAGGTTGACTCTGCGTCCGCCACTGCACGCAGATTTCAGATCTTGGGCCACGCTGCGCTCTGACAGCATCGAATACCTCAGCCCGTGGGAGCCGTCCTGGGCCAGCGACCATCTCTCTCGCAAAGCATTCACCAACCGGGTCTATTGGGCAAATCGTTCAGTGTCAGGCGGTACGGCATTGCCGTTGTTTCTGATACGGCGCAACGACAATATGCTTATCGGTGCAATCACCCTCGACAACATTCGGCGTGGCCCATCACAAGCCGGGACGCTTGGATATTGGACGGGCGAACCCTTCTGCCGCCGTGGCTATATGCGCGAAGCCATTGAAGCGACCGTTCACTATGCATTTACTCGGCTTGATCTAAGTCGCGTCGAAGCCGCCTGTCTTCCCGAAAATATCGCATCAAGAGGGTTGTTGGAAAAGACCGGCTTTAAATACGAGGGCGTCGCACAAAGCTATTTGCAGATCGACGGTCGTTGGCGCACTCATGTTCTTTATGCCCAGTTGCGTAGCGACCGGCGCGGGAAAACAGCGGCGGGGTAGGAGAGGTTTCGTATGATCGCCTATGTCACCGTCGGGGCCGACGACCTTGCACGCGCCAAACGTTTCTATACCGCTTTCCTGCCTGCCTTGGGCTATGCGTTGACCGAAGGTCCTGACGGCCTGAGCTTTGTACTGCCGAAGGCTGCGGGGCAGTCCGCCGCATTGCCGGATTTCTACGTCAAACCGACCTTTGATGGCGCGCCGGCTTCCGCTGGCAACGGTGGCATGATCGCGTTCCAAGCATCCGGCCAGGCACAGGTGCGCGCGTTGCACACCGCAGCGCTGGCCGCGGGCGGTAGCGATGAAGGGCAACCGGGGTTTCGCGCTACCTATGGTCCGCGCTTCTACGTCAGCTACCTGCGTGATCCCGAAGGTAACAAGATCGCGCTGTTCTCGGAAAATCCGGCAGAGTCGAGCAGGGACGATCCACCCCCTGTGCCGACGGGTTGATACGAAAAAGGCCAGACATCACTGTCCGGCCTTTCGTCTATCTGGTGTCCGTTGCGGGTTAACGCCGTCGGTCGCGCCGTGCGCTCATGGGTTGGAAGGCAACGCCAACATGTGCTTCGCAATAGGGTTTACCCTGCTGTACCGGAAGACCACAAAACCAGAAATCTTCAGTTGCCGGATCACCGACTGGCCATTTGCAGGTACGTTCGGTCAAATCCATCAAACCGATTTTCTTTGACTTCTTTTCAATCTCGCTCACCTTCGCCAAGGCCTCGGGACTGATTTCGTTTGCAGAAGGTTGAGGGGGCAGGGGCTGTCCCGCCGGGATTATCTTGGCCCGTGCGGGTAAGTTAGGCCGGGGCGCAGGTGCTGCCTCGACCTCGGGCACAGCAGCGGTTTTTGGGGCAGCCTTTGCGGCTGGCTTTGGTTTGGGCTCCACCTTAGGGGTTGTAGGGGCAGGAGCAGCAGCCGCACCGGCAGCAGTACGATTGGAAAGGCCCAGTCGGTGCACCTTGCCAATAACGGCATTGCGCGTCACGCCACCCAATTCCTTGGCGATCTGGCTGGCCGATTGGCCTTCGCCCCACATTTTCTTCAAGATCTCTACGCGGTCATCGGTCCAAGACATTTGGCGTCCTCAGCTAAAAAGCGGCCCCATGTCGGACCGCCTTGGAAAATTCTCAAGTCCCTATACTAATCACTGACAGCTTGGGTGCAAGGCGCGAAGCAGAGATTGAAGGCCACGACCGCCAAACGACCCCGGAAAACCACACGATGGCGGGTGTAATGGCGTTTCTCGCGACCAAAAGACAGCAGGCTGGCAAATTTTACTTTGCAAATTGCCAAATTCTCAATAAACTATCTTTCATGATCAATTCTCCACGTCATATTTTGCGACGACGCTAGGCCTGATAGGCCGAACCTGCCCTAAAACGGGTTGGAACTGATCTTTTTGCGATATTATTATGTCGCATCCCTGCAAATCCCATTGACCCCTGCTGTGACACATGGCTTTTTGTGCCTTTGACGCGGCCCCTGCTAAAGGATGATCCCGATGATCCCATCTGTTCTGCCGACCTATTCTCGTGCGCCTCTCAGCTTCATAACGGGCGAAGGCTCGTGGCTGATCGAAAAGGACGGCCGTCGTTTTCTGGATCTTGGAGCCGGTATCGCGGTGAACGCACTTGGTCATGCCAATCCTGCACTGGTTGCCGCGCTGACGGACCAGGCGGGCAAGCTGTGGCATACATCGAACCTCTATCATATTCCCCAGCAACAGGCGCTGGCCGACAAACTCGTGGCCCTGAGCTTTGCGGACACGGTGTTTTTCACCAACTCCGGCACGGAATCATGTGAACTCGCCGTAAAGATGGCGCGCAAACACTTTTATGACAAAGACCAACCCGAGCGGGTCGAGATCATTACATTCTCCGGGTCTTTTCACGGACGCTCCTCGGCGGGCATCGCTGCTGCCGGGTCCGAGAAAATGGCTAAGGGTTTCGGCCCGCTTCTGCCGGGCTTTAAACATGTCGAATTCGGCGATCACGCAGCGTTGACAGATGCAATCTCTCCGACAACTGCCGCGATCCTGATCGAACCTGTCCAAGGCGAAGGCGGCATACGCACCGTCCCGGATCAATGCCTCAAAGGGTTGCGGGATCTTTGCGATCAACATGATATCTTGCTTATCTTCGACGAGGTGCAGTGTGGAGTAGGCCGTACCGGCAAATTATTCGCTCACGAGTGGGCCGGGATCACGCCTGATATTATGATGGTCGCCAAGGGTATCGGCGGAGGCTTTCCGCTGGGTGCAGTGCTTGCTACCGAAAATGCAGCTTCCGGAATGAAACCGGGTACGCACGGGTCGACCTACGGTGGCAACCCGCTGGGATGCGCAGTTGGCAACGCGGTAATTGATATCATCGCAGACCCGGATTTTCTGGCCGAGGTGAACCGCAAGGCCGGCTTGATACGCCAAAAGCTCGAAGCGCTTGTCGGTAGTCATCCCGATATTTTCGACAGTGTCCGCGGCAGCGGGTTGATGTTGGGTATCAAATGCAAGGTAACCAACAGTGACGTGGTCACTGCAGGCTATGCCCAACAGGTCATCACCGTACCTGCTGCTGATAATGTTATTCGGCTGCTCCCCCCGCTCAATATTTCCGACGACGAAATCGCAGAAGCCATCTCCCGTCTCGATCAGGCCGCAAGCAGTATCACCCCAGCTTGATTTTCATTTTGCAAAATAAACTCCGGGGGTCCGGGGGCTGGCCCCCGCTTCTCAAATAAAAGAATACCCTATGAAACATTTTCTCGACATCAACCAAACCGCTCCCGCTGATCTGCGTGATATCATCGACGGTGCTGCCGCAATGAAGGCCGAACGCTTGGGTCGGCCCCGTGGCGCACCTGATGACGACCAGCCGCTCAAAGACCACATGGTCGCGCTGATCTTCGAAAAGCCATCGACCCGTACCCGTGTCAGCTTTGACGTTGGCGTACGCCAGATGGGGGGGCATACCCTGGTGCTTTCGGGGGCGGATATGCAGTTGGGCCATGGTGAAACCATCGCAGACACGGCCCGGGTGTTAAGCCGCTATGTCGATCTGATCATGATCCGAACATTCGAGGAAGCAACCCTGCTAGAGATGGCTGAATATGCGTCGGTACCGGTAATTAACGGGCTGACCAACCGCACCCATCCCTGTCAGATCATGGCCGACATCATGACCTTCGAGGAACATAACGGTCCGATTAAGGGCAAGAAGGTCGTCTGGTCCGGCGACGGCAACAACGTGTTCGCCAGCTTCGCCCATGCTGCCAAAAGCTTTGATTTTGATCTGGTGTTCACCGGCCCCTCGACCCTCGACCCCGAAGCAGCCCTTTCCGGTCTCTATACAACCGAACGCGACCCGGACAAAGCGGTGACCGGTGCCGACCTGGTCGTGACGGATACCTGGGTTTCGATGCACGATCCGCAGTCGGCGCGCGAAAGGCGCCACAATCAATTGCGGGCGTATCAAGTGAACGATGCGTTGATGGCAAAAGCCAAGCCCGACGCCCTGTTCATGCATTGTCTGCCCGCCCATAGGGATGACGAGGTGACAAGTTCGGTCATGGACGGCCCCCGTTCAGTCATCTTTGATGAAGCAGAAAACCGCTTGCACGCTCAAAAGTCCATCATGCGCTGGTGTTTGGGTAAATGACGTCTGCGCAGCCGATCACCGTTGCGGGAGCAGGGGCGATCGGCTGCTTCGTCGGGGGGATACTGGCTGCGCATGGGCGCAAAGTCACCTTACTGGCACGCCCCCGTGTAATAGAGCAAATCAAATGCAGTGGCCTGCATCTTACCGATTTTGGGGCCCTTAGCCTTGATGTCAAACCCTCGCAGATATCTGTGACAGATCATCCGGATAGTCTGGCTGGTGCCGGTGTCATCCTTGTCACGGTCAAAACCGTTGACACGCGCGATATCGCGGCGATGATTGCGACATGCGCACCACAGACAGCGATTGTCGTCAGCTTGCAAAACGGGATCGATGCGGCAAATATCCTGCGTAAAATGTTGCCTGGTTTCGATGTCCGTGCGGGAATGGTGCCTTTCAACATCGTCCCACAACCCAATTGTACCTTTCACCGTGCCACCAGCGGGGAAATTGTCATCGAAGCGGGGCCAACAGTATTGGCGGGTTTGCTTTCTACATCGGAAATGCCGGTGACCGAAACCCAAGCGATCACCGAAGCGCAATGGGGCAAGCTGCTGATCAATCTGAATAATGCTCTGAACGCGCTATCGGGGCTGACACTGCATCGGCAACTTCTCAGCCGAAAATGGCGGCGTGTCATGGCAGCACAAATGGTCGAGGCCTTGACGGTTCTGCGTGTCAACGGAATTAAACCGGTCTCGACCACACCGCTACCGTCACGAATGATACCGTGGGTACTTCGTCTGCCAACACCGTTGTTTTCGCGTATCGCATCCAAGATGCTAACCATCGACCCCAAAGCCCGAACATCCATGTTCTACGACTTGGAAAACGGCAAGCCGACCGAAATTGATGCCTTGCAGGGGGCGATCATCAGATTGGGTAAAACCGCGTCAGTCCCGACCCCGATCTGTGAGCGGGTATCGGGGCATATTAAACGGGCTGAAAAAGCAGGCACGGGGGTGCCACACTTTTCGCCGCCCGACGTCTAGTTGAACAGCGCATTCAGCCCCAAAAAGGTCACCGCTGAAATAGTGGCGGCCGCGGGAACGGTGATCACCCAAGCCGCGATGATCGTCAAGAAGTGGGACCGCCGCACCAGCTTGCGGCGTTGCCGCTCTTCTCTGGCGATCTGCTTGACCTGACCCGATGTTACATCGGGCCTGCGCAGCCGTCGTTCCATGTGCCATTCGCGATAGAATCCCACACCAAATACTCCACCCACTGCGATATGGGTGGAACTGACCGGCAGCCCCAACCAAGAGGCGATGATCACTGTGATCGCCGCAGACAGCGCCACACAATAGGCCCGCATAGGGTTCAACTTGGTGATTTGGCTGCCGACCATCCGGATCAACTTGGGACCAAATAGAAATAGCCCGAAAGAAATGCCGAACGCTCCGATCACCATGACCCACATCGGAATAGACACCTTCGCCTCTACGGTACCAAATTCCAGAGCATGCACGATAGCAGCCAAGGGTCCCACGGCATTGGCCACGTCGTTGGCCCCATGGGCAAAACTAAGTAAAGCCGCTGAAAAAACCAGCGGGAGACCAAATAAGATCTTTACCGATTTGTTACGGTTTTCCATCCCGACCGAGGCGCGGCGGATCGCCGGATAGGATAGCCCGTAAGACAAGGCTCCTACGGTGAGACCGATAATCAAGGCTAGCCCCATATCCACGAGAATGATCTTTTTCAGACCTTTCAGAGCCAGATAAGTGGCGAACACGCCTGCCATAAGACCGATCAGGATCGGAACCCATCGACGTGCGGCGGCGATTTTGTCTTCCTTGTAGAGGATCTGCGATTTGATCAAGGCAAGGAATAACGCTGCTACTGCACCGCCCATAACGGGAGAGATAATCCAACTCGCGGCGATCATGCTCATTGACGACCAGTTGACTGCCGAAAGCCCGGCTGCTGCGATACCAGCCCCCATCACGCCACCGACGACGGAATGGGTGGTGGAGACGGGGGCACCGACCCACGTAGCGAGGTTGACCCACAAAGCGGATGAAACCAACGCCGCCATCATTGCCCAGATAAATATCTGCGCATCATCAACCGATGCAGGATCAATGATCCCTTTAGAGATCGTCGATACAACATCGCCGCCCGCCAATAATGCGCCAGCGCTTTCGCAAATAGCGGCGATAACGATGGCACCCCCCATGCTCAGGGCTTTGGCACCAACGGCTGGACCCATGTTGTTGGCTACATCATTTGCACCGATGTTGACCGCCATATAGGCCCCGAACGCCGCAGCAGCGACGACGACGTAGTTGGAAGGTGCCTGGCCAAAGAACAAGGTCGCAGCCAAAGCGGCCACCACGATAAAGGCCAGAGCTATCCCAAGACCCACCATGGGTCGTGCCACATAGGTCGCTGCCTGTTCGACCCGTGAAATACGATTAAGGTCGGAATCCAAGGTTTTCCACTGTTGGCCGATAGGTCCGTCGGTCATCGTAGCCTCATTTGCTTAAAGCTTACGCTCGTCGCACAACAAGCTATTTTCCACAAGGCCACTTGCGGTTATAGATTCAGCAGGATTTCCTTGAGATCCGTTTCCGATACAAGTTCCGCAGCCGCCGTCGGCGTCATCCAGCGTCGCTTGCGCAATTCCACCTCTGGATAATCATCCTTTATATGACGAACGCGGATAAGATAGACTTGGGCGATGACCGGCGTCGTCATGCCATCGGTTAGGCGCTTATCATAGTCATAAAATCCGATAGGCTCCGCTTCGATATCTGCCTTGGAAACGCCAGCCTCCTCCCACGCTTCTTGCAACGCGGTTCCAGCCCCGTCCAGCCCGTCGATAGGCCACCCCTTGGGCACAATCCACCGTCCGGTGTCGCGGCTTGTAATCAGCAAAACCTCTTTGCCACGCGGCGTTTCACGATAACAAAGCGCTGCGACCTGCACCCGTTTAGGGCGTTGCCAAATAGGCAGGATTACATCTTCCCATGCGCGTCTTAGATTATGTATCATCTTTAATGTAACTGCCTGTACTTATTTTTATTCTTATAAAATTGTCATATACTAAAATTGTCCTAAAATCAATTTCTTAGGGTGGCAGCGCTGGTAAGTGAGAAAAGCGGCAGCCAATATTTCGATATATTACGCAAAGGGAAATAGAATGGCTCCGAAAGATGTAAATGCCGATATCGGCGTTTTCGGCTTGGGTACAATGGGCAGTGCCTTGGCGCTGAACTTGGCCGAAAACGGCTTTCGGGTTGCGGTTAGCAATAAACATGCTGACAGGATCCCCGTATTTCTGGCGCAAGCGAAAGAGTTGGCTGGCAACCTTGTCGGCTATCCAGATATCACTGAATTCGTAGCCTCAATTGCCCGTCCGAGAAGCATATTATTCATGATCCCCTCAGGTGCGCCCATGGATGTCATGATCGATGTCGTTCTTCCGCTGCTGGACGATGGTGATACAATCATTGACGGGGGTAACGCCGACTTTCACGATACGCGCCGCCGGTCGACCGCGTTTTCCGGTACGGGCAAGCACTTTGTGGGCATGGGGGTATCGGGTGGTGCCGAAGGCGCGCGTCACGGCCCGTCGATGATGGTGGGGGGCACCGCGCACAGTTGGTCGCAACTACGCCCCATGCTCCGCAAGATCGCGGCCAAATTTAAAGGCGATCCATGCGTGGACCATCTGGGGCCGGACGGGGCGGGGCATTTCGTCAAAACCGTGCATAACGGTATCGAATACGCCGACATGCAAATGATCGCCGAGATATACGGTCTGATGCGCGATGCCGGAGGGCGCAAGGCGGCCGAAATCGGAGCGCAGTTCGAAACCTGGCAAAGCGGGCCTCTCAGCTCATACCTGATCGAAGTTTCAGCCGCAGCATTGCAAACGGTTGATTCCCGTAGCGACGAATCTCTTGTTGATATGATCCTTGATAAGGCGGGCCAAAAGGGCACAGGCCGCTGGACATTGATCGAGGCTTTGAAGCTTGGGCAGTCTGCAAGTGCAATAGAAGCGGCAGTCGGTGCGCGTGGCTGGTCAAGCGAGAAAGAATTTCGCGTTGCCGCCGAACCGCTTCTTCCCGCCGCCTCGCAGAAAGCAGGCACCCCATCGCCTGAAGAGTTGAAATCGGCCTTGCTCGCTGCGCGTATCTTGGCACATGCGCAGGGCTTTCGGGTGTTGGCGGCAGCCTCTGAGGAATTTGAATGGCAACTTGATATGACCCGCATCGCCGAAATCTGGCGGGCAGGTTGCATTATTCGTTCGATCTTGCTTGATGATATCGCCGACGCTTTTCGCGCAGGTTTGCCCGAAGGTGCCTTGATCTTATCGCCCGCGATACGCGACATGCTTGCGGCGCACTTAGGCGGGCTACGCAAAACCGTCGCGGCGGGGGTATCACTAGGTATACCGGTACCTGCACTTGGCGCAGCGTTGGCGTGGTATGACACCGTCCGTACCGCGAAAGGAACAGCAAACCTGATCCAGGCACAGCGAGACTTTTTCGGATCGCATGGGTTCGAAAGGATTGACGACGCCGGCGTACATCATGGCGACTGGAAACCTATCGCTGCGGGCTAACAGCTACACCCCGTGCTGAAGGAACGGGTCGTTGTCATATCCCACATGCGCCAGATAAAGCCCGTGCGGCGGCGAAACGGGTCCGCAGGCTCCGCGGTCACGCGCGTCGAGCATATCTTTGATATCGGATGGCATCAGTGACCCGGCACCCACGCGTTCGAGTGTGCCCACGAAACTGCGTACTTGGTTGTGTAGAAACGACCGCGCCCGCACGTCGAAATGCACCTCAAGTCCGCCGATGGTTTCGACCTCTTTGATATTAAGCGTGTCCAGGGTTTTTACGGGCGTTATGGACTGGCAAATCGTAGATCTGAAAGTGGTGAAATCATGTTGGCCAATCAGATACTCTGCACCCAGGCGCATCCGGTCTAGATCCAAGGGTTTTTTTACCTGCCAGACCAAGCCCGCTTGATGGGTGGTCGGGGCGCGGCGCACCAGAATGCGAAAAAGATAGCGCCGTTCGGTGGCTGAAAATCGAGCATGAAATTCAGTCGTGGTATAGGCGCAGTCAACGATGGCGACAGGGTGTGGCTTTAGGTGATAATTAAGCGCCTCGGACAGCCGAAACGGGTCCCACTTGCGCATCATGTCGCAATGGGCGACCTGTGCGAGCCCGTGTACCCCTGCATCCGTCCGTCCTGCGGCCGCGATTTTGTGTGCACGCGGTTCTATCTTGGCCAAAGCTGCTTCGATCGCGCCCTGCACAGAAGCAAGGCCGACTTGGCGTTGCCACCCAACAAAAGGGGCACCGTGATATTCAACTTTCAAAGCATAGCGATACATGGCGAGCATGTACCTTGAGGCTGCCCATCTGGCAATCCCTGAACCCTATGCTTATGTTGATCCGCAACAGCAGATGAAGGCGGACGCGGGCTTTGGTACTCTCAAGAATTGCCGATGGAATTTGGCGGCAGGTTGAAAATGTTCAGGACGGCGTTGCTGAAACGTTTTTCGAACCGGTCATCCGTTTGGGGGTGACCGGATTGGCGCGGTCTGGAAAGACAGTATTTATTACGTCGCTCGTGGCGAATCTGCTGGATCGCGGGCGCATGCCAGGCCTGTTGGCAGCTTCCGAAGGACGGATTGAAGCTGCGTTCTTGCAGCCCCAACCTGATGATACCGTGCCCCGGTTCGATTACGAAAACCACCTAGCCGCATTGACGGGGCCGACCCCGCATTGGCCTGACAGTACGCGTGCCATATCGGAACTGCGCCTGTCATTGCGGGTGCGTCCCAAGGGGCTGCTGGCGGGGTTTCAGGGGTCGCGCACGATACATCTCGACATTGTCGATTACCCCGGGGAATGGTTGCTTGACCTAGCGTTGATGGATGTAGACTATGCCGAATGGTCTGCGCAGGTACTGGCACGTATCGTCGGCCGAGAAGAGGCTACTGCGTACCGCGCCCTTGTCGCGCAAACCGACCCTAATGGCCGTCTGGAAGAACCTGTCGCACAGGCATTGGCCGCCAGCTTCGCAGAATATTTGCAGACCGCGCGGGCCAATGGCTATTCAGACTGCACGCCGGGTCGTTTCTTGCTGCCCGGGGATCTTGCCGGTTCGCCGGTACTGACCTTTGCGCCCTTGCCGGGTGGCGAAGGATCGCGTGGGTCGCTTGTTCGCGAAATGGCAAGACGGTTCGAGGCATATAAACGCAAGGTCGTTCAGCCGTTTTTCCGCGATCATTTCGCCCGGATTGACCGTCAGGTCGTGCTGGTCGATGCTCTTGGTGCAATCAACCAAGGCCCCCGTGCCGTGGAAGACCTGCGCGGCGCAATGAGCGAAATCCTCGGCAGCTTCAAACCAGGCCGCAACGGTTTTCTGACCCAGCTCCTGCGCGGTAAACGCGTCGAGAAGATATTGTTCGCCGCGACTAAGGCGGACCATCTGCATCATTCACAACACCAAAGTTTGACGGCGATTATGGAGGCATTGACCCGCGATGCCCGCGACCGGGCGCGGTTTGCCGGTGCTGGCACTTCCGCCATGTCTTTGGCATCCCTTCGCGCGACCACTGAAACGACTATGATCCACGACGGTGAAACGCTGGATGTGGTGCGCGGTAGCCTGCTTGAAACAGGCAAGGAGGCCGCGTTTTACCCAGGTGAATTGCCCAAAGACCCGGCCCACCTGCTAAGCCCGGCGCGGGCTGGCGCAGATAAATGGCTGGATCAGGATTATCAGATCATGCGTTTTGCTCCTGCGCGGCTTGAATTGCGTCCAGGCGATGGCCCGCCGCATATTCGGCTGGATCGGGCTGTGGAATTTCTGATCGGTGACCGGTTGTGACCCTGTCCGAGCTTACGATCGCACCGGCACGCGCACTTGATGCGGGCAGGTTATCTGATGTGATGGCATGCGCCAACGCACAGCTTGAATGGCTCCCTCAGGCCCATAGCCGCGCCGAGGAAATCGGCG
>TARA_R110002012_G_scaffold95271_2_pt1 | contig 18124 bp, 22 predicted proteins | sample TARA_R110002012 | Tara Oceans TARA_R110002012 (sample SAMEA4396515) | marine metagenome | biome: Westerlies Biome; feature: [DCM] deep chlorophyll maximum layer (ENVO:01000326); material: water (ENVO:00002006), including particulate matter (ENVO:01000060) such as... | depth 40 m
ATCTTCGCGCATTTTGGCAAGCAGGTTCAGGTCCATCCCGCCGGCAAAGGAACCATCCTTGCCAGAGGTGATCACGGCACCCTTGATGCTGTCGTCAGACAGAACCGTGTCGATGATGCTGTCCAGTTCCGACAGCCCCTCAATCGACATGACGTTCATGGATTTTCCTGGCACGTCCCAAGTGATGATGGCGACGCCGTCGGCGTCAGTCTTCATTGTGAAATCGGTCATTTATCTCTCCTTAATTTGGAGTGTGTTACGTGCGCTGAGGTGTGTAATCAGCGAATTTTTCAAGCAGTGATCTGATTAAGGCAACGGTGGCCTCGGGGCCCTCGGCGCAATCTTCCTCGCTCAGCAATATCCGCTTGAAGTCGTTGAAACTTTTGCGGTCAAAGCTGTCGCTGGGATCTTTGCGGTGCTTGAAGAACAGCGGCGGCGTATTCTGGTACAGGCGCACATAGGCCCCGCCGCGTTCTACTTTGATCTTCAGGTCCTTCAGCCCACGCTTGGCCGCCATCTCGGCGACGGCGTGAAACGGATGAGGTTGATCGCCCATCAGACCCGCTCGATTATTGTTGCGGCACCCATGCCCGATGCAATGCAAAGCGTGGCCATGCCGACTTCTTTGTCAGCGCGCTCAAGCTCGTCCAGCAACGTGCCGATGATCATCGCTCCGGTTGCGCCCAAAGGGTGACCCATAGCGATGGAGCCACCGTTAACGTTGACCTTGCTGTCATCAACGTCGAATGCCTGCATGAAACGCATAACCACCGCCGCGAAGGCTTCGTTGACTTCGAACAGGTCAATGTCGCCGATCTTCATACCGTTATCGGCGAGGATCTTTTCAGTCACGGGCACAGGCCCAGTCAACATGATCGTCGGATCGGTGCCGATTTTTGCTGTTGCGCGGATGCGCGCACGTGGCTTAAGGCCGTATTTCTCGCCAAACTCTTTGTTGCCAATCAACACTGCCGCCGCACCATCAACAATACCCGACGAGTTGCCGGCGTGGTGGATGTGATTGATCTTCTCAAGATGTGGGTACTTCATCAGCGCGATCTTATCGAAACCGGGCATGACTTCGCCCATCTGCTGGAACGCGGGGTTCAACGCGCCAAGCGATTGCATGTCAGTCTGAGGCCGCATGTATTCGTCATGGCTGAGAATAGATAAGCCGTTCTGGTCTTTTACATCGATCACGGACTTTGCGAACCGGCCTTCGTCCCAGGCTTTCTTGGCACGTTGTTGGGACTTGACGGCAAGTTGGTCGGCCTCGTCCCGGGTAAAGCCGTATTCGGTGGCGATAATGTCAGCTGAAATACCCTGCGGGACAAAGTATTTTTCCATCGCGATAGTAGGGTCAACGGCAATAGCAGCCCCGTCACTTCCCATCGCCACACGGCCCATCATTTCTACGCCGCCGGCGATATAGGCCATACCAGCACCGCCCCTTACCTGATTCGCGGCCAGATTCACGGCTTCCATGCCGGATGCACAAAAGCGGTTGATCGCAAGGCCGGGGATGCGTTCATCCAAATCGGAAGCCAACACCGCGGAGCGCGCCAGACAGCCGCCTTGCTCCATCACTTGCGTCACGTTGCCCCAGATTACGTCCTCAACGGCGTGACCTTCCAAGTTATTGCGCTCTTTAAGCGCGTTCAATGTCAGCGAGGACAGGCGTAGCGAGGTAACCTCGTGCAGCGATCCGTCTTTACGACCCTTGCCGCGCGGAGTGCGTAGCGCGTCATAAATGTATGCTTCGGTCATGTGATCTCTCCGTTTATATCAAGCGCGGTCAGCTGGGCTGCCGGGCATTAAATCGTAAGGGGCCTTCCAACCTGGTGTTTCGCTGAGGCGCGAAAGCCACGCGTCGATATTGGGCCAATCCTTCCGGTCAAATCCGAAAGGTTCAGGGTAATACAAATAACCACAGCAGCTCAGATCTGCGTTGGTTATCTGGTCGCCGATAATCCATTCACGCCCGTCAAGATGGTCATTCAGTACGGCATAAGCCGCCGTTAGGCGACCTTGCATAAAGCTGATGACTTCCTTGGGGCGCTTGTCTTCCGGCAGGAAATTTAACAGAAAACGCGTCATACCCGCATTTGAACTCAGCTTGTGGTTGTCCCAAAGCACCCATCTCAGGATCTCGCGGCGTTCGTCGGCATTTTTCCCGCCAAACTTGCCTGACTTTTCCGAAACATAATCTTGTATGACACCGGATTGGGTCAGTCGGACGTCTCCATCGACCATAACCGGCGCTTCACCCATGTTATTGATGCTTGTACGGTAATCAGGAGTGCGGGTTTCACCACCGAAAAAGTCAACCTTTACAGGTTCCCAATCGAGGCCGGATAGTTGAAGCGCGAGGGCGGCCTTGTAAGCGTTTCCACTTTCGCCAAAACAGTAAAGTTTGATGGTCATATATGCCTCCCATAGGCGGTGTTAAAATTTAAGGTTGCCGTGGGGGTATCACACCCCCACACCCCCGTGGAGTTTATTCGGCAAAATGAAAATGACTTTGTGCGTGTTAAACAACTGCTAACCGAACTCTTATATCGATGCCGTGCGGGGCAGGCTGGAGAGCCGAGCCGCGTGCAAAGTGAAACCCTGCTTTGGTCTTAATCTGTATTGGGGCCAGAGCAGGGTGACAGTATTTCATTTTGCTAAAAAAACTCTCCCCGAAGGGTCGGTTCCATTTAGGCGTGTCTTCGGCGATTGCTTTCATTTTTTCCGATCATCCAGTTCAGCGTTGAAAAGCCGAAGGCGCGCAGTGAGGTTTTCTTCGTCCATAACGCTGTTAAAGTTTTCGAATATAAATGACAGGGCTTCACCTTCATCCAAACCCGCTTCGGAAGAAAACTTTTTGAGGCGACGATACCCATCTTCGGTCATTGCAACGGGAAAGCGTCGGGTCAGGCGAAAACGTTTAGGCATAGCGGTCCTTTCTATCAGCGTTAGGAGTGGGGTTTCCCCCACTCCTTGCAACTTAGAAGTTTGCCGAGTCCAGCGCCATTACTGTCTGTGCGCCGGTTTCAATTCGGGTAAGGTGCAGCGCCGTCGCGGGCAATTGACGCGCCATGTAAAACCGTCCGGTAGCCAGTTTGGCTTCTAGGAAGGCGGGGTCCCCAACCTTGTCGGCAAGGGCTTTCTTGGCAGCGATCCCCATTTTTGCCCACATGTAGCCCAAGCAGACGTGCCCGAACATATGCATGAAGTCATTCGATCCTGATAACGCGTTGTTAGGATTTTTCATACCATTTTGCATGAAATACATCCCCGCAGATTGAAGATCCTTGCTCGCGGCTTTGAGTGGTTCGAGGAAAGTCTTGTCGAACTCAGCGTCCTGCCCAGCATTGTCCTTGATGAAGGTTTTGATCAGGTCAAAGAAAGCCATCACATGCTTGCCGCCATCTTGTGCCAATTTGCGCCCGACTAAGTCCAACGCTTGAACACCGTTGGCACCTTCATAAATCATGGCAATACGGGCATCACGCGTGAACTGGGACATTCCCCATTCTTCGATATAGCCATGGCCGCCGTAAATCTGTTGGGCCTTGACTGTCATATCATAGCCCACATCGGTCAAGAAGCCTTTGATGACGGGCGTCATCAGCGAGATCAACCCGTCGGCATCGCTGTCGCTGGAACGGTGTGCGGCGTCGATCAGATTTGCACCCCATAATATGAACGCTCGCGCTCCTTCAACGAAGGATTTCTGTTCCATCAGGCTCCGGCGGATATCAGGATGCACAATCAGCGGGTCAGCAGGGCCATTGGGGTTTTCGGCACCGGTGACGGCGCGACCCTGCAAGCGGTCCTTGGCATAGGCCAGCGCGTTTTGATAGGCTACGTCGGCTTGGGCCAACCCCTGCATACCCACCCCGATCCGTGCTTCGTTCATCATGGTGAACATTGCACGCATGCCTTTATGTTCTTCGCCAAGCAGATACCCCACGGCACCATCATAGTTCATCACGCAGGTTGAATTGCCGTGAATGCCCATTTTTTCTTCGATCGAACCGACAGTTACGGCATTACGCTCGCCAAGTGAGCCATCTTCTCGTACCATAAACTTGGGGACGATGAACAAAGACACTCCCTTGATGCCTTCGGGCCCGCCTTCAATTTTGGCTAGCACAAGATGAATGATGTTGTCGGCCATGTCGTGTTCACCGGAAGAGATGAATATCTTCTGTCCAATAATCTTATAGCTGCCGTCGCTTTGAGGTGCGGCCTTGGTCCGCATCAACCCTAGATCAGTGCCGCAATGCGGTTCTGTCAGGTTCATTGTCCCGGTCCACTCACAAGAAACCATATTGGGCAGGTATGTATTTTTTTGCGCGTCAGACCCATGAGCGAGGATTGCCGACGCGGCACCATGGGTCAGACCCTGGTACATGGTAAATGCCTGGTTCGAGGCCGAGAACATCTCGCCTACCGCTGAACCAAGGACATAAGGCATATTCTGCCCACCATATTGCTCGGGCATATCGAGACCGGTCCAGCCGCCTTCTTTGACCTTGGCAAATGCTTCTTTGAAACCTTTCGGGGTGTAAACTACTCCGTTTTCCAGTCGGCAACCTTCCTTGTCGCCAACAGCATTTAGCGGTGCAAGCACTTCGGAGGTCAACTTCCCAGCTTCTTCTAGGATAGCCGAGGTGAAATCTTCCTCAAGTTCCTCATAGCCGGGGATGGAGGACTCGGTGACGTTCAACACATTATGCAAAACGAACTGCATGTCTTTGATTGGGGCGGTGTAGCTAGGCATGTGGTCTTCTCCCTTGGCCAGGCGGTCGTAGTTTACCGTGTGACTTATTCGGCTGCATTGCGCATACTGTTGATCGAGGCGATCATTTTTTCACCCCATTTCAACTGGTTCTTCAAATCGTCTATAGCATTGGTAAGATCGTCTCGCTGTGCTTCCAGCTCAGCGAGACGTTCGCGAGCGATATCATAGGTGCGGGCAAGCTGGGTCTGCTGCTGGTCACCCATGTGATACAAGTCCAGAAGCTGACGAATTTCTTCCAGACTAAAGCCAAACCGTTTCCCGCGAATGATCAGTTTAAGCCGAGCGCGGTCGCGTTTTGTAAACAAGCGCTTTTGCCCTTGGCGTTCGGGGAAAAGTAGTTCCTTGGCTTCATAAAAACGTAAGGTGCGCGGAGTCACATCGAATGCGGTGCACATCTCGCGAATGGTCATTGTTGTGTTCGACATTTACGGTACTCGCTAATTTATTTTGCTTCGTACAATAGGTATCTGCGCTTACTGCCCTGCCAATACTATGGAAGATGAGGTTGACGTAAGATAGACGTCACGTCACATGCGTGTTTGACGTTAGGGAACCTTACGTAAGCTCGTATTTGGTCGTATTCAATGAACAATTGAAAACAAAATAGCGTGTTTCACACACAAGACAGTGAACGAAACGGGAGCGGACATGACAGATAGAGTCGAACTACATGCGTTTATCAGCCGCGTTAGAAGGACAACGTCTTTTGGGGCGCTGTGGCTGTTGATTCAGAGATACGCGAGAGATAACGACTTTCGCAGCGTCACTTATCATAGCATTGATGTGCAATCTTTGGGTTCGTCAAATTTTGGTGCGGTGGAATTCGGGATTCCGGCTGATTTCCGGCGTATATATGTAGAAGAGCACCTATATCTGGATGATCCGTTTCCAGCGATTGCGGCGACAAAGACCGAGCCTTTCTACTGGTCAGACATTACAGATTCTGTGCAGCTTACCGTCAGGCAATCGGCCTATATAGACAAAGCAAAAAAGGCGGGCTTTGCCGATGGCATGATAATGCAGGTCTTTGGGCCACAGGCGCGCAATGCGCTGGTGAGTATCGGCTTTCATGAGGGTAAGCCGAAACTTTCACCTCAAGAGGTTACAGAAATGCAATGGGCCGCTCAGTCGGTTCATTTGCATTTTTGCAGCATGGCCAAAACACCCAATGCACAACATTCTAGTTTATCTCCTCAAGAGCTAGAGGTGCTCCGTTGGATCGCGCGCGGCAAAAGCAATACTGTGATTGCAGTAATCATGGGGCTTTCACGCCACACGGTAGATACGATAATCCGCCGCATGTTCGGTAAGTTGGACGTAACAGATAGAACCCGCGCAGCAGTCAGGGGGCTGGCATTCGGCCTAATCCACCAATCTTCTAATAATATAGTGTAGCAATGAATGTGTCGCGTAACTGCGTGACATGATTGCTTGGTAGAACTTGATTAAGATGGTAACTTCAACTTTAACGATTAGACATTAAATTTTCTTTTTGTTAACCATTAAAAAGTGCACGTAAACTTGAGTATAGAGTAAAGGTGGCGTCGTTAGTTATGCCTGATATCGTTGGAGTTGATGCGCTGCGTGTTGCAGCCAGCAAAGTAGAAGATGCAGCCTATGAGCTTGCCGCTGACGTAAACAGTGATCTGGTATCGGAAATGATCGTTTTAGCGGCCGAGCTGACCCGGATCGCCGATATTGTTTCGCGACGTACAGCACAAGCCGGCTAGGTAGGCGAATCTATCTTGAGAAGTGATTGAGCCGTATCATCACGGAGCCGTTGCAGTTCTGCAATTGCCTCCTCCAACTGAACACGCTGGTCTTTCAATTCTTCAAGTTGTCGGTCCGCGCTAACAACCCATGCACGCATTTGGGCGTGGGTTCCTTCCTTTTCATAAATGAGCAACCATTGGCGTATGCCTTCAAGGGTATATCCAAATTTACGCCCGCGCATGATAAGCTTCATCCGGGCGATTTCGCGCGGTCCATAGCTGCGCGACCGACCTTCGCGGTCGGGATGAAGAAGCTCGATATACTCGTAGTAACGCAGCGTGCGCGGAGTGACATCAAACTCTGCACACATCTCTTTGAAGCTCAGGCGTTTTTCAGTCATTATCTTCTCCTCAGAAAAGAAACCTATGCGTAACATTATGCAAGCGCAACACTCGGGGTTGCTCTAGGTGGCCCGCTTGGTTGATATGGAGCAGCGAACAAAAAATAAGGGCAATTGATGTTAGATAAGTTGCGGATGGCCGAACAATTCATTGCTGCCCTGCCTTACAGTGCGGCATTGGGAATGAAGCTCGAAGAACTCAATGATGGGGTATCGGTGATTGCCATGCCCTATGATGAAAGATTTGTCGGGGATCCACGTACTGGCGTAATCCACGGCGGGGCGGTGTCGGCGCTGATGGATACCTGCTGCGGGGCTGCAGTAATGAGCCACCCCAGCAACCCAGGCGGTACAGCGACGATAGATTTGCGCATTGAGTATCTGCGTATCGCCAAACCGGGGCAGCGGATAACAGCACGGGCCGAATGCTATCACGTCACTCGCTCGGTTGCGTTTGTTCGCGCCACAGCCCATGACGAAGAAGATGATAACCCCGTCGCAACCGCGACCGGCAGTTTCACCGTAGAGGGTCGCAGATGAGCGTGCGTGGCAAGCCGGAAGCGGTTCAGATTGTGAAAAAGCGCCGCGACTCAGCGTTGCGTGCTTTGGTCGATGGGGTACCTTACATAAAGTTTCTCGGTATCGAATTCGATCGCCGCGGCGATGAGCTGACTGGGGTTCTGCCCTTTTCCGAAAAGTTCATCGGTAACCCGATGCTTTCAGCTTTGCACGGGGGGGTGACGGCGTCGTTTCTTGAGGTCACGTCGATCATTACATTAAGCTGGGCCTATCTTTGGGACGATCTCGAAGCGGGTATCATCAAAGTAGATGGGGAAGGCGAACCGAACCTGCCGCGCTTACCCAAGACGATCGATTTCACCCTTGATTATCTACGCTCTGGTTTGCCGCGTGATGCTTATGCACGAGCACGCATAAACCGGTTGGGGCGACGGTATGCTTCTGTACAGGTCGATGCATGGCAAGATAACCGCGACAAGCTCTTTGCGCAGGCAACCGGTCATTTTTTAATGCCGCAGCGACGTGACTGAAGCGATCCCCAAAGAAGAGATAAATGCGTTTGCGCGAGGGAAGGCCTCGGCACGCGACGTCATCACGCATCGGCGGGTATTGCATATCGCTATTCCTATTGTGGTCTCAAATGCCACGGTACCGATATTGGGGGCAGTGGACACCGGGGTGGTCGGGCAGTTGGGCATGGCTGCCCCAATTGGCGCGGTCGGGATCGGGGCGATCATCCTGTCGGCGCTATACTGGGTATTTGGCTTTTTGCGCATGGGTACCGTCGGGCTGACTGCGCAAGCAGCAGGCAACAATGACCACGCCGAAGTGGCTGCGCTTTTGACCCGAGGGTTGTTGATCGGAAGCCTCGCTGGTCTTGCATTGATCCTGTTGCAAGTTCCGCTGTTTTGGGCATCGTTTCGGGTGTCTCCGGCAAGCTCTGAAGTAGAGGGGCTGGCGCGAACATATATGGGAATTCGCGTGTGGTCTGCCCCTGCAGCAATTGCGATTTATGCGATCACGGGCTGGCTGATCGCCCAAGAGCGTACCCGTGACGTATTGGTCATTCAAATCTGGATGAACGGCATGAACATCTTGCTCGACCTGTGGTTCGTGCTCGGTTTGGGCTGGGGGGTGGAGGGGGTGGCCCTTGCCACTTTTCTTGCCGAATGGACGGGTGCAGCGCTTGGTTTGTGGTTCTGTCGCGCTGCATTTGCGGGTCCGGCATGGCGAGACTGGGTGCAGGTATTCGACAGGCCACGCTGGATCAACATGATGAGAGTCAACGGCGATATCCTGATCCGGTCGTTGCTGTTGCAGGCTATCTTTGTGTCGTTCCTGTTTCTAGGGTCGGGCCTTGGCGATATTACCCTGGCTGCCAACCAGGTTCTGCTGCAATTTCTGATGATCACGGCCTTTGCATTGGATGGTTTTGCATTTGCTGCCGAAGCTTTGGTAGGTCGCGCAATGGGGGCCAGACAACGCGACATATTGCGTCGTAGCGCCGTGCTTACCAGCGGTTGGGGGGTGGTCGCCTGCGTGTTGATGACCATTGCGTTTGCGTGGGGTGGAGGGGCTATCATCGACCTGATGACCACCTCTTTTTCCGTACGCGCAGAGGCACGCGTGTTTTTACCTTATATGATCGCTGCACCTTTGTTGGGGTGTGCGTCGTGGATGCTGGATGGGGTTTTCATCGGAGCGACGAGATCGCGGGATATGCGAAACATGATGGCCATGTCTTTTATGATCTACGTGGCAAGCGTGATTGCCCTGTTGCCTTGGCTGGGCAATCACGGATTGTGGATATCTTTGCTGGTTTCATTCGTCGCACGCGGCATCACCTTGGGGCTGCGTTACCCGGCGCTTGAAAGGTCCGTCGTCGCTTAGGCGATCTTTGCCAAGCCCATGTGGCGAAGCTTAGCCTGTCAACAGAGGTTTGATCGCTTCGGGTGGCCGCCCAATGATCGCCGCGGTGCCGTTAAAAGCGATTGGCCGTTCGATAAGAACCGGAAATTCAGCCATTGCCTGTATCAGGTCGCCATCGCTGGATGTCTTGGACAAGTTCAATCCTTTGAACTTGGTTTCCCCGGTGCGCATCATATCTATGGGGCGCAGGCCGAGAGCTTTTGAAGCGGCCAAAAGCTCTGCTTTGGTGGGGGCGTCATCCAGATAATGTCTGATCGTGACATCAACCTCTGCCTGTTCGATCAACGCCAAGGTTTGACGCGACTTTGAACAACGCGGATTGTGCCACAAGGTAATCATAGCCAGTCGTCCCGCCTGCTGCCGACAGCGCTGGCAACAGAGTCGAATCCGTCACGTGCCAACAGTTTGTCTAATCCGCGGGCAATATCAGTCGCCAATGACAGCCCGCCGAAAACCAAAGCCGTATAAAGCTGCACAGCGCTCGCACCCGCGCCAATCTTGGCATATGCGTCCTCGGCCGAGCTAACGCCACCAACGCCTATCAGCGGAGCATCGGTAAGCGTTGAAAGCCGGGCCAACACACGTGTCGACTTTTCAAACAAGGGGGCCCCCGATAAGCCGCCCATTTCGGCCTGGTGGTGGCTTTGAAGGCCCTTGCGGTCCAGTGTGGTATTTGTCGCGATGATGGCCGCAATGCCTGCGTCATTGGCAACCTCAGCAACGTCGGCGATTTCGGCTTCGGTTAAATCGGGCGCTATTTTCAGAAACACAGGTGTATCGCCGCGCACGGCCATCACGCCGGCCAGCAACCCTGCTAATGCAGCCTTACCTTGTAGATCCCGAAGCTTTTCTGTGTTGGGGGATGACACATTGACTGTCGCGAAATCCACATGATCACGAGCCAATTCCATAACACGGGCGAAATCGGCAGCACGATCTTGGCTGGTCTTGTTAGCCCCAAGGTTCAACCCGACGGGCACACCGGCACCACGCCGCGCAAGGCGGGTGCAGATCACCTGCATTCCGTCATTGTTGAACCCAAAGCGATTGATCGCTGCCCGGTCTTCAGTCAGGCGAAACAGGCGGGGTTTTTCATTGCCGGGTTGCGGCAAGGGGGTCGCGGCCCCCACTTCGATAAATCCGAACCCAGCGTTGGATAGCGGCGCAACCGCGGTGGCATTCTTGTCGAATCCTGCGGCCAACCCGATCGGGTTGGGCAGAGACATACCGGCTAGGGTCGTTTTCAACCTTGGCGACGTGACCGGGCCTGACATCGGTGCCAACCCCGCGCGCAATGCCGCTATGGCGACACCGTGGGCCGCTTCGGGGTCAATACGGTGCAGGGCGCGTAGGCCCAGTTGCTCGGCCATCCGCCTCATGCAAATTGATCGGTCAAGGGCAACGGCGCACTGCGTATCAACCGCGAGGTCACAACCGCTGCTTGCCGGTGCACCACCGCCAGCTTGTAGCGAGGGTCGGATATCATCTGTAAAAACGCGTGAGCGTTGGGGTATTGCGCGATAAACATCAGGTCCCAGGTTTCTTCACTGGGGCCTATCAAAGTTGCTTCGAACTGCCCACGCCACAGGATCGACCCACCCACATCAGCCAGCACCGGCCCGCTTTCGGCCCCATAGTTCTTATAGGCCTGCGCACCGGTCAGGGCCTTTGACGCAAAGGTATGATCATCGGGATAGCTGGCCTTTTCGCGCAGGCGCACGAGATTCAGCATGTTCAACGGTGTCTCGCGGTCCAGCGCTTTAAAGCTATCAAACTGGTCGCGGTCCGGGTCGATATAGTGGGTCATTCTTGTTCACCTTCAAAGCCAGCCGGAAATTCATGAGTGCCGTTCACGAGCGGCAAAGGTTGCGCCCAAGCGATATCTGGCATCGTTAACTCGCGATAAAGATGCGGGAACTTGGCGTTGCCGCGCGAAATTTCCCATTTTAAAGCATCGCCCAGGCGGTCCGAGTCGATGGCGAGCAGAAATAAATCGGTCTCATGGGCAAAATGCTTTGCAGCGGTTTCAGCCGCTTGGCTTGCGGTGGAGAAATGTACGTAGCCATCGGTGACGTCGATGGGAGCGCCAGGGGTGGACCCGTTCTGACGCAAGGCGTGCCATTCATCGGCGCGGAATATTTTGTAAATCAGCATAACTATGTGATGCCTCGGTATAATCGATGGGTCAAGGGCCGAGCGTCGTGCCGCAACAATTCGATTATCTTTGTCATTTTGGCCGGTTGAATCATCTTTGAAAATGAACGGCACACGGGCACGATACATCAAAACGTCAACCTGGGGAGAAGACCATGAAACGATTCCTATCTGCGACAGCGGTTTTAGCACTGACATCCGGCGCGGCTGCGGCCGATTATAACCTGACGATATTGCACACCAATGATTTTCACTCCCGGTTCGAGCCGATCAGTAAATACGATGGTCCGTGTTCCGCCGAAGATAACACGGCGGGTGATTGCTTTGGGGGGACGGCCCGTCTGGTCAACGCGATCAAGGACGCCAAATCGCGAAGCCCCAACCACGTGCTTGTTGACGGTGGTGACCAATTTCAAGGGTCGCTGTTTTACACTCGATACAAGGGCAAAATGGCCGCTGAGATGATGAACAGGCTTGGCTATGATGGGATGACGGTCGGGAACCACGAATTCGACGATGGCCCCGAAGTGCTTGCGGGCTTCATGAGCGAAATAGAGTTTCCGATTTTAATGTCGAACGCTGACGTTTCCGCAGAACCCTTGCTTGCGGGTAAGCTGGCTAAATCGGCGGTGATAGAACGCGGAGGAGAGACCATTGGGTTGATCGGATTGACTACCGAAGACACGCCTGAACTTGCAAGCCCTGGTGATACGGTGGTCTTTCTGGACTCGGTCGCGGCGGTTCAAGGCGAAGTCGATTTGCTGACGGCTCGGGGGGTCAACAAGATTATCGTGCTCAGCCATTCGGGTTATGGTGTCGACCAGATGGTCGCAAAGAATACCACTGGCGTGGATGTGATCGTTGGTGGGCACAGTAATTCATTGCTAAGTAACACGAATGATCGTGCCGATGGGCCTTATCCTACCATGGTCAACCAGACAGCCATCGTTCAAGCCTATGCCTATGGTAAATACCTAGGCGAACTTAACGTGACCTTTGATGATGAAGGTAACGTCACGCAAGCTTCTGGCGAACCGGTGTTGATTGATGGCAGCGTGCCCGAGGACGAAGCAACGGTGGCGCGGATTGTCGAGCTTGCCGCCCCGCTTGAGGAAATACGGAACAAGGTTGTCGCCAACACCACCGAAGCAATTGTCGGGGATCAGGCGGTGTGCCGGGTCAAGGAGTGCCATATGGGCAATCTTGTGGCCGATGCAATGTTGGCGCGAGTGGCCGACCAAGGTGTCGAGATTGCGATTCAAAATAGTGGCGGGCTGCGCGCCTCTATTGACGCCGGAGAAGTCACCATGGGTGAGGTGCTGGCAGTGTTGCCATTTCAAAACACGCTATCGACCTTTCAGGTATCGGGGGCGGAGCTGATCGAAGCGCTTGAAAACGGGGTGAGCCAGATCGAAAAGGCAGCCGGACGGTTTCCTCAGGTCGCAGGGATGACATTTACCGTGGATCCTAAGGCTGAAGTAGGAAGCCGCATAAGTGATGTAATGGTATCAGGCATGCCAATTGACCCAGAAAAGACTTATGGGATGGTATCGAATAATTATGTGCGCAATGGCGGCGATGGCTATGCAACGTTCAAATCGGCACAGAACGCATATGACTATGGTCCCGATTTGGCCGATGTCGCCGCTGAATTCATTTCGAAGAATGGGGATTATACTCCCTATATCGACGGTCGGATAAAGATAAAGTAACGGGAACCATTCTGCTTGGCACGGTGTCTTTCGATTTGTGGACACCGTGTTTCGCTTGCCTAGTCACGCACTGCTGGCGACGCTGTCTGCTTTAGCAAAGGCCGCCGTTTGCGGTGTTGACATGCGCCCGCCCGGAACCGGACGGAAATCAATCTTGTCTTCCGCCGGAACAGCCTCGCGTTTCATGATGCGGAACATGGTGTAAAAGATGATCACGACGTGACTTCCCGCTGTTATGACAAACAGCGCACGATCTGCAAAGCCAGCCATGGCCCAGCCGGCGATCAATGGACCCACAATTCCGCCGACCCCGTAAAGCAACAGCAAGCCGCCTGAGATCTGGATCGAGGTCCCCGGAGCTGCATGGTCGTTGGCATGGGCGACGATGACCGGATACATGGCGAAAATGGAACCGCCTAATGTACCTGCCAGCACAAGATTAAGCGCTCTGCTGTCAGGCGCGAGAACAAGAAATGCAGTATCGGCCGCAAGCGCTAATGCCGCCAAACCGATCAAGACGCGGCGTCGGTCAATTTTATCTGACAGCCAGCCTACCGGAATCTGTGCCAGTGCCCCGGCCAAAATCGGGATGGATGTGAAAAGCGCAATTGTCGCGAGGACCAACCCAACACGTTCGGCATAGACCGCGGCAAGGGTGCCAAAGGCCGAATTCGAGACGCCGACGAACAATACGGCGATTACGGCCACTGGGGAATTGCGCCACAGTGCCTTGAGATCAAGATTGACGCTGACCAGCGGGGCAGGGGTCGCAGTCGAACTGATCGCCGTGGGGACAAGCGCCAAGCAATAAAAAATCGCAGCAATCGCAAAAAAGGTAAATCCGTTCGGGTCACCCACAGTCAACAGCATTTGGCCCGCAGTGGTAGCGCCCAAGTTGACCATTGTGTAAACCCCAAATACCTTACCTCTACTAGAAGGTTCGGTCTGTTCGGACAGCCAGCTTTCCACGATCATTGCGGCCCCGGCAAAGCAGAAACCGCAGAGCGCCCGCAGAATGATCCAGGCGATGGGGGTCACCAGCAGGGCGCTCAGCAATATTGAAATCGCCGCAATTGCGGCCATCGCTCCGAACGCCCTAATGTGGCCGACGCGTCCTACCAGGCGAGCCGTGAAGATGCAGCCCGATACATAGCCGATAGCCCAGCCCGTTCCCAATAAACCCAACGATAGAGCCGAGAACCCCTCGTATTGTCCTCGCAGAGGTAAAATAAGCCCATTTATCCCGCCGGCGAAAAGTAGAAATGCGGAGCCAAGCAACAAGGTACTGACAGGCAAGAATTGGCGAAGCATAGGGGGGCCTTTAATCTGTCATGCCTGTGAAGGCGGATAATAAAGCGGTTTTACGTGACGATCGTAATGCCGATTGCTGTTCTATCCATCCTTACAAATGGACGTGCGAGCATAGAGTGGGTTGGGTGAATTTTATATCAGTCTGCAATATAGACCGTGCCCCGATTAAGTAAAACCGAATGTCGGTCACCTACGCGGCGACATCGCTGTGCCCGACTATGGCTTCGCGGTCGTCGGCCTTAGGGTCGGTCAAACTGCGCATAAGATATGGAGGGCTGCGGGTAGATACGCAGATCAGACAACGGTACCTACAGTTTCTGTCGGGACTATTATTGCAAAAGCAAGGTCAACTGAGCGTAATTTTTCGGGCGACCTCGGTCTCACCACACTCTGGGCATTGAGAGATGGCGGCTAACACATAGAGCCAGCGTTCGGGAGGTGTTATTCGGTGAGCGGAGGTGCCGCAAAGCTGATCTCGCCAATATAGCTGACTTCGCCGTACCTGCTGTCACCGGTGGCAACGAACTGGAGTGGTGTTTTGCTGTCGACGGGGTATGTGAAAGTTTGGCCCCGGCTCATGTTGCCTGATTTCCAGGTTTTTTTGTCACCCAAAATGGAGCGGATATCATACGCTTCATTGGTAAATTGAACTTTGTCACCGGGTTGTAGGTAAGTTACCGCCGGAAAAAACCCTCGTTCATTTATCAAGACGTAGTGAGTCTGAGCAATAGCGCTGCCCGCGCTTAACGCCAGGCCGACCGTCATGAAGATCATCGCACTTTTGCGAACAGAATTATACATTGTACCGCTCCTTACCATCGTTCGGGCAGAGTCGGTGGTCTCCATCCGAGCAAGTTGAGCTTCGTTTAACGAACTATTAAGGCGTAATTAGGGCAAATTGGTTATAAATGCCTATCTGTTTGCGCCGCCAACCACCCTTTAAAGGATTTTAGCGCGGCTGTTTCAACGTGATCTTCTGGCCAGACCAGATAATAATTGCCGATACTGTGGGTGGTTTGGGTAGATGCCAAAACCAACTGCCCGTCGCGCAGATACGGGGCTGCGGAAAACGTCGGCAAGAGTGCCACCCCCAACCCGTGTACCGCTGCTTGCGCCATGGTGGAAAACTGATCAAAGACCATACCGGCAGGGGGGTCCTGTGTTACACCGAGAGCACTGAGCCACCGCGACCAACCGCGCGGCCGGGTATCCAGATGCAGCAGCGGATGAGCGAGGATTTCAGCAGCGTTTTCTAGAGGAGCATCCAGTAGCTCTGGCGAACAGACCGGCATGACGGTTTCCGGCATAAGATGCAGATAACCGACGCCGGGCCAGTCCTCTTTGCCAAAATGGATAGCGGCATCGAAAGGGCTGTTCTGGAATGAAAACGGGTGCAGCCGGGTGCTGAGGTTCACCGTGACTTCCGGGTGGGTCTGGGCGAAATCGCGTAATCTTGGGGCCAACCAGTGCATACCAAACCCGGGCAGTATGGCGAGGTTCAGCGCACCTGCTGTCGGGTTTGTTCGGGCTGATATAGACGCCTGTGCCAGTTTGTTAAGAATGTCGCGGACTTGCACGACATAACTTTTCCCGGCGTCCGTCAATATCAACTGTCGGCCTTGCCGCCCAAGCAGGGCAACGCCGAGCTGATCTTCCAAGGTCTTGAGCTGCCGGCTGATTGCGCTTTGGGTCAGCGATAACTCGCGTGCCGCTTGGGTTGCGCTGCCAAGCCGGGCAACCGCTTCGAAAGCAAGCAATGCATTGACCGAGGGCAGGAAGCGACGGGGCGCTATCATATGATTTTTACTCATGGGTTCAGGACAAAGCAGCGATAGTCATTTGCCGTTTGCTTTGCAATACTGCCCTAAATTTGCACCCCGAGGAGAACACCGATGAGCAGTGAATTGCCAGTATTGAAAGCCAAGGACGCACCGGACATGGGGAGCTTTGATTGGGCAGACCCGTTCCGGCTTGCCGATCAGCTGAACGAAGACGAGCGCATGATCCAAGAAAGCGCCCGCGCCTATGCGCAGGAAAAGCTGCAACCGCGCATCATTGACGCTTTCGCCAATGAGACCACCGACACTTCGATCTTCAAGGAAATGGGTGATATGGGCCTGTTGGGCGTTACTGTGCCCGAGCAATATGGCGGTCTGGGAGGCAGCTATGTTTCTTACGGCTTGGTGGCACGCGAAGTTGAACGTGTTGACAGCGGCTATCGGTCGATGATGTCGGTACAATCCAGCCTCGTCATGTATCCGATCTATGCCTATGGCTCAGAAGAACAGCGGATGAAATACCTGCCGAAACTGTCCAGTGGTGAATTCATCGGGTGTTTCGGTCTGACCGAACCTGATGCGGGTTCAGACCCCGCTGGCATGAAAACCCGCGCCGTGAAAACTGCCAACGGCTATAAGCTGAACGGTTCCAAAATGTGGATCTCCAATGCGCCAATTGCGGATGTGTTCGTGGTCTGGGCCAAGTCTGAAGAGCACGGCGGCAAGATCCGCGGCTTCATCCTTGATAAAGGCATGAAGGGTCTGTCTGCGCCAAAAATCGGCAACAAGCTGTCGCTGCGCGCGTCGATCACCGGCGAGATCGTGATGGACAACGTTGAGGTGGGCGATGACGCGTTATTGCCCCATGTCGAAGGGTTGAAAGGTCCGTTTGGCTGTTTGAACCGTGCGCGTTACGGTATCAGCTGGGGTGCCTTGGGGGCCGCAGAATTCTGCTGGTACGCCTCGCGTCAATATGGGTTGGATCGCAAACAGTTCAACAAACCACTGGCGCAAACGCAACTGTTCCAAAAGAAACTGGCCGACATGCAGACCGAAATCGCGCTTGGCCTGCAAGCCTCGCTTCAGGTGGGCCGTTTGATGGATAACGCCAACGCCGCCCCCGAGATGATTTCGATCGTCAAACGCAACAATTGCGGCAAGGCGCTGGACATCGCCCGCATGTCCCGCGACATGCACGGCGGCAACGGCATCAGCGGCGAGTTCCAGGTGATCCGCCACATGATGAACCTTGAGACAGTCAACACTTACGAGGGTACGCATGACGTACATGCGTTGATCCTGGGCCGCGCCCAGACTGGGCTTCAGGCGTTCTTCTAAAAAGCATTAGATAAGGGGGCTTCGTGCCCCCTTTGGGCCCACCATGTTTGCCACTGACTTGGCAAAAAACGCATAGTCATAAGGTGTAAGATGGATCGTGTTCAGATCGTCCATGACAACTTCCTGCGTCGCGTCTCGGCGCGGGATTTTCCCGTGGGCGGCAGTGTCACACCGGGTTTACCAGACGCAGAAGCGATCAGGCTTTACCGTGCTCAGGTTCTGTCACGGGCGCTGGATCTGCAAAGCCGGGTAATGCAGAAGCAGGGGCAGGGGTTCTATACCATCGGCTCCAGCGGTCACGAAGGAATGGCGGCGGTGGCGCATGCCTTGCGCCCCGATGATATTGCGTTCTTGCACTACCGTGATGCGGCGTTCCAGATTGCCCGCGCGGATCAGGTCGATGGCCAAGATATGCTGCGCGACATGCTGCTGTCGTTTGCGTGTTCCGCTGACGACCCCACCAGCGGCGGCCGCCACA
>TARA_R110002012_G_scaffold101514_7_pt1 | contig 18100 bp, 35 predicted proteins | sample TARA_R110002012 | Tara Oceans TARA_R110002012 (sample SAMEA4396515) | marine metagenome | biome: Westerlies Biome; feature: [DCM] deep chlorophyll maximum layer (ENVO:01000326); material: water (ENVO:00002006), including particulate matter (ENVO:01000060) such as... | depth 40 m
ACGGTATTAGCTGCTGTCGGTGACCAATTTCACCCCGGCAAGCGCAATCCCGGTAGAGCGGAAGAAAACATTTTTAATGTTAGTTTGGGCAAGGTGGACGAGATTGTTGATGCTCTGACAACACAGGAAGGTTATAGTCGGTGGCTAACCCCGGCAGATGCTACCGCAGCTTGTGAAAATTTAGCAGGTTCTATAGAAGCGGCGAAGAAGCTATTCGTTGATAGGCTTCAGGAAATAAAGGAAAACCCGCCGCCAAGTTGGGCACCTTCGCGAGAAGAAATGCCTGTTTTGAGTTATTCAAAAGGAGAGGCTATCTCAGCAGCGAACGCCATTACGAAAGGACAAGTTGATATTTATGAACCATATGCTCTAGAAGAAGCCACAGAGCTTCCGAAAGAGATTTTTAATGCTTTTGAAGATGAGATTGTTAAATCAAATTTCTGGATGGAAGAGAATGACTATGATGATTTAGATGACGAAATAGTGGACACTCCACCAGAAACACCCGCTACGATGGCACTCAGTATCGCAATGAACAAAGCGCTCAAAAAGGCTGGAATGGAAGACGTTGTTGCAATGGCTCATTCGTCTGGTGACTTTGCTGATGACCTTTGGACTTCAGCTACAATTGACGTAAGCGAAGACGGCAGACCTGTTTTTATGATATTGATGAATCTTTGGGAAGATTACGAAGATTTTGGAATCCCCGTTGAAAAGATGATAAAGGAACTGTCAGCAGCATTGCGGCACGAACTGGTTCATTTAGAACAAATAAAGAAACAAGCAAAATCCAAAGGGATTGATTTAGAAACAGCATTTCAACAAATGATGGATGACCCTCGTCAGGTCACTGACCCAGATAAATTCCCAGACCGCCGAGATTATATGCAAAACTATTTAGGACGACATATTGAGGTTGATGCACACGCACACCAAGCAGCCGAAAATCTTTTAGACCAGTATGGTGAGGAAGACGCCTTGGACGTAATCAGTAAAGATATTGACCTTGATGATCCTGCTCTTCCCGATGAGGTTAAAAAATATAAGAACTATGATGTCGATAAAAAGAAAATGAATAAGTTCCGCAGCAAAATCTATACTTATATTAAGAAGTTTACAGAGGAAATGTAATAATGAATAGGCAATGGAAAAAGTTTCTTTTAGAAGAACTCGATGTTGATGAGAAAAAAAGCCCCAAAGCTATTTTTATGGCTGGAGGACCGGGATCGGGAAAGGGAACTCTTTTGGGAAAAATTGGTGCTTATGATGAGGATATTAAAATAATTAATGCTGACGATCATTTCGAACCTCTTTTAAAAGCGGCTGGGCTTAGTTTAGATCTTGATCACCCAGAAAGGGAAATCCGTTCTCAACAGGGAAAACTATTTGTACAAGCGCAAAACAAAGCTAAAGAAGACACTAGAGAATTAATGAAGCAAAGATCGGATATTATTATTGATGGGACTGCTGGATCCTTTATTAATATCCGCAAAGCAAAAGAGCGGCTGGAAGATGTGGGCTACGATGTCGCGATGATTTATGTAGATGTACCACTAGAAGTTAGTCTAGATCGAAATGAGAAACGTCATCAACAGGGTGGGCGCAAGGTCAAACCCGAAAGAGTGGAAAAATCTTGGAAAGCTGTAAACAAAAATAAAAAACCATATGCCGGGTTGTTTGGTTCTAATTTCTTATATTTTGATGGTGCCGATGACGAACCTGATGAAGAAGTAGCTGATATGAAAACGAAGTTCATCAGCTTTCTTAGTTCAAAATAGTTCACCCCAAAATCTATTTATATTATGAAGAAGGGCGATCTCGTTCGCATTTCCGTAGATGTTATTACGTTTGACGACGACGGAAAAATGCAGAAAAGACAGAAGTGGATAAAAGGAATTGTTGTAAAAGATTATACGGGCGACAAGCTAGTGAAAGTATATGTGCCATCGTCTGGCGAAACAAAAAAATATCACGCTTCACAAGTGCAAATCCACAAAAGAATGAAAGAAAACTATTGACAATACGGATAAATGTGCTATCCTGTATATGGAGGTTTTGATGATGAAGAAATATCAATTCTGTTGCGATATGGATGGTGTGCTGTGTAATTTTATTGACGCAGCTACTGAGCTTGTTAATAAAACTGTGAGAGAGCGAGCCAAATATAAATTCGCTGACCCTGAGTTTCATGAAACAATCCTTGCAGCAATTGAAGAAGTTGGAAGCACAACCATAGACAAAAACGACCTTCGAATTGGCACTCCTCACCGCAATCTTCGTGAGGTTATGAAACGAATGTGCCGACACAATGAAGAATTCTGGGCAAATCTAGAATGGAACAAGGGTGGTCGAGTTATTTGGAATGCCATTAAAGACCACAATCCTTATATTCTGTCGGCTCCTATGGGTAAATCCAAGGAAAGTATGGCAGGCAAGCGAAAATGGATTGAAAAAAATCTCGGTGTGCCGTCCGAGCGCATCATTCTTGATGACGACAAATACAAATATACCACTCTTGATAAACGCCAAGGCGTTTTGATTGATGACATGTGGTTCAATATCAAACCTTATCGAAAACATGGCGGTGAAGCTATTTATCATTGTAACATGCGAACAACCATGGGATTGATTAAGCGCTATGCTGAGTGATTGGGAACCAGAGGTACTTTTAGATAAGGAATATCCCGAAGATGCTCTTCCAGATTTTAAGCCCGCGTTTATTTTACAGCAGTGTGGTCATGGCATTATAACAAAACAACAAGCCCTTCAACTAGCCGGATTATACGAGTTGGGGTATGTTGATTTTGTTTTTAACCCTTTTGCTGCTGAAGATAGCTACGTTGACATAGTTTATAACAAGACTAATTAATGACTTTCGATGACAACTGCCGTGGCAGACGTGTATTAATATACGGTTACACAGGTGGTGCAAAAATTGACCCTTCCCTCGTTGCGGGGAAGCAAGGGATTGTCCTAGAAAAAGAGGGCAAATCCTTTATAGTCTTTTGTCCTGATGTTAATCGGGTTTTGACATTTTCTAAAAAAGAAGTGGATGTTATTTGGCGTGAGACCGAAGTGAGAAACTTGATGAAATATTATCGAGAAAATAAAGAAAATCTTTACATTTCTTCACAAAAAAAACGCTAAAAACGCTTGACTCTAGCTCTCCATTTGGTATAATACACTTGTCTTGAGGGGATACTATCAACGGAGTCAAAAAATGAAACTAGCAAAAGCCATCAAAAAGATTGAAAAACGCCTTGGAAAGAAAGGGTGTGTAAGCTTTTCAAATACAAACCGTAATGGAAACGCTAAGGCTTGGGTCCAACATAATGGCACCGTTCTTAGTTTTTGGTGTAACCGCAATGGGGAAGACGACTGCCACCTATGGCATATTCGTAGTGTCGGGGACGAATCAGACCCCTACAGCGATTATTTTGCTGGAAGCCATCGCAGCAATCTAACTCAGGCGCTGGACAGCCTTCAGCCACCACCTTCTAAGTTCAAGAAAGGTGACTCTGTAAAGTTCAAGCCTACAAAGCGTAACAAGCGCTGGGGGCGAGAGGGGCTGATTGGTATCGTCATTACTGACACGCCTAGCGCCACAAGCTGGAATGTTCTTCTGCCAGACGGCACACAGCAGACTTACTGCAACGTGCGAGACATTGGCTTGATTTAATGATACGTTTGGCTATCGTTATTGCAACGGCAATTAAGATTTATGATATGGGAGCGGGGTGGCTTTGTGTCATCCCGTTTTTCGTATTTGGTCTAGACCGCTGGATGATGTGGGAATCATTCAAATATGAAGAAATAGACGATATTCCCACGTTTGAAAAAGCCACGATGCTTCTTCCAGCTATTTCTATATGGGTGATGTTCCTGATTGTTCTATATAAAATGTCACATTAACCTTTCTGCAAAATTTGAAACTATTTAAGGGGAGCCTCTGGCTCCTCTTTTTTATTAGGAAGCAAAAAATGAAGAAAGAACTTCTCAAAGAAATGATTCGCGAAGAGTTAAGGGCATTATTAAGTGAACAAAAAGCAGGGGATGTTTTAATGTCCTTGAGTAAGTCGGGTGCATTCGATGATGTTAAAGATGAGAAAAGTCTTTTTGATCTTTTAAAAGGATTTTTAGGAATGGCATCACAGAATGTTGAAAAAGATGACGCTAAAAAAGCTGTTGCTGACATTGCTCGGATGGCTGCGAAAGAGTAATCCTCTCCAACTCTCACCTATTTATAGGGTGAGGGATTCTTATGCACAAATTACGTTTATGGATAAAAAAGCGCAGCCTGCGCGTCTTTACGCTGTTTATTTTTTTTCTTGTGATATCGCTCGCCACTGAAAAACATCTTAGAAAATATGTGGCAATAGAGCGAGAAAACTTTTTCTTAAGGAAAGAACAAACAAAAATTCTTAGTTATGTTTCTTTGTTGGAAAAACAAAGCCACACTTTGATAAAACAGAATGAGACTTGTTTCAAAGATTCAAACCGGGAAGCTCTGGAAATTATTGCTTCAGCCATTCACTTGAGGATGTTGCTCATAAAAACATCTCAGCAAGGTCGGGTGGAACTTAATATGTATCACTGTGATGCTGTTCGACAAAGAATGGAGGGATTAGTCTCTACAATCCTTCAACACCAAAAATTTACAAAGAAACAAAAGATGTATTTGTTAGAGATTGTAAGTTTTGAAGGAAAATTTTTTGCTAACTTGTGTGCCAAAGCACTTGATAAAATATAAAACTACTTATAAGTGATGTATAAACTGGTAAATAACGCCAATATCGATACTGAAAAATATCAACAGGTATTTGATGAATTCTTTCCTTACGCGAAGGAAAAGTTGGGCTTTGATGCTGATTTTACAGTTAATTTTGAAACAGATCCCGAAAACGCTAAAAAGTTTTTTGCTGGCACTGCTCATTATAGCCCCGATACCAATACAATCAGTGTTTATGTTGACCAACGACACCCAAAGGACGTTTTGCGTTCTGTAGCCCATGAATTGGTTCACCATTCCCAAAACTGTCGTGGAGAGTTCGATGGCGGGATTGAAACGGCAGAAGGTTATGCACAAAATGACCCACATTTGTCGGAAATGGAAGATGAAGCCTATTTACTAGGAAACCGTCTTGTCCGCGATTATGAAGACGGCAAAAAAATAAGAAATGAGAAATTATACGAAGCTCTCAAGAAAAAATTTATAGGAGAATAATCATGGTAGCAGCATATATTAAAAGACGACGCAGGGCAGCGAAAAAAGCAGAGGAAGATGCCAAGAAAGCATTGTATGAGGAAAAAGCCCTCAACCTTGGGGGATATGTTAAAATGAAAAAGAAAGAAAAAGCACCCGAGAAGGCTAAAAAAGTTGAAAAAGAACCTGTTAAAAAGAAGTACAAGAAAAAGGATAGCTAACAAGTGTCTCTCGATCCTAAAACTAAACTCTATGACGAACTCTATACTGAGGCTGACGCAAAGAAGTATAAAGCCAAAGTTGCGAAGTTATTAAGGGAAAAACAGGCGCGAGACAGGAAGGCACAGGAAAAAATTGCTGCGAAACGAAGAAAGGACCAACAAAAGATTCGTGACGAGATTCGCAAAAAAATACAATGAGGAGAGCAAAATGCCTGCACACTTACGACGACAGCGGAAAGCAGCCGCTGAAAAAGAGAAAAACTTAAATTTGTCTGGTTATAAGAAGCTCAAGGAAGCTGAAGATAAGACTGCTGAGAAGGAAGAGTCTGTGGTAAAGGAGGAAACTCCGAAGCCGAAGACCAAACCAAAGGCACGAACTAGAAAGAAGAAGGTGGAATAATGGATTTACGACACCTAACAAGGAGATTTTTAATGGGGGAATCGTATAGCCCTCATGGTGTAGGTTATATAGAGTCTCTGATGGAAGCGCTGAAGACCATGAAATCATATTCTCAGGTTCAAGAAAGACGACGGCAAATTGCTTTGGAACACGCTACCAAGGCGCGAAGAGAATATCTTCGCATGGAGCGTAAAATGAAGGCTCTTGAAGAGCGTTTACAAGTTTTAGAAGAGAGTGAAAAATGATTAATAGAAACCAACTCATCAAAGAAGAAATGTTGCGAGAATATATTCGTAAAGCTCTCGCGGCTAAGGATAAAATGCTTAACGAACAAGAAAATAAACTTCGTTCTGTGATTCGTTCTATGATTAGTGAAGCAACCGAAGCTGATCCATCCAAAAACACGGGTATCAATGTTTTAGAAGAATTGTTGAATGATATTGCAACTCAGTTCAAAGATAATTATAAAATGCTTACCACAGAGCCTGCCGAGCGTATTTCTTTTATTAAACACTTTATTGCTTTTGTAGAAGACGTTTTGAACCAAGAAAAGATGAACGACGAGGCGGCTGACCTAGCGGCAGCGCAAATGGCAGCAGAACTTCCCGTCCCCGACGCGGTGGAAGATATTGAAGCGGCTGAAGAAATTGAAGCTACAGAAGAGCTTGAAGAAGAAGTTACTGTTTCTGTCGGTGAGGAAGAAGAGGTAGAAGAAAAAGACAGCGATGATGCAGGAATGTTCCTCGATGTTGATAAAGATAAGGATGACACCAGTACTTGGCTTAATATTGAAGGCTGCGATGCAGATGGAAGAGCCAGAGCCATCATTGCTTTTAAAGATGTAAAAAAGAAAATCCTCGATGCATATTCCGGTGTTACGGGAAAAAATGCGGAGTTATTCAAGAAATATCTCATCAAAAATTTAGATGCGTATCGCAAACAAGCAGAAAAAGAGATTCCTAATCCCGACAACGACCTCGCAAACCTAGATTACACCGAGTTACAATGCTAAAAAAGAAAGAAAATTGGTCTCTTTCTAAAAAACTCAAAAAACAAAATAAAATAAACGATGAGTTTGAAGCTATCCTTTCACACCTATCTCTAGAGGAGGTTGTGGCGTTGAAAGTGGAATTGGCTGCAAAGGCTTGTGGTGGTAAGTTTTATGGAAACTATTTATTGAAGGCAACTAAATATATTGCCGATGAGGCTATTATAAAATATGCTCTCGCGGCGTGCCAAACCAAAAACGGCGCAGCAAGATTTTTAGGAGTAAATTTGCAACACCTAAAAGCAATTATGAAAGTTTACCGCACGGAAGAGCAGTTAAGGTTAGACGAAGAATGAATTTAAATATTAGTACCATTAAGACCCATCTACGGCAAAAAGTGGAAGCGGAAACTCTCACCGAAGACCAATACCATGAATTGTGGCAAGAGGCAATGGATGATTCCACTGTTTATGACGGGTATGAAGGTACTCTCTATGTAGGCAATGATCCTACTACATGGATTGAAACAAAAATTTCCGAAAAAGGATTTTAAAGAATGAACCTCACCTATTCCTCACTAGTAAAAATATATGGACCCTCTGCTACATCAGCTTGGGCAACAGCAGCAGAGGCGTGCGCGACAGGTTCGAGTGGTACAATTATTGGCACATCCAGCGCTGGTGTGTGGATACAGAAAGAGGCTGATGCTGCGCGGACCTTGGCGAACTATCTTACTACGGTGTCAGGCGCGTCAGCCCCCGGTAATTTTTATGCAAGCGGTGGTCCCGGCATTGCGAACTCTTTCGGTGACGGTCAGTTTGTGTATGTTGAAGCACAAACTATTACTCCTGCATATGATAGTGTTGGCACTGTCGAGAGTGGTGTTTGGCAGTTGCGAGCTAGTGATATTGGCGGGTTGAATTTCTGGGGGATTTCTGGTTCAGGTGCTAATTCTACGCTTGCAGAACCTTTGCTATGTGGGGTGACTGCTTCATTAGATGACTATTATCTGACGAGAGTAACAGGAACGCTAATAACTACAGGAACCATGCCATACGCTGCACTTGTTGTGGCGGCTGGTGACGATGCAGTCAGTGCCGTTACTCCACTTGGATTTACCTTTAATTTTAATAGAGGTGATTATACTAGATTTTGGGTAGATAGTAATGGTCGAGTGGGTTTATATACTGGCGAGGCTCCTGCGTCTCTTCCGACTAATGATTTGGAGGCTGCGGATACTCGGGTAATTTTGGCTCCTTGGTGGAATGATCTTAAGACTGTTCATGGTATTAATTATGTAACGACAGGCACCGTACCTTATCGTACTGGTGTTATTGGGTTTTCCTCGCAGCCATACTATAATTTGACCCAGCCGGGTCTGGATTTTCAAGTTGTTTTAATGGAAACAACCAATGATATCCAATTTCGGTATAATGTTACATCTTCTGCTGACTCTGGGTGGATAACTGCGCCGTATGGTGCAAGTATTGGTGTTAAAGTTTCCACGGCTGGTGGTTCTACAAGTAATATCCGTGATTTCTTGATTCAGGGGTATGCAAAAGGTGGTGCTAATAATGATACCTCAACGAGTGCTAGCCTTTTAATTGGAAAAAATTATCCCGGCGATGGTCATAATAATTTAGAAAGTGCTTCTTTCTATTTTAATTTTACTCCCGAGCAGCCCCCGACACCGGATGCCGATGTTATTAATTTTGTTACTGGGGTTTATCAACAAAATTATGTCACAGGGGGCACGCAATTTACTTATGGTGTTTTACGCACTGAAGCCGAGGCAGCGCCGCAGATCGTTAAACTAGGAGTAACAGGGACTGCTGTCGCTGGAATAGATTACGAACATATCACGAGTTCTGCCCTAACCATGAGTTGGGGTGCGGGAGAAAATTCCGAAAAACAAATAACTGTCAACTATGAGGTCAATCCCGCTCACACTGGCACCACTTTTCAACTTTATATTATTGACCTCGGTGGGGGTATCGCAGGAACAGCATCGACAGCCAATAGTAATATTGTTTATCCCGGTAGACTTAATTTTAGTTCTACCGGCTCTACAGTTATTGAGGGTGTTACAAAAAGTGTAACAATTAATCGTACCAGCGGGACAGTTGGAACTATCCAAGCTATATTAGAGATTACTGGGTCAGCCGTCAGTGGTACAAATTATAAATTAGGCAATGTCATCGCGATGTCGCCCACAGAAAGTATGCTATCGTTTGCTGATGGGGCTAGTACTTATACATTTGATGTTATTACTATCGATGATTCAGGTGACACTAGTACGTTAGAATTAAATTTTGATTTAGGTGAAACCGAATACCAGTATGTTCATACTCTTAATTTCCCGACAGCCAGTGTAGGTACGGGAAGCGGGTTTAATTTATTTATCGAAGATAACGAATATGGCGAATTAAATCTAGCCGAATCCCAGAGTGATCGAATCTGGACCGGCATCAACGCCTTGACATGGAGTATCGCACGCGGTGATGGAGGCGATGGTGCTGCAACAGGTACTGTAACCTTATTGGGCATTGGGGGTTATTCTGCCGGTGTTTATGGTATTGATTATACAGGATCAAGCGGAAGTTTTCCATATACATTTACTTGGGCAGATCAAGAACAAACTACTAAAACATTTTCTATTCAAACGTTAATCAATCCCGCGTTGACGGGAGTTGGAATTACTCCCTATATTGATTCTTCGACGGGTGCTTCTATCGGATCAAGTAGAACGTTTTTTAATTGGATAACATATCCCGGCTCTGCTTCATTTGCTGCGGCGACATCCTCTCTGACTGAGGGGCAAAGCACTGTTGTAGTTGTTGAGCGAGTTGGTGGTGCTGTTGGTCAATTAACGGCAACTGTTGCTTTTGGTGGTACTGCCACGGGTCCGTGTTCGGATTGTGATTACCAGACCAGTTCTATGACACCAGCTTTTACGGTAAGATGGGGCGATGGGGAGACCACCCCGAGTACATCACAAATTGGTATATCGACGGTTGATGATATTCTAGGCGAAGACAATGAAACTATTGTTATTTCTTTAACTGGAACTACTGTATATAAATTTACTACAACCTCTGGACCTTATACTACTAATATTGGATTTGCCACTGGATCTTTAATCGCGGCACAGAGTAGTGGACAGACGATTATCGTTGATAATGAAACAGGAACATTAAACTTTTCCGCAGCGAGTTACACAGTAGAGGCGGGTGCATTAGTAGAAGTTGATGTAGACCGTTCAGGGGGAGCGGCTGGTGCAGTTACAGCCACTATTAGTCAACTCGGCGGCGCAGCAGTCGTGGGCACTGACTATACTGGACTTCCAGTTAATATTTACTGGGAAGATAGAGTTAGCGGAACGACTTCATTTAATATTTCAGCTATAAATGATTGGGCAACTGATGGTATAGGAATAAACTTAGGATTTACATATATAACGGGTTCACACACTGGTAGTATACAAGCCACTTCTGAAGTAACAATAACTAATGGTAGTATTAATAACGAAGGACCAAATCCTTATCCTAATATATCTTCAGATTTTGTTATCAATACTTTTAGAAATATGTCAGCAGGGTATAAAAGGAAAGGAGGACAAGTTCCATTTTCTCTTGGAACTAGAGGACCGCCCACTATTCGAAAAGTTTCTTCAGCTTATTCCACTTCTTTGGGATAATACCCTTGACATTTCAGAAAAAATGGGTATAATAGAATATATAATGTTAATCACAGTGTGAATGACAGAACAATTCTTTTTAACTTCATTTCTGTTTTGTTATATACTGTATTTAACACTGTGGATCACAGTAAAACCAAGGACCATCAATGAAAGCGGATATCGTAGTCGATCTCCAATACGGAGACTGCGGAAAAGGTAAAGTTACGCATTATTTAGCTAAGACCAGAAATTATACGCACGTTTTGCGCTATAATGGAGGCTGCAACGCAGGACACACAATTTTCCACGAAGGAAAAAAGTTTGTTACCCACCATATCCCAAGTGGTGTATTTTTTGGAATTAAAAGTATAATTGGTTCAGGTTGTGTTGTCAACCCCACTCAATTTTTTAAAGAAATAAAAGAATTGGAAGAAGGTGGCATTAACACCAAGGGTTTGATTTACATCGCTAAAAACTGTCATGTCATTACGGCTGAACATTTGGAAGAAGATGGCAAAGATACAGTTATTGGCACCACTAAGAGGGGCAACGGTCCCGCCTACCGTGATAAATACGCGAGAGAGGGCTTTCTAGCACAAGATATCCCAGAACTTCAGCCATATTTGATTGATTTACTGGATGAACTTAATAATCCTGAAGTTTTTGTTCTCTGTGAGGGCGCACAAGGCTTCGGACTAGATATAGACCATGGAGATTACCCCTTTGTTACTTCGTCGCATTGTACCACGGCAGGTGCCCTGCTGAATGGTATTCCTCCTCAAGCGGTCAATGAGGTTTGGGGAGTGATGAAGGGATATGAGACTTATGTTGGAAAGAAAAAGTTTGAGCTAAATAATCCAGTATTTTCACAAATTAGAAATGTTGGAAAAGAATACGGTGCGACAACAGGAAGACCCCGCCAAGTAAACTGGACAAATCTACAATTAGTAAAGAAGGCAATGTCGGTAAACGGGGTTACTCACCTTGTTATAAATAAAATGGATATTTTAAGTGAAGTAAATTCTTGGAATTTCTGGGACGATGGGAAAGTTGTTCGTCTTAAAAATCGCGGTGAATTTGAAAATCACTTGATCGATTTCCTAAAGAGTGATTGTAATTCCCATCTTACAAAACATTATTTTTCAGATTGTCCTGAAACAGTATAGGAGAAAAAATGGCAAAGAATATAAAATATAAAGTTCATTATAAGAATGACAAGCTTGACAAAGTAGCTGATTCGATGTATGATAATATAGAACGATTCGAAGAGGCTATTATTTTAGCCCACGAACACGTTGATAATCTTAACGCTGTCCGAGGTAGCGGCTGGCGCATTATTGGCATTTATGAAATTTTGTATAACTATGAAAAGTATTTAGCGTCTGTTCACTAAATATTATATGAGGAAAAAATGAAAAAATTTCAAATTGCTTTTTCATGTCCCCACAGTGGAGAAACAAAGCTTATCAACACCGAACAGGAGACATTTGCCTTCGCGGCATCTTTTGCTTATATAGAAGCGATAAAACTTAGAGAAACTACCGACTGTCATTGGAAGGTCGCAGCCGTTTATGACTTGGATTTCAAAACAGATAAAATCCAGTTGTCATAAAGTCTCGCAAATCTTTCCACGAACTGGAGGTGATTTTCATTAGTGGATGTGAGACTCCCGCAGGGAGGCACGGGGTATAGGTGCCTCAAGAACTAATAAGGAATAAAATATATGAATTATTATTGGGCAGACAAAAAGACCCAACAAAAAAAGGAAGAAGAAGAGAAAAATATCCCACAACCACCTATCATTGTATTAGGTGGTGATAGTGGTAATAATTCTAGCGCCGTTGAGTCCCATGATAATTGCATTATGTTTTATGGGGAAGTAAATGAAGATAACGCAAAACTTCTCAATAAGACTCTTCGGAATATGGATAAAGACTTACAAATAGTGAAGGTAAAATATGGAGTGGATGTCCCAATCAAACTATACATTAATTCTTATGGAGGAAGCATCTTTGCAGGGTTTTCTACGGTTGACACGATTAAATCACTTGTCATCCCCGTTCATACCTATATTGACGGTGCTGCCGCTTCCGCTGCTACACTTATTTCAGTGGTAGGGGAGAAGCGCTTCATTCATCGAAATTCTTATATGCTTATCCACCAGCTTTCAAGCGTAATGTGGGGCAAGTATGAAGAGTTTAAAGATGAGATGGAGAACCTTGACCTCTTAATGGCTCGCATCAAGGAAATCTATAAAGAACACTGTTCAGTACCAAAAAAGGAATTGGACGAAATCCTTAAACACGACCTGTGGCTCGATTCGGCTAAATGCGTAAAATGGGCTTTGGTTGATGAGATTGTATAAAAATACTTGACAGACCCTTAAAAAAGGGTTATACTGATAGCACACAAAGGAGTAAAACTATGGGAACCCTGTTCTTTTTTGGTTATCTGATGATTGGTGTCGCCATTTATGGTGTATGGGAATATTGGGTGGAAAACAATGGATGAAAAACAGTTACTTGAGGCTATAAAGGAGTTTGCTAATAAATATCCACAAATAAACTTATCTGCCTCAGATGCACAAAAACAACTTGTAGAATACCTTATAGTGAAAGGAGCAAACAATGCCAACTGCCAAAGAACTTGCAGAAAAACATAATGAACTGAGTAAAGAAGTAGAAGAGATGTCACAGCGCAAAAATCTCACTCCGAATGAACAAAAAAATCTAGCGGTCCTAAAGAAGCTTAAGCTAGCATACAAAGATGCTCTCCATCGGGATGCACGTTTACCGTATCGCAAATAATTTTTGAGCGAGTGTGATGGAATTGGTAGACATACCGGACTTAAAATCCGTTGACCGCGAGGTCGTGGGGGTTCGACTCCCCCCACTCGTACCCTATATATTATATGAAAATTGAAGAAATCATTGAAGAACTTAAGCGGGAATACCCGCTAAGTAAGGATTATAAATACAGACATGCCACCGACGACGGTGGACGCACAATAGAAATATACAACGTGCCCCGTCGCCACGCCCACCGAGTGAGAAAAAAGATACCAATGAAATACAAAGGAATTAGAACAATTGTTTTTTATCGAGAAGAAAGGGAAAAAGACGATGAATAGATGCATAAAAAGAGAAGAAAGCGGTTATTGTTCTGGATGTTTTGGATGCATAAAACCATGCGGCAAACAAGAAAGACAATGATTACAATAAAGAGTGCAATATAAACTATAGATTTGTTTCCTGTCGCTGCTGACGAGGCGGGAGTAGCATAACGGGTAAATGCACGGTCCTTATAAGGCTGAGATAGTGGGTTCAAGCCCCATCTCCCGTACCAAAAGACCCCATCGTCTAGCGGTTAGGACACTGCGCTTTCACCGCAGTAACAGGGGTTCAAGTCCCCTTGGGGTCACCAAAGAAATATCAATGAAACAAATAAAACTAAATTTAGCAGAAGAAGTATATGACAGGCTCGACAACATTCGCCGCAAGGAAGCACCTTCTCAGCGAAACAAAACATTTTGTCGCGACCTATTGGAATCAATGATAACAGTCTTTGAAGAAGACTACAAAAAGAAGGAGAAGAAGAATGTTCGTAAACGACCGAAAACACGAAAAAGAAGCAAATAGAATCTTTTATAGCGCTCTTGCCGCTTTGTCCGCGATGGTGTTTTTTGCGGTTTATTTTGTTGGGATTTAAATTATTCCTTAAATAACGCTCAAAACGCGGTATAATAAAATGAAACCAAAGTGGTTAAGAGATAAGTGGCACGACGAAACGTGCATTAAATATGAAGTTCATGTGTGGTCAACTGGAGCCACGTTTTGGCATCAAGATGGAAAACGACACCGCGAAGACGGACCTGCATGTGAAAGCACTTCGGGCACAAAAGAGTGGTGGATAGATAATCAGCTACACAGAGAAGATGGTCCAGCATATATTGGAGCTAACGGTAAAAAAGAGTGGTGGTTAAATGGTAAAAAACTTACCGAAAAAGAGTGGAAATTACGCACCGGAAAAGGTTGACCCCGAAACTGGTGGTTTATATTATGACCACACTGCTCTTTATAAAAAAGACCCAGACCCCTTTGAACCAGTAAAATATATAGAACAAAACTTAATGAATTCAGACCGCGCACAATTACATAAGATATCAAACCCCGTCAATCATCCTAAACATTATAATGAAGGAAAAATTGAAGTTATTGACGCTATTTTTGATTGGGGGCTTGACTTTATCGAAGGAAACGTGGTAAAATATATTACAAGATCGAAACACAAGGGCGACCGCCTCGGTGATTTGAAAAAAGCAAGATGGTATTTGGATTACCTGATTGCAGATTTAGATGACAAAAAGGAGTAAATTATGTCAGTTACTAATACGCTACAAACTGTTGTAGACCAGCTTTCTCAGGCTATCGCGGACGCACAGAAGTGCGATTCGGGAAACAAGTCCGCTGGAACTCGCGTTCGAAAGACCGCACAGCAGGCTGTCAACGAGTTGAAGAGTTTGCGTAAGCAGGTTCTTGAAGTTCGCGACAACGGCTAATCACAATAGGGCGGGGAAACCCGCCCTTACATAACTGAGGAAAACATGCTACTTAAAGTCGCTAAAACACATTCAGACGCTAAATTGCCTTCGCGCTCAAATCCATCAGATGCGGGGGCTGATGTCTTTTATTGCTGTAAAGACAAAAATTTTGAGACTGTCAACATGACACCGGGAACAACCAAGGTTTTAAGCACTGGTTTAAAAGTCGAAGTTCCACATGGATATATGTTGGAAGTTAAAAACCGCTCCGGTGTCGCAGCCAAACGTTCTTTGGTGGTCGGCGCTTGCGTTATTGATTCAGGATATAGTGGAGAAATTTTTGTTAATCTTCACAATATTGGAATAAACAATCAAGTGGTCAAACAGGGAGAAAAAATCGCACAGTTGGTGTTAATTCCTGTTGTCCAATGGCGGTCGATGGAAGTAAAAGAAAACAATTTATACCAAGACGCTCTCACCATTTCAAATCGAGGAGAGGGCGCTTTAGGAAGCACAGGAGCATAAAATGAAAATTATTACATGGAAAGATAAAATTAAAAAAGCTGCCGGGAATAACAAGTATACCAAGGTTGAACTGTATACTGAAGACCGCACATCAGTTTATCACTATACGGGCGAAGGCGAAGAAACTGCCCTCAAGGAATTGGAGTCATATCAAACTCTTGCTGACTTGGTATCAGCGCAGCCATTTACTTCTCGTGGTGCATGTAATGTGATGGATACATTGCGTGATGAAAGCTTAATAAATGGTTATTATCGCGGAAGTGATGAATTTCCAGAACATCTTGCTGGTGTTCTTGCCACCGATTGGCTTTGTTCAGAAAATGGGTGGATTGACGTTGCTCTAGATCACATGGATCACAAACGAGCGATGGCTACAGTAACCTGTCGCGTAGAAACCGATGTAGAAACTATTTTAAAGGCTGGCGATCGACAACTCGTTGGTTGGACTGTGAGTCTAGATACAGACTTGGGTCATTTAGAAATTGAATGTTAAAAAAGGAGAAAACAATGATGAATATGTTTGAACAACAAAAGGAAATAAAAAGGCTTTCATTGCGCTTGCGCGAGTTGGTCGATGAGTTGCGGCAGACGCAAAATGATCTCAAACAATTTAAGGAAGCAGTTGCTCGTGATATTAAGCGGACAATTGAGATGAGCCAGCAAGCTGCAAAAAAATAGGATAGAGTATGGATGATTTAGAATTTCCTGTGAATCTTCCTGAAGGGTGTAATTTTGACTACACCACTAAGGATTCATATTATGATTTAGATTATAAAACGTTTGACGACGATGATCTAAAGCTATTTGATGATTATAATGAAGATGATGAGGAGTGATGGACAAAACAACACAAAAAATAATGTTTAGCAGCGCTTCTGCCGAGTGGATAACTCCACAGCATTTTTATGAACAACTCAATCGTTCCTTCAGCTTTACCTTAGATCCGTGCTGTACAGAAGCTAGTGCAAAATGTGAAAACTATTTTACAGTGAAAGATAATGGTTTAGAGCAAGATTGGCGAGGACATAAAGTTTTTATGAATCCTCCCTATGGCAGAGGAATTGACCAGTGGTTGAAAAAGGCGTATGATGAGGGTGAAAAACCGCAGACTACCGTGGTGTGTCTCATCCCGTCTAGAACAGATACAAAATACTGGCATAAGTATTGTATGAAAGCTTCCGAGATTTATTTTGTGAAGGGTCGGCTAAAATTTGGAATGAACGAAAAAAATAATGCCGCACCGTTTCCATCTGCTGTTGTAGTATTTAGAGGACCACCCGTCTTGGGTATGGCGCGTCACTCTGTTCGCATCGCAACTATGGAGAACAAATAATGGGAAAAATTGAAGAAGTAATCGAAAGTATTCGTGAGTCAGAGGATTTAACGACTGTGGAAGTTTTAGAAAAATACCCTGATCTCAAGCGTCTGAAACACGAAGAAGAATTGCAAGAAAAAAAGAAAGTTGTTAAGGAAAACAAACAACTACTTAAGGGGTGACAAATTGAGCAGTTACAAAGAATTTTATAAAAAACACGCTAAGAAAGTAACTAAATGTCCCGTCACAGGTAAAGAGGGGCAACCATTGCCAAACAATCCACTTGTTTGGTATGTAGAGTATAATGACCATCGAGGGCATCATCAGATTTCACGGTGGTCATATGCAACGGGTAGAACCGTAAGTCCTTCAGCAGAGGACACTAATGTTGTTTAAAGGAGAAAAACAATGAGAGACTTGAGTATTATTATCGCATTTTTGGCTATCGTTTTGGTAGCGTGCGGTCCAAAAGAAAAGGATTGTGAGAAGGATGCCGACAGCACAAAGGTCACTGATGTTGAAAAGTCAGAAGACGCGACCGAGTTGCCACAGGACGCAACTGGGACCAAAGTTAAGGACAAGAAATACCTTTGCTACGTTGGTTGTTTAGAGGCTGAAAAGCCTTCCAAAGATTGTAAGAAGGTGTGCTATGGCGACCAGAAGGCTGATGACTGCAAGGCTTGTTACGACAAGTGTGTCAAGGCAGGAAAGAAGTCCGAGGATTGCAAAGCTGGCTGTTGTTCTAAAAAGCCAGAGGCTGACGGGGGTTCGAAGCCCAAGGAAGCCGATGCAGGTGTAACCTTACCCGAAGACGTGTCTAGCACGAAGAAGTAAGAAACAGAAAATAAAAAAAGAATAGAGCTACGAGGGGGGATGTAATGTCCCCCTTCTTTCGTTTGGAGACTATTTAAAGTAATGGCAAAGAAATCTTATGTCTTAGACACAAATGTCTACCTAACAGATGCCCATTGTTTCAAAAAGTTTGGTAGAAACGATATCATCCTTCCAATAAAGGTTTTGGAAGAAATAGACAAACACAAAAAGAGACAAGACGGTGTGGGAGCAAATGCTCGCCACGCTATCCGTCTTTTGGATGAGCTTAGAGCAAGAGGGAATCTCCACAAAGGCGTCCGTATCGGCAAAGGTCTGGGCATTATCAGAGCCGTCGCTAGCGATACTTCTTTACTCCCTCCCACAATGGAACGGCGAGATGCAGATAATATTATTAT
>TARA_R110002012_G_scaffold27229_3_pt1 | contig 18095 bp, 17 predicted proteins | sample TARA_R110002012 | Tara Oceans TARA_R110002012 (sample SAMEA4396515) | marine metagenome | biome: Westerlies Biome; feature: [DCM] deep chlorophyll maximum layer (ENVO:01000326); material: water (ENVO:00002006), including particulate matter (ENVO:01000060) such as... | depth 40 m
ATTTCGCTCAGGCTCGAGACGGCGCGCTTGTGGCGAAGCAGCGATTTCGGCGTCATCATGATCAGCGGCTTGCGGAAATCCCGCTTCATCTGCCGCCGCAGGATATGGAAATAGTTCGACGGCGTGGTGCAGTTGGCAACCTGCATGTTGTCTTCCGCGCACATCTGCAGGAAGCGCTCGAGACGGGCCGAAGAGTGCTCCGGTCCCTGCCCCTCATAGCCGTGCGGCAGCAGGCAGACGAGGCCCGACATGCGAAGCCACTTGCGCTCGCCCGAGGAGATGAACTGGTCGAACAGCACCTGCGCGCCATTGGCGAAGTCGCCGAACTGGGCTTCCCACAGCGTCAGCGCATTCGGCCGCGCCAGCGAGTAGCCGTACTCAAACCCGAGCACCGCCTCTTCCGACAGCATCGAGTTGATGACTTCGTAACGGGCCTGGTTCGGCGTCAGGTTGGCGAGCGGAATGTAGCGCTGCTCGGTTTCCTGATCATACAGCACCGAGTGCCGCTGGCTGAACGTGCCGCGCTCGACATCCTGGCCCGAAAGACGGATCTTGGTGCCTTCCGAAACCAGCGAGCCGAAGGCCAGCGCCTCGGCAAAGGCCCAGTCGATGCCTTCGCCGGTCTCGACCATCTTGGCGCGGTTGTCCATGAACCGCTGGATGGTGCGGTGCGCCTTGAAACCTTCGGGCACTTCCGACAGCTTCTTGCCGATTTCACGCAGCTGCTTGAGCGGCATCCCGGTCTTGCCCCGGCGCTGCTCATCCTGGTTGTCGGCGGTCCGCAACCCGGTCCACTGCCCGTCGAGCCAGTCGGCCTTGTTCGGCTTGTAGCTCTGGCCGATGTCGAATTCGGTTTCCAGATTGGCGCGCCAGTCGGCCTTCATCTTTTCGAATTCGCCTTCGGAGATCACGCCTTCCTCGATCAGGCGCCGCGAATAGAGCGTCACAACCGTCTCGTGGCTGCGGATCTTCTTGTACATCTTCGGCTGCGTGAACGCCGGCTCGTCGCCCTCGTTGTGGCCGAAGCGGCGGTAGCAGAACATGTCGATGACCACCGGCTTGTGGAAGGTCATGCGAAACTCGGTCGCAACCTTGGCGGCATAGACCACCGCTTCCGGATCGTCGCCATTGACGTGGAAAATCGGCGCCTCGATCATCTTCGCCACATCGGACGGGTACGGCGACGAGCGCGAGAAGCCCGGATTGGTGGTGAACCCGATCTGGTTGTTGATGATGAAATGCACGGTGCCGGCAACCCGGTGACCGCGCAGGCCTGACAGGCCGAGAATTTCCGCCACCACGCCCTGGCCGGCAAAGGCCGCATCGCCATGCAGCAGGAGCGGCATTACCTTGACGCGCTCTTTCAGCGGAATGATGTCGCCTTCGAATTCATTGGCGATCATGTCCTGCTTGGCGCGCGCCTTGCCCATCACCACCGGGTTGACGATTTCCAGGTGCGACGGGTTGGCGGTCAGCGACATGTGCACCTTGTTGCCGTCGAACTCGCGGTCCGACGAGGCACCGAGGTGATACTTCACATCGCCCGAGCCCTCGACCTCGTCGGGTTTGAATGAACCGCCCTTGAACTCGTGGAAGACGGCCCGGTGCGGCTTCGCCATCACCTGGGTCAGCACGTTGAGGCGGCCGCGGTGGGCCATGCCGAAGACGATTTCCTTCAGCCCCATATTGCCGCCGCGCTTGATGATCTGCTCCAGCGCCGGGATCAGCGATTCACCACCGTCGAGGCCAAACCGCTTGGTGCCCTTGTACTTGACGTCGATGAACTGCTCGAAGCCTTCCGCCTCGATCAGCTTCTGCAGGATCGCCTTCTTGCCCATGTCGGTAAAGTCGACGCCCTTGTCCGGGCCTTCAATCCGCTCCTGGATCCAGGATTTCTCTTCCGGATTGGAGATGTGCATGAACTCGACGCCCAGCGTCGAGCAATAGGTCCGCTTGAGGATGTCGAGCATCTGCGGAATCGTTGCGTATTCAAGCCCGAGAACATGGTCGATGAAGATCGGCCGCTCGAAATCGGCTTCGGTAAAGCCATAGGCTTCCGGCGACAGCTCGTTGTAGTCATTGTCGGGCTGCTGCGCCAGATCGAGCGGATCGAGCTTGGCATGCAGATGGCCGCGCATGCGATAGGCGCGGATCATCATCAGCGCCTTGACCGAATCGCGCGTCGCCTGGGTGACGTCGCCCGGCTCCGCCGCCCCGGTGGCTGCCTTGGCCTTGAGCTTGTCGGACACCGCCTTCTCGACTTCGCCCCAGTTGCCGTCGAGCGCCGAGACCAGTTCGCCATTGGCCTGAACCGGCCAGTTGGGCTTCTTCCAGGAAGCGCCGGCGGCGGACTTGCGGACCTGGTCCGGATCGTCTTTCAGCTCTGCAAAGAACGACTGCCATTCGGCTGGCACGCTGCCAGGATTGTCCTGAAACCGTGCGTACATCTGCTCGATATAGGCAGCATTGCCGCCATACAGAAACGAGGTCTCTGCCATGATGTCGTTGGCTTCGTCTTTGCGTGCCATGGATCTCACCTTCTCCGCGGGCCTTTTTTCCGGGCCCTTTTCCTAGACTCTGAGGCTTGCGCGGCACTCAAGCCGCGGCAAACCTGCCCAACCCTGTTCCCAACGCTGCCGTGTCGGTGAAAACCTGGTACCTGACGATCTTGCCGTCGCGTAACGTGAATATGTTGACCGTTTCCGTGCGCACCTTGCGTGCCGTCGCCTTCACCGTCCATTCGCCCTTGAGCACCGTGATCACGGTGTCGCCGGCGACATGGATTGCAAGCGGTTCGACCGTGTCGATCACCAAATGATCGCCCACGGTCGCAAGGAACGCTTCGAAGCCTTCAAACCCGGTCCAGTCCCCGGCCCAGGGCAAAAGCCCTTCCGGCGCCGGGTAATGCACCTCGATCTCTTCGGAGACGACGCCGCGCAGGGCCTCTCTATCGCCCGCTTTCAGCGCGGCGTAGTAGCGGTCCAGCGTTTCGCGCACGGCGTCGCTCATTGGTCCAGCCTTCGTGTTGACCCCAGGGATTATCCCTTGAGGACTTCAACCAGTGTCTTGCCAAGACGGGCAGGAGACGGAGACACGCGAATGCCTGCAGCTTCCATCGCCTTGATCTTGTCGTCCGCACCGCCCTTGCCGCCGGAAATCACCGCGCCGGCATGGCCCATGGTGCGTCCGGGAGGCGCCGTGCGGCCGGCGATGAAGCCTGCCATCGGCTTCTTGCGGCCCTTCTTGGCCTGTTCGATCAGCCACTCGGCCGCATCTTCCTCGGCCGAACCGCCGATTTCGCCGATCATGATGATCGATTCGGTTTCCGGATCGTCGAGATAGAGATCGAGAATGTCGATGAACTCGGTGCCCTTGACCGGGTCGCCGCCGATGCCGACAGCGCTCGACTGGCCAAGACCTTCATTGGTGGTCTGGAACACCGCTTCATAGGTCAGCGTACCGGAGCGCGACAGGATGCCCACCGAGCCCTTCTTGAAGATGTTGCCCGGCATGATGCCGATCTTGCACTCGTCCGGCGTCATCACGCCGGGGCAGTTCGGGCCGATCAGCCGTGACTTCGACTTGTCGAGCACCGCCTTGGCGCGGATCATGTCGGCCACCGGAATGCCTTCGGTGATGCAGACGATCAGTTCGATCTCGGCCTCGATGGCTTCGATGATCGCAGCAGCAGCACCCGAAGGCGGCACGTAGATCACCGATGCATTGGCGCCGGTCTGCGACTTGCCTTCGGCAACGGAGGCGAAGATCGGCAGCTTCTCGCCGCCCGAACCTTCCCAGGTCGAGCCGCCCTTTTTCGGGTGGATACCGCCAACCATCTGGGTGCCGTGATAGGCCAGCGCCTGCTCGGTGTGGAAAGTGCCGGTCTTTCCGGTCAGCCCCTGAACCAGGACCTTGGTGTTCTTGTCGATAAGAATAGACATTATGTCTCCGCTTTCAGTTAGGCGTTCTTCAAGTTCTGGCCAGCGGATCCAGGTCCGTGAGCCTTCCAATACGCGAGCGCAATCTTCATCATTTTACCGTGGTTGATCTTGGTCCCGAGGGCATGTGTGGCAAGACCGTCAATCCCAAACATTCGATTGGCCGAATGCGTCATTCTGATTGTTGGGGTGAGCGGCAAACGGGTTTCTATGTCGGGCTTGACCTTCAAGACCAGCCACTTTTGAGCTGGAACCGGCCACTTAATCTGTATTGACCGTTCATCGATGCTATCGATCGCTTTCCAAGCAACAACCTCCGAAGACACCCGTTGATCTAACAGCCCTTCCGGGGAAAAAACCAGAACCGCCCCCTTGGTAATCAACAGACGAGAAAGTAGCACCAAGCTCATCAAACCAGAAAATGCCATTACTACCCAGCCCACACCAACTGCTATACTGTTACCGCCGCCCCATGGTTCAGTGGCCACACTCCAGCCGAACCAAACGCTTGCGGCACACGCACCAAACAGCAATGCCACCTTCCAGGGCGAGTACCCTATGGCGAGAGTCATGGACGTGTCGATGACATCGGTCATGGGTTGATTCCCGCAACTGGGTTCATCGACAGCGCCAATACTTCAGCCTTTCACCGCTGCCACGATCTTCTGCGCAGCATCGTCGAGATCGTCAGCCGCGATCACGTCGAGGCCGCTTTCGTTGATGATCTTTTTGCCGAGCGCCACATTGGTGCCCTCAAGCCGAACCACCAGCGGAACCTTCAGCCCGACTTCCTTCACCGCGGCGACAACGCCCTCGGCAATGACGTCGCACTTCATGATGCCGCCGAAGATGTTGACCAGGATGCCTTTGACGGCCGGGTCGGCAGTGATGATCTTGAACGCAGCCGTGACCTTCTCGGTGGTGGCGCCGCCGCCAACGTCGAGGAAGTTGGCAGGTTCCTGGCCATAGAGCTTGATGATGTCCATCGTTGCCATGGCAAGGCCTGCGCCATTGACCATGCAGCCGATATTGCCGTCGAGCGCGACATAGGCGAGGTCGTATTTCGACGCCTCGATTTCCTTCTCGTCCTCTTCGGTCAGGTCGCGCAGTTCGACGATGTCGTCGTGGCGGAAAAGCGCGTTGTTGTCGAACGAGACCTTGGCGTCGAGAACGCGCAGACGGCCGTTCTTCATCACGATCAGCGGGTTGACTTCCAAGAGCGCCATGTCCTTTTCGACAAACGCCTTGTAGAGGATCGGGAACAGCTTCTCGCCATCGGCCGCAGCCTCGCCGGTCAGTTCCAGCGCGCTGTTGAGCTTGGCAAGGTCGTCTGCCGTGACACCGGCCTGCGGGTCGATGGCGACGGTGATGATCTTTTCAGGCGTCTCTTCGGCAACCGCTTCGATGTCCATGCCGCCTTCGGTGGAGACCACGAAAGCAACCTGACCGACAGTGCGGTCTACCAGGATCGAGAGGTAGAGTTCGCGCTCGATGTCGGCGCCGTCTTCGATGTAGAGACGGTTGACCACCTTGCCGGCGTCACCTGTCTGCTTGGTCACCAGCGTGTTGCCGAGCATTTCCTTGGCATGCGCCTTGGCTTCATCGATCGAGAACGCCAGCCGCACACCGCCCTTGGCGTCGGCGCCGAGTTCCTTGAACTTGCCCTTGCCGCGTCCGCCGGCATGGATCTGGCTCTTGACCACGTAGAGCGGGCCGGGCAGCGACTTCGCAGCCGCTTCGGCCTCGTCAGCGGAGAAAATGGCAACCCCTTCGGCCACCGGCGCGCCAAATCCCTTCAGAAGGGCTTTGGCTTGGTATTCATGGATGTTCATGGGAACTCCTGGAGTGAGTGAACGGTCTGGAGCGTCTTGACGTTCTGTTAAGCCTGATAACGCTCTAACGCGATGTTCTTACGCAAAGCTGAACGGAAAGCCCCTTTTGTGGCTCCCCGTCCAGTATCCGGCGTGGATTACTTCAGGTTCGGGGCAATCCCGATGCAGGCTTCGCAAAGACCGGCAACCGATTCCACCGACTTGTCGAAGGCTTTCTGCTCGGTCTTGTTCAGCTCGATCTCGATCACGCGCTCGACGCCGCCTTCACCGATGACGCACGGCACGCCGACATACATGTCCTTGACGCCGTACTGGCCCGACAGGTGCGCAGCGCATGGAAGAACCCGCTTCTTGTCCTTGAGGTAGCTTTCCGCCATCAGGATCGCCGAAGCCGCCGGCGCGTAATAGGCCGAACCTGTCTTCAGCAGGCCAACGATCTCGGCGCCGCCGTCACGGGTGCGCTGGATGATTTCCTCGAGCTTTTCCTTCGACGTCCAGCCCATCTTGACCAGGTCGGGCAGCGGGATGCCGGCAACGGTCGAGTAGCGCGCCAGCGGCACCATGGTGTCGCCGTGGCCGCCGAGCACGAAGGCGGTAACATCTTCGATCGAGACGTTGAATTCCTCGGACAGGAAATGGCGGAAGCGGCCCGAGTCGAGCACGCCGGCCATGCCGACAACCTTGTTCTTCGGCAGGCCGGAGAACTTCTGCAAGGCCCAGACCATCGCGTCGAGCGGGTTGGTGATGCAGATGACGAAAGCGTTGGGGGCGTATTTCTTGATGCCGGCGCCAACCTGCTCCATCACCTTGAGGTTAATGCCCAGGAGATCGTCGCGGCTCATGCCCGGCTTGCGGGCGACACCGGCGGTAACGATGCAGACATCGGCGCCTTCGATTGCCGAGTAGTCATTGGCGCCCGACAGGCGGGAGTCGAAACCTTCCGCCGGTGCGGACTGGGAAATGTCGAGTGCCTTGCCCTGGGGCGTTCCTTCGGCAATGTCGAACAGGACGACGTCGCCCAGTTCTTTCAAGCCGGCCAGGTGGGCAAGCGTGCCCCCGATCATTCCCGAGCCAATCAAAGCAATCTTGTTACGCGCCATATCGAATATCTCCGCAGGTCGTTGTGGTATGGAACCCGCCGAACGCCTGGCCCCGATTTCGACAACCCGCATAAACCGAATGCCCGGAACTGGCAACTCAAACTTTCGATATGAGCTTTTTCAATCGGTTAGCTTTTAAAACTCTTACGTAAAGGTAAAAGTTTTCAAACTGGATCTGCTCCGTTTGCGGTCTCGTTTGCCAGACTTGCCTCCAGATAGGCCTCGCTTTGCATCTCGTTGAGCCGCGATGCGGTGCGATCAAACTCGAAACGCTCGGTCCCGGTCGTCCCCTCGGCCAACGCGTCAGGCGCCGCCACGGCCGAGACAAACAGCCGGTTCTTGCGGTCATAAAGCGTATCAACCAGGGTGATGAAACGCTTGGCCGCATTGCGGCCGGCGTCCTTCATCAAAGGCACATGGTCGACGAACACCGTGTGATAGCGCTCGGAGACAGCCCGGTAATCCGACGCTCCCAGCGGCTTCTCGCACAGGTCTTTGAAGCCAAACCGTGCGGCCCCGGCGCCGGCCTGGGGCACCGCCACCTCACGTCCCTTCATTTGCACCGTATCGGGCCCTGTCTGCTTGCCCGCCGTCACCTGCTTCCAGGCCTGGTCCATCGCCTCGTTGGCTTCACCCTCGCCGAGCTGGTGATAGACCGGCAGCTTGGTGGTCGTCTCCATCCGGTAATCGGTGCGCGCATCGAGATTGAGAATGTCGACATTGTCCTTGAGCAAGCCGACGAAGGGCAGAAACAGCTGCCGGTTCAGCCCGTCGCGGTAGAGCTGGTCCGGCTCGACATTCGAGGTTGCCACCAGCACGCAGCCAAGTTTGAACAATTGCTCGAACAGCCGCGACAATAGCATCGCATCGGCGATGTCGGTGACCGAGAATTCGTCAAAACACAGAACCCACGCCTCTTCGAACAGCTCGGCCGCCACCGGAGGCACCGGATCGGTTTCCTTGGTCTCGCCGTTCTTGAGTTTCTGCCGGTGGGCATGAATGCGGGAATGGGCGTCGGCCATGAAATCGTGAAAATGCGCCCGCCGCTTGCGCTTGGCCGGCACCAGCTCGAAGAACATGTCCATCAGCATGGTCTTGCCGCGACCGACCGCGCCGTGGACATAAAGCCCGCGCGGTGTCTTGGCTGTCTTCTTGCGCCCGAACATCCAGCCCAGCGCACTCGACTTGGTGGCAAGCCTCTGGTTCGACACCGCCTCGAGCAACACGTCGAGACGCGCCGCCAGCTGCACCTGTGCCGGATCAAGCGAAAACTCGCCACTGGCCACGCGGGACTCGTAGGCACTCGCAACCGTGTCGTGTCTCTTCCAGCTCATTAAAGCAGGACCTATCGCGTGAAGCTGTGCCTGACTTAGCGGGAGAGCGAGATCGGCTGACCTGAGGTGGTGGAACCGTCGTAGCGCTCACTGGCCGACTGGTAGAGCCGTGCGATCTGGTTGCCGCTGGAATCTGCCAGGATGACCTGCTTGCCCTGAACGTCCCAGGCAGCGATCGCCGCCGCGTTGCCGACGCACCCGCGCGACGCCGCGCGGTAGCCGCCGGTCCACTTGGTCAGCGACAGGAAGACGTCACAGCTGGAACCGCCCGATCCGGCGGACCAGCGCCCGATCAGGGCTTCGCGGGTCAGTTCCGGCGCATTTGCTGCGGCAACCTGCGGCGCGGCTGTCTCTGTCGGCGCCGTGGGCGCTGCCGGGAACTCGCCGGGCTGAGGCGCCATCGGCGGCGCCAGCTGGCCTGATTGAACACCACCAACGGGTGCGGGCATGAGCGGAGCCGGCTGCTGCTGGGTGTTCAGACCACCGAAGGATGTCCGCTGGCAACCGCCAAGGACCGCGGCGACCGCAACTGCGACCAGCAAGGTTTGCATCTTCATAGATAAGCTCCGGTTAGGCGAAACATCTGCTTCGCTGTTCGTCCCATTAAACCGCATAAAATGACCATAGCGTGGAAATTGCAAGGCAAACCGGCCCTAGATGCATATTAGCAAGACGATAATCCAATGGTATTGTGGCCAATACACCAGTCATACCTCAATTGTCACCCGCCTAATTGCACAGCCGGCGTCCGAAAGAGCGCCCAGCTCGGCCAGCGGGGAATCACCCCGCGAAGGCGCTGCCGCGCCTATTTCGAGAGACCATAATTGGCTTCATCGCCCCAGAGCGCCTTGATCTCCTGGTCCCGGCCGCAGGCCTTGCGGTAGTAATTGTAGCGCACGGGGCTCTTCTTGTAGAAGTCCTGATGATAGTCTTCCGCGGGCCAGAATTTCGCTGGCGGCTCGATTTCCGTGAGGACAGGCTTGCCCAGTGTCTTTTCCGCTTCCGCCTTCGCAGCTTCAGCCTGCGCCGCCTGTTCCTCGTTCAAGGTATAGACGGCCGTCGTGTAGCTGTATCCGCGATCGCAGAACTGGCCGCCATCATCGGTGGGATTGACCGTGCGGAAGAAGGTCTTGAGCAATTCGGCGTAGCTGACGACCGCCGGATCATAGGTGATTTCGACCGCTTCCCGGTCGCCATTGGCAACATGGCTCTTGTAGGTCGGGTTGTCGGCCTTGCCACCAATATAGCCCGATACGGTGGAGGTGACGCCTTTGACGTAATCGAAGTCTGATTCCACGCACCAGAAACAGCCGCCCGCAAATATCGCGGTTCCGGTCTCTTCGGCGCGGGCAGGCGCGGCGGCGAAGGCGGCGGCAAACAGGGCAGACGAAAGCAGCAATCTGAGCATCAAGATCTCCTTTGTCCCTCGAACCTAGTCCAGTGCACCGAGAAGACAACTCACTCTGGCGCACAAAGCCGTGAAGCCCTGCTTCGGCCTTCAGCAACGCCAGGAACCGGGCTCAGCTGATCGCGTCGAACACGTCCAGTGCTTCCGCGCCATAGATCATCGACGGCCCGCCGCCCATATAGACGGCAACCCCGATGGTCTCGACGATCTCCTCACGGGTGGCGCCATAGTGGTGCGCCGCCTTGGCGTGGAAGGCAAGACAGCCGTCGCAGCGCGCGGTGATGCCGATTGCCAAAGCGATCAGTTCCTTGGTTTTGGAATCGAGCACGCCCGGTGCAATCGCCGCCTGCGCCAGCTGGCCAAGGCCTTTGGCTTGCTCCGGCATCGCCTTGCGCAATTCCGCCATCCGGTGATTGGTCTGATCGATGAATGCATTCCAGTTCGTCTCGGCCATATTTGTGCCCCTGTTGCTCTGGTTCCGGTCACAACAGGTAGCAGCCCGTGGGCATGAGGGATTTGATCGCGGTCAAGCCACGGCTCTGATCTCAGCCGTGTGTGGGCCAGGCCCGGTGTTCGTCATCGATGACGAAGACATGCCTGTGCCGCGCACCCTTGACCGGATGCTTGCGCAGATGCGGATGATCCCTGGGCAGATCGCGATGTTCATGCTCGACCTCCAGCGCATCATCCGCCGGCCAGACCAACGCTGCCAGCAGCGCGCCGGCCAGACCCATGATGCCGAGAATGGCCATCGCCACCGGCAGGCCCAATGCGCTGCCGGCCCAGCCCGCAACCGGGTAGGTGACGAGCCAGCCCAGATGCGACAGCGTGAACTGCGCCGCAAACAGCGCCGGACGGTCCTCCGCATGCGCCGAATTGCGCAGCAACCGGCCCGATGGCGTCAGGATCGCCGAATAGAACACCCCGCTCAGCGCCCAGATCAGCAGGAAGGTATTCCAGGCCGGAAGCCCCTGCATCCCCTGGTAGAAAGCATGGCCCAGGGTCAGCCCCGTCAGCAGCAGGCCCGCACCAAGCATGACGTTCCGATCGGCAAGCCGCTCGAGCAGCCGCGGCAGCAAAAGCGCGGCCAGCATCGAACCGCCGCCAAAGGCCGCCAGCGCCATCGCCACTTCGCTGTCGCCGGCGCCATAACCGCCCCGCACCAGCACGACCGTATTGACCAGCACGAAGGCGCCGGCCGCCGCGGCACTGAAATTGAGCGAGAACAGGCCGCGCAGCCGCGGCGTCGCCGCATAAATTCGTATGCCGCGGGTCAACCGGTCAACGAACGGCCGCGATGCCGCTTTCGGCCCCGCCGCGGGCACCGTGGCCGCCAGCACCAGCAGTGCAGAGCCAATAAAGCCCAGCACCGTGCCGCCGAACAGCCCGTGATAGCTGATGAACACAAGCAGGATCCCCGCCAGCGCCGGGCTCAGCAGGTTTTCAAGATCATAGGCCAGCCGCGACAGCGACAGCGCCCGCGTGTAGTCGCGCTCGTCGGTAAGGATATCCGGAATGACGGCCTGAAATGCCGGGGTAAAGGTCGCCGACGCTGCCTGCAGCACGAAGATCAGCCCGTAGATCTGCCAGACAGAATCGATGAACGGCAGCGTCAGCGCCACTGCGGCGCGCACCATGTCGGCGCCGATCAGCACCCGCTTGCGCGGCCAGCGCCCGGCCAGCGCATTGGCCACCGGCGCCAGCCCGACATAGGCCACCATCTTGATCGCGAATACGGTGCCGAGCACCGCCCCGGCCTGGTCTCCGGCAAGATCATAGGCAAGCAGCCCCAGCGCTACGGTCAGCAGGCCGGTGCCGATCAGGGCAACCACCTGCGCCGCAAACAGCCGCGCATAATCAGGATGTCGGAGCACGTCGATCATGGGACAACCTTTGTCATTTCACGCCCCCGGCGCGCACCGCCGGAGGCGCATATTTCAGGCCTGGTCAGTCATATTGCACGATGTCGCTATAGGCGCCGCGGACCTGCAACGTCATCGTCACGTCCTGCTTGTCACGGTTGCGCCAGAACCATCCGTGATTTCCAGTGAACTCCGCCTTGAGGACACCTTCCTGACCCGGCACGCCACGACCCTTTTCATAGCTGATGTTCTTGCCCGACCCGTCGCCATGAAGGTCGTAGTTGAGAAGACCGCCTTCCGCGACCCAGCGGAATTCAACCTCGGCACCTTCTTCCATCACCAATTTTACCTCGACGCCCTGACCCGGCACAAGGGTAATGGTCTTCTCTCCGGTCCAGGCCGGGGTGCTCGTCTGCGCCTGCGCCGGGCTCACCAGCAGACCGGTCAGCATGTCGGCGAGGCTGAATCCTTTGCCGGCTTCGTTCAGGGGCAGGCTTGTCTGGTGGTCCGCCTCGGCTTCTGCCTGCAACTGCTGCTTGATCTCGCCCATTTCCGTCAGATTGAGAACCTTGCCGACACCGGTCGGGTCGATCGCGTACTCGGAGGGCAAGACGATGGTCACGAGAATGACGATGGCCGCGATGATCGCTGCAATCGTCGACTTGATCAGCTGCCGCGTTGAAGGCAGTTCGGCGCGTGTCGGGATATCTGTGTTGTACATTTTGGTGTCCTCAGGAAGCGGGAGTGATGAAATAGCCGGTGAGATGCATGCCGGTCAGGACGAAGCCTGCCGTCATCATCACCACATTGGCCGTGTAGGCGTGGGTCCAGAAGCTCGCCGACCGCCGCCAGAAGCTCATGGCAATCAGGATCGCCGCGAGTGCCAGCAACTGTCCGATCTCGACGCCGATGTTGAAGGCGACAAGGTTCGTCAGCAATCCGTCAGACGCGATGTCGTATTCCTGCACCTTGGTGGCGAGGCCGAAGCCGTGGAACAGGCCGAAGACCAGGGTGGCGACCTTGGTGTTCGGCTGGAAACCGAACCAGCGTTGGTAGGCCCCCATATTGTCCAGCGCCTTGTAGACGACCGACAGGCCGATGATCGCATCGATCAGGTAGGAGCTCATCGTGATGTTGTAGTAGACACCGATGATCATCGTCGTCGAATGCCCGATCGCGAACAGGCTCACATAGATCCCGATGTGCTTCAGTCTGTAGAGGAAGAAGATCACCCCTGCGAGAAACAGCAGGTGATCATATCCGGTCATCATGTGCTTTGCCCCCAGATACATGAAGGGGATAAATTTGACGCCGTATATTTCCTGGATATAGCCCTTGTCGCCCTGTGTTACGGCATGGGCCAGGGCTGCTGACTGGCAGGCAAGCAGCGCCGCGCAGATCAGGGCCAGCAGGATCAGGGACTGGCGCAATCGATACGCCCGGTCCACCGACCCTAAGGTCAGAGTCTTGTTCATTGTGAACTCCGGTTAGGTATGTCTGGATGTGAAGGTAAACGCCGCGTCAGCCGCGCGGCGGCTTCTCCAGATCGGCTGCCAGCCCCGGAATGGCGGCAGCAGCGAGGAGCGGCCCATGCATGACGGTCAGCCGGCTGAAACCACGGCCTGCGGCCGGTATCAGAAACGAGCCATTGTGATCATGGTCCGCCGGATTGTGCGCATGGCTGTAGAAGATATGGTCGGCCTCTTCCTCGGCCTCGTCATGGGAATGACCATGCAACGCAGTTTCCGCATCATGTTGAGCCACGATTTCAGCCATCGCCAACGGGCTGTGCGATGCGTCGCCCGAGACCGGAAACACGGCAAAACAAACAACCAGCGAGACCGCCAGAAAAGATCGCATGATGTTGTCGAAATAATGCGTCAAAGCGATGTGCACCGGGTTCGGTTTGCCATGGCGTCCGCTCGATACTCGCCGTCAAGGGTTAACAAATCCTTGACGGGAAACGGGCCGCACGAGCCCATCCTTATCAAGCCATGCCGGCCGCGTGAAGCCATTAAGCAGTGGCGACAGGTCAAAACACATCGACACCGGGTGATCTCCGGAACCATTGTGATGCGCAGTGCATTGGGGAGTATGAAGGACGCTCAGGCGACAGGTCTGGCCGCTCCAATCGCGCACAATTCTTGAAAGGCTCCCCATGACCGAGCACGTTTATCCGACCGATCAACCCGTAATGGTGACCGGCGCCACCGGCTTTGTGGCCGGCTGGCTGGTGCGGCGGCTGCTCGAGGAGGGGCTTACCGTGCATGCCCCCGTGCGCGAGCCTTCCAATGCAGACAAGACCGGGCATTTGACCAGGATGGCAGCGGAGTTGCCCGGCGAACTGAAGCTGTTTGAGGCGGATCTGCTTGATGACGGGAGCTACGGCCCGGCCATGGAAGGCTGCATGGTGGTGTTCCACACCGCATCTCCGTTCACCAGCAATTTTGATGACCCGCAGCGTGACCTGGTTGATCCGGCGGTTCAGGGCACCCGCAATGTGCTTGAAACCGCCAACCGCACGGAAACTGTGACCCGCGTGGTGGTAACCAGCTCCTGTGCGGCGATCTATGGTGACAACAAGGACCTCCAGAATGTGTCGGGCGGGATGCTGACGGAAGACAACTGGAACACCACCTCGTCGCTTGAGCGGCAGCCCTATTCCTACTCCAAGGTGAAAGCGGAAAAGGCAGCCTGGGAGATTGCCGATGCACAAAGCCGCTGGCGGCTGGTGACCATCAATCCGTCGCTGGTCATCGGCAAGACCCTTTCGGGCAATTCGACGTCGGAATCGCACAATATTCTCAAGCAATTCGGTGACGGCACCCTGAAGGCCGGCGCACCGCCGATGGAAGTCGGCATGGTGGATGTGCGTGACGTGGCGGAAGCCCATTTGCGGGCCGGTTTCCTGGCCGACGCCAAGGGCCGTCACATCGCCTCGGCGCAGACCGTCTCGTTTCTCGAGCTGGGTCAGATGCTGCGGCAGCATTTTGGCGACAAATGGCCTTTCCCGACCCGCGAACTGCCGAAGTGGCTGCTCTGGCTGATCGGTCCGATGGTCAGCAAGCAGCTGTCGCGGCAGATGATATCGGACAATATGGGATACCCCTGGCGGGCGGACAATTCCAAGTCGAAACGTGAACTCGGCATCGAGTACCATCCGGTCAGCGATGCGGCGGCGGAAATGTTTCAGCAGCTGATCGATACGGGCGTGTTGAAAAAGGGCTAGACTTTTCAGCTCCGTCGGTCCCGCAGAGATATCGCATTCCTACCCAAGGCCTGCAGGCGGCGGTCATCCCTGCCGGATCATGGCCAGTATGCTCGCGCTAGTTCGTCCGCCATCAGGTCAAACACCAGCCGCACCCGGCGGCTGGTGTGGACCTCCCGGTGCGTGACCAGCCAGACCGGCACCATGATCGCGTCCACATCGGGCAGCACCCGCACCACGTCGGGCTCGGCATCGCCGATATCCGCCGACATGACGCCGATGCCGAGACCTTGTCTGACATGGTTCCACTGCACCAGATGGCTTTCCGACACGAGGGCGAAATTCCGCTGTGTCAGCGTCAGCCCGAACCGCGCCATCGCCGCAATGAACTCGCCTGACCGGTTGAAGCCGATGAAATCCGCTTTTGACACCTCTTCGGGCGTCACCGGATTGCCGATGCTTTGCAGATAGCCCGGCGCCGCATAGATCCGACCCTCGAGATCACGGATCTTCCGCGCCACCAGATTGGGCTGCGTCGGCCGGTAATTGCGGATCGCGATATCCGCCTCCCGCCGCCTGAGATCGCTTTCGGAATTGGTGGCGACAATCTCGACATCGATCCCCGGCGCCGCTTGTCTGATCTTGCCGATAATCGGTGGCAGCCGGAATGCAGAATCGACCTCGCTGGCACTGATCGAGACGGTGCCCTCGATAGCTTGCGCCTTTCCCGAAGCGCTGAGCGACATCCGCGCCGCAGCCTCGCCCATAGCTCGGACATGATCCATCAGCTCGAGCCCGCTCGGCGTCAGCGTCAGCCCGCGGCCGACGCGCTCGAACAGCGCCACCCCGAGCTCCTGCTCCAGTGCGGCCACCTGCCGCCCCAGCGTCGGCTGCGCCATGCCGAGCGCCCGCGCCGCCGCCGACAGCGAGCCCTCCTCGGCGGTGACCAGAAAGGCCCGGGCCCGGTTCCAGTCGAAATTGACAGATTTCCAATCCATGCATTATCGCATATCATATCAGCGTAATTGGTCAATTTTATCTGCGATCACGCATGGCTATATCCGGTTCACCAACTGGAGATCAAACCGATGAAAGCCATTTCCTATTCCCGCTACGGATCGCCCGGCGTACTCACACCCGTGGAGCTTCCAAAACCTGCGCCGAAACCCGATGAGGTGCTGGTCCGGATCCATGCGACCAGCGTCACCTCGGGCGATTACCGCGCCCGCAGCCTCGACATGCCGCCGGGCTTTGGTCTGGTCGGGCGGCTGGTGTTCGGCCTGTTGCGCCCGCGCCGCAAGATTCTTGGCACCGAATTCGCCGGCGTGGTCGAAGCCGTGGGCGCCGCTGTCAGCAGCTTCAAACCGGGTGATCGGGTCTTCGCCTATCCCGGCGCAAAGTTCGGCGGCTATGCCGAGTATGCCATCATCAGCGAACAGGCAGCCATCGCCCACGCCCCCGACAACCTCCAGCTTGACGAAGCAGTGGCGATCTCCTTCGGCGGAGCCACGGCGCTCAATTTCCTGCGCGACAAGGGCGGCATCAAATCCGGCGACCGGGTGCTGGTGATCGGCGCGTCGGGAAGCGTCGGCAGCGCCGCCATACAACTGGCCAAGGCCTTTGGCGCCCATGTCACCGGCACCGCCTCCTCCGGCAAACGCGACATGGCCGCAGCACTCGGCGCCGACGCGGTGCTCGATTACACCAGCAGCGATCCGGCCGACGAGACAGATGCCTATGACATCATCCTCGACACCAGCGGCAGCGCCACCTACGCCAAATATGCCGCGGCACTGAAGCCCGGCGGCCGGCTGCTGCTGGTGTCCTCCAACCTGTGGCAGATGCTGGCAGCCCTGCTCGCGCGCAAGACCGGCGGTCGCAAGGCCATTCCCGGCTACGCCCCGGAACGCGCCGAAGATCTGCGGTTTCTTGCCGATCTCGCCGAACGCGGACAGTTCAGGCCATACATTGACCGCCGCTTTCCGCTCGACCAGACGGCGCAGGCCCACGCCTGGTTCAAGAACCGGGCCAGGAAAGGCAATGTCGTCATCACCCTCGACACCGAGTGAACCAGTCACAACCTTGGCTTCGAAGGACCGTTGAATTTCATCGCCGGACTGCATAGACACGAGGGGACGACAGGGACGTGCAGGCGTCCGGAAATCTGGTGCGAAAACCAGGGAAAGACAGATCTCGCATGACGCTCCCCAACGACCTCAAAGCCTCCACCATCGCAGCCCAGGCCGGCGGCGTCATCGACATGCCCTCGGGCGGCGTGGTGCCGCCGGTGCAGCCCTCGACCACCTTTGTCCGCGACGAGGACTATGCGCTGGTCAATCCCGACAACATCTACTCTCGCGACCATTCCGGCATTGTCCGCATCGCTGAAAACGTGCTGGCGCGGCTGGAGAATGCGGAAGAAGCCTTGCTGTTTCCCTCCGGCATGGCGGCCATTGCCGCCCTGTTCCGCACCCTGCCGAACGGCGCGACCGTCGTGGTCCAGTCCGGTATCTACTGGGGCACCACCAAGTGGCTGCGTGACTTTTCCGCCCGCCGCCAGATCACCCTGCATGAGATCGACGCCGCCGACGCGGAAGCCCTCGAGCAGGCCTGCGCGGAGCACAAACCCGACCTGGTGTTCATCGAAACTCCTTCGAACCCCTGGCTGAAAACCGTCGACATCGCCCACGCAGCCGAACATGCACACAAGGCCGGCGGCTTGCTGGCAGTCGATTCCACCGCCGCCACCCCGGTGCTGCAGCGCCCGCTCGAGCATGGCGCCGACATCGTCATGCATTCCGCCACCAAGGCGATCAACGGCCATTCCGACGTGCTCGCCGGCGTGCTCGCCACATCCGCTCCTGCCGCCAAGATCTGGACCGACATCAAGGCCGACCGCCACGACGCCGGCGCCGTCATCGGCCCGTTCGAGGCCTGGCTGCTCTTGCGCGGCATGCGCACCCTGCCGCTGCGCGTCGAGCGCATGTGTCGCTCGACTCAGACTATCGCCGAATTCCTGAGCCAGCACCCCAAGGTGACGGACGTCTATTACCCCGGCCTTGAAAGCCACCCCGGCCACGACATCGCCGCCCGCCAGATGCACAGCGGTTTCGGCTGCCTGTTCTCATTCCTGGTCAAGGGCGGCGCCGAAGAAGCGCTCACTGTCGTTGGCAAGCTCAAGCTGTTCCACCGCGCCACCTCGCTCGGCGGCGTCGAAAGCCTGGTCGAACACCGCCACACCATCGAACCCCACACCGGCATCCCCGAAAGCCTGATCCGGGTTTCGGTCGGCATCGAGGATGCGGACGATCTGATTGCGGATCTGACGCAGGCGCTGGGGTGAAATCCAAGCTCAGCGGCTCCCAAATCTCCCCCCTTGCGGGGGAGATGTCGGCGTAGCCGACAGAGGGGGG